>Ga0098060_1000457_pt1 | contig 18704 bp, 12 predicted proteins | sample 21_taG_FD_77063 | JGI IMG/M metagenome (GOLD analysis project Ga0098060, IMG submission 77063) | Marine viral communities from the Subarctic Pacific Ocean - 21_ETSP_OMZ_AT15319 metaG | ecosystem: Environmental > Aquatic > Marine > Oceanic | place: Pacific Ocean | collected 2015-01-19 | reverse complement strand
TATTATGATGGTTGGGCATCACATTACGGAAATACTTGGGATGATACAAGGAAGGGTACTCCCGCTAATAGCGCAGGTTCTTCTAGCGTTAATTGGGCTATAAGAGTAACTGCTGGGTCAGGAAGAGGATCAACTATATTTAATGTAGTAAGGTCATTCCTTTCTTTTGATATTCCAAATACTATATATACAAAACCTGAAGCTTGCTCACTAAGAATAAAGGGCCATACTAGGACAAGTGGAGATGTAATAGCTGTAGGGTCTGATTATACTGGTGTTGTATCAACTGATGATTTTGATAATATTACAGATGCAGACACAGCATTCGGGCTTAGCGATGGTTCAGGCGCAGGGACTTTTTTAGGGCAAGTTCCCACATATTCTTCTGTAATTTCTTCTTGGAGTACAGGATGGAATAGTATTACACTTAATGATACTGCCCTTATGGCTATAGGACAAGCAGGCTCACACAGGGGGACTTTTAGAATTTGTTTGATGAATTATACATATGATTATCTTGATGTTGCTCTCCCCGCAGGCATAGGGGGGCTTACTTCTATTAAAGCTTGTGGAGCAAAGTTTAGCTCATCAGCAGGAAGTGGAAGTGACCCATATTTAGCTTATGAGCCTGGGGAGCAGACAATATTCATGGGAGCAAATTTTTAAAGAGCTTGGAAGGTCGGTGATAAATATATTATATTATCGACGGGAAAATGGCAATTTTTACTAATAAACGAGGTATTTTAAGTATGATTAATAGTATAGAATCTATAGTAAAGTGGGCTCTTGATGAGTTAGATATGTACTCGGATGATGCTCATGCAATGATTATGAGAACAGGTATGGCTGAGTCTGGCTATAGGGCTATAGAGCAAAATGGTGGTCCTGCTATTGGATTTTTCCAAGTAGAACCTGCAACAATGAGAGATACAATGGAAAATTATGTTATGTATCGTCCAGAATTAAATACAAAATTATATGCATTGGGGTTTGATGAAATTGATTCTGAGATGAGATTGATGGCTAACATAGCTCTTCAGGCTGCATTTTGCAGATTGAAGTATAGAAGAGATAGTAAGCCTTTGCCTAAATGGGATGATATTGAAGGTCAGGCAAAATATTGGAAGCGTGTTTATAATAGTGAGCTTGGCAGAGGTACTGTTGAGCATTTCCTTAAAGCCAATGCTGGATATGATTTAAGTTATGAGGGCTAGTTTAACAATGACAACAGATGAACTTCGTAAGGACATGAGAGATAAGATCCACGAAATACTCAAGCAAGTAAAAATTACTAATGGTAGAGTTAGTTCCCTTGAGTCTTGGAGAGATCAGGTCTCTGGAGGAATAAAGATATTACTTGCAATATTAGCGTTTTTAGCCTTTGTTATTCAAATTGGATGGGTTTCAGTTTCAATATAGGAGAGAGATATGCCGAGAAGAAAAAAGAATGCTGTTAAGCGTGCAATAGTAACGCCTGACAAGCATTTCCCCTTAGAAGACAAAAGGGCTATCAAAATAGTATGTAAAGCTATTGAGATTATAAAGCCTGATATTTATGTTGACTTAGGTGACACAGGAGAGTGGCAATATTTTAGCACACACTACTGGAAAGGTAGATTTGCTAAGCCAATGGAAGACTTAATACCATTGTTAGAGCAGGATATTAATGATGTTAATAAGGGTATGGATCAGATAGATAGATCCCTAGATAAGGCTAAATGCAAAGAGAGACATTTTGTTCAAGGGAATCATGAAGTATGGCTAGACAAGTTCGTGTTTAGGTATCCATATCTAGAGAAGTATACAACAGAGAATGCTCTTAAGTTAGAAGAGAGAGGATATGAGTTTCATCCTTACAACAGGAAGAAGACTCTGAAGATAGGAAAGTTAAACTTTACTCATGGTAAGTTTGTTTCTAAGTACCACTCATATAAGCACTTAGATGTGTATAGTGAGAATATAATGTATGGCCATACTCATGACCTACAAAGGCATACAAAGACACATGCTGGAGGTACTATAAGTGCATGGAGTCTAGGGTGCTTAAAGGACATAGAAGAGGATGAGGATTGGCTGAGTGGAAGGTTAACTAATTGGAATCATGCTTTTGCGATAATTGATTTCTTTGATAATGGAGACTTTAAGGTCGAGGTAGTTGAAATTATTGATGGTAAAACTACATTATGGGGAGAAGTACTGGATGGTAAATAATGGATATATTTGCAATAATAGAGAAGTTCGGAATACCTGTGGCTGTATCTATGGCCTTTGGTTACTTCATATGGAAGCAGAACAAGTTCATCCAAGACACCTTAATGGAGGAGCTAGAGGAGAGCTTTAAAAGATTAGAGGGCATTATTATTCAGTTAATTAATCAACAGAAGAAAATGCAAATAGAGCAGAAAGGGATTGAGAAATCCTTTAATGCAATAGTAAAGATAATATCACAGTTAATGAAAAAGGAGTAGTAATGAGTATTTTTGGAAACCTAGGCGATCAAGTGATTGATGAAGTATTTGGTGATGAGCTACAAAAAGAAGTGGTAGAAGCATTAAATAAAAATGTAGACATCCCTTTTATATCAGAAGAGACTGAGGAAAAAATGTTAAATGCATTATATGATACTGTTGAAGGCGTAATTAAGGCTGCGATTAAGAAAGCTCTTTAATGCCTAAGAAAGTTTATAAGATTACACAATTCCATGGGGGTTTGAACTCAAGTTCAGACCCTAGGGATATTTCAGAAGATCAACTTAGTGCGGTAGAAAGTGCAGACATTTCTAATGTTGGGTTAATTAAGGGTAATATTTTTAAAATTTTAACTCGCACATATGACAGCCCTCCTGACGCTACTATAAGTGATGGTGATGAAATATTTTTAATGAAGCATGACAATGGAGATTTACACGACTTTACAGCTCCTACTGATCTTTCTACTACTTATTTATTTGTAGGCCACGATAGTGCTTCTGGCAATTTATATATATATGAAAAAAATTCTTCACATGATGATTGGAGCGTTGTAACAGGCGATAATAATTCTTCAGATGGATCAGGACCTTTTGAATTAACCTATATGAATGTTGATGGAGCAATTAAAATTTCTCCAGGCTCTAAAGGCAATGATGAGAATCAAACTATTTCTATACAGCCAGTTACAATGACTGTATGGAAAACTGCTAGTGATAATTCTGGACTAGAAACAATTAATAAGTGGAGATTTAGCACAGCAGAAATCATGCCTCCTTTAGAGATTGCACACGCTGCTGCAAATACAGATAATCCTGATAGTGGGACATATGGTAACTATACTCAGTATGTATCTACTAAACAAATTCCCCGTGTTAATTTAAATTTAACTTTAAATAATAGTGATTATAAAGGATCCGGATTTTCAGACGGCACAGATGTTTATAAGTGGAAAATTGCAGCTTCTTTTGAATACGATTATACTCAAGAAACTGCATTGACAGTTTTAAGTGATACTTCAGCAACAACTCCTGCAGGTTCTGCAAATACAGATGCAGCTTTAGTTGCTAGAGCATTTTTTAGATCTGGTACCACTGTTGGTAGTGGTAGTGGTGGTGGTAATTGGCAGTGGGAGCCAAGAATTACTGCAGTTAATTTATATTTAAAGCAAGATGAAGTAGATACTGACTGGTACTTTGCAGGTAAATGGTCTATATCAAACGGTGCTATATCTTCAGAAACAAATACTCCTTCTTGGTGGACTTCAAGTGCTGGTGCTAATGGCAGATATTATTCTGATATTGTAATGACGGTTCCTCAAAAATTTATAACATATGACCAGCATTCAGGTACAAGCTTAAGAACCTATCATTTAAATCACACCTATAAAACAGGCGTTATAGCAAATTCTAGGTCATATATTGGTAATGTAAGATATAAGCAAGATGAGTCATCTTATATAACTAAAGCTGATCAAATCTTAGTTTCTCCTGTAAATCAATTTGATATGTTTGATCCAGCTTCTGATGATTTTAGAGCGCTAGAAACGTCTAAGGGAGATGGTGGGTCTATAGTTAAGTTGTTAGAGTTTAATGATAGAATATTATCATTTAAAGAAAATATGGTAACAATAATAAACATCTCTCAAGCAACCCCATTTGTTGAAGACAATATAGAACACAATGGCATAGATCATAAAGCTGCTGCATTTAAAACAGATTATGGTATCGTTTGGGCAAATACTCATGGTTGCTTTTTATACGATGGAGAATCTGTACAAAATGTGCTAGAAAAGAACGGAATGAGATTAATAGACCAGACAACATGGTCTAGCCATGTTAGCAGTTCTCCTGCAGTTTTTTATATTCCAAAGCGAAGAAAGATTGGAATCTTGGATGATGTTAGCTCCAGTAGTAATGGGCATGTTTATATGTATGATTTATTATTAAAAGCCTGGACCTATCTTCCGAGTTATACTGCTGGAAATGCTACATCTGCTTGGGCTATAAATGAAGATAATGACCCTATATATTATGATACAACTCTTAATGTATTTAAAAAAATATCTAGTAGCACAAGATTAACTCCTGTTAGTACTTTTCAGGTGACTACAAAAGATATAGATTTTGGAAACCCTGCAGTTCGGAAAAAGATATACAAAGTTTATGTTTCTTATAAAGGTGATGGCTCATCAGTAGAGTGTCAGTATGGAGTTAATGGAGACGATGATACCTTTGGGACTTTTTACAAAACCGGCTCAACTGGGGCTACAACAGGAGCAACTAATAGTACTACACCTTTTCACTCTTCTACGGTAGGTACAGATGACTGGGTTCTTGCTGAATTGAAACCTGCTTCTAGTATCAATAATGTTTATAGCTTTCGGTTATTTTTTGATGGAGAGGCAGGCTCTAACTTTGAGATTAATGATATATCAATTGTATACAGAGAAAAGAACATCAAGTGATTGATTTAAACAGAAAAGAAAGAGCGTTATTTATAAAGTCTCAGCAAAGGAATCCTAAGGTTTTAACAAAATCTAAACCTTTGTTAGGGGATATGCAGGAGGGAGTTCCTATATATACTGAAGACTCTAGTGGCATTAAGCAATATATAAGACTTAATAATATTATGTATGAGTCTGCTTTAACTAGGACTGGGAGTCTAGAAAATAGCTCAAGTATTGTATTTGTTCCCGCCTATGACAGTGGGTGGGTTAATGCAGGCCTTAATACTGCATACAACTTTGATCACAACCTTAACTCAAAGTTGCTTAAATCAGAACTGTATTTTAGAGCTGATGGAAATAGCAGTACTAATGGACTTATTTTTAATGTTACAAGTAGCAATATTCATGAAATATTTGATGACCCTACAGGTGATAATAGTGGTACGCAATTAACAATGTCAACCTTATCTAGGATTATAATAGATACTAGTGATGCATCTATTTTCACAACAGAACAAGGTACCAAGAATACTAGTGGCCATCTTAGATTGGTACTATGGAAAACAGGATTAATAGATTAGGAGAAATTATGGCTGAAGAATATCAACCAGGATTAGAGACAAGTAAATTACAAATAGCACTACAAAGATATATAGAAGGTCAAAAAGTTTCAGATGAAGAAAAGGCTAATAAGGCTAATCTGATAAAATCATCTGCGGGCTTAGGTAAATCAGTATATGATTATTGGGCTATTGATCAACAAGGTAAATATAAAGACATGCTTTCTCAGACGTTTGGAGAGAATGAAAAGGTTTTTAATGTTTCCGATGAATATGTTGATGACCCTTTTTACAAGAGAATGTTTACACCTGCATCAAAGAGGGTAGATATGAATCCAGCCTATCAGAAGGCACTAGATGAATCTAAACCAAAGATTCCATTCGATGATCTTGATCTGAATGAATGGCAAAGTCCACAATGGTCTATAGCTGATCCTTATCCCAGTAGGCCTAATTTACCAGTTGATGATGGTATGGGAGGCTATGGTGTAAGGTCGAGTGAGGCATTTACTAGTGCACCAATGGATATTAAAGAAACTGGATTTCCTGATATAGGTGAATGGCAAAGTCCACAAAAGCCTATAAGTATTACTACTAGCAGGGATATGATATTAGAAGATTCATTAGATTATTTTGATGATATACCTTTAGGTGAAGATGATGTAGTATCTTCTTTGATGAGAGAAGGATTAAATACCCCTCCAGCAAAAGGTGGGCCAATGACGGCTAGTTTAGGACTGAATGATTCATTTATGACAGATGCATCAGGTGTAGATCTGCTAAGCTCTTCAGATGATGCTCTTTCTGCTACAGGAGTATCTAGTAAGCTATCAGCAGGGTTGGGGTTGGCAGGTACAGCTCTTAGTGCTTATGATCTTGCAACGAATTGGGATGATATGTCAGGGTCTGAAAGGGCTCAGGGAGCTATGAAAACTATTGGTGGAGGCATGATGGCTACAGGTATAGGAGCTGTGCCGGGAGCAATAATAACAGGAATAGGAACAATTTGGGATTTATTAGATTAGGAGATTATTATGAATAAGAGAAATCCAAAAACAGGATATGCTGAATATTATATGGATGAATCAAGAAAGCCTACCGATGCTTTATCTAGAGCTGGTAGATTTGGTGATGATAGAATAGGCATAGTAGACGGTGAACCTGCACATATTAATGCATGGGAAGAATATCTTATGGATAACTATGGAGAAATAGGTGAAGAGATTGTAATGAATATAGGTTCAGGCACTTATAATCCAGAAACTGGAATGAAAGAGTACGGATGGCTTAAAAATGCGTGGAATAAGTATGTAAAACCTATAGGGAAGATGAATGTCGCTGAAGCTATTACATATGTATCAACAGGAGGACTGTATGATTTAGAGGTGCAGGATAAAGTAGATGAACTTACAGGTCAAGGTAAATATACTGATGAAGCCATTGCTGAAAGAGAACTTAGAGAGGGTCTTGGTTCTTCAATGGGGGAGACAGCCTCTGTTTGGAGTGATCAGCTTGAAAGGTCTTTGGGGCCTGGTGGAACAATTGATAAGTCATCTGAATTAGATAGAAGTGCAATCTATAGTAATACAGCATCAGTATATGACAATTGGAAGGCTAAATCAGACTTCACAATAGGGCATTCAGGATTCTCAGGAATGAAGAATCAAAAATTTGACTTTAAAAATGCACAGCTGGATACGGAAAAATCTTTTCAGGACCAATCAAAACGAAGAGCTGATCTGCTTTCTAGTATGGAAATGGAAATGAATCGGACACTAGCGAATTATTTTGCAGCTACAGGAGAAGATTACACAGGGAAAGCATTTGACGATTTGCGATCAGAGATTGAGCGATATAAACTCGTATAATAAATATAAAAGGTAAAGATATGGCAACAGAAGATATAACAGCAGCATTACAAGCACTTTCAATATTAGCCGATACAGCGACTTCTTTTAAGAAGATGGAATTTGCATCGGATGAAGCAGAACGTGCCTTTAACAGGCAACAGGAAGCCTCAGAGGTGCAGTTTAAGAGGCAGGCTGAGTTCCAAAAGGATACAATGATGTTGCAAAATAGCCTTCAATTAGAAAGAGATTCATATAATAGATATAAAACATTAATGGATCAAGTAGCTGAGTATGGCATCACCTACAATGAATTAGAAAGTCCTAATGCTCAACAGATACTTAAGGATATGTCTAGTAATGAGGTCAGAGAAATTGGTGAAGTTAAATCTAACTTTGAGAAATTACAACAATTTAATATGAGCCTATCTAATAAAATAGCTGCTGAAAGAAAAGTAGATCTTCAAAAGGCCAGAACTCTTCAGGATATAGAACTTGAAGGAAAAAGACAAGCAATAATAGAATCAAAGTCTAAAATAAAAAGTACAGATAGAATCACGTTAAATGAATATCTTAAAGAAGGCAGATATCTTTTGACTGGACACACATATACTGCTGATGTAAATGAAAAAGGTGAGATAACTAAATCAGCAGATGCAAAATTATTACAAGCATATGATGAAAGTCCAGGTTCATATGATGGCTTAAGAGTCCACCAAGAATATAAATCAATGAGTGGGGCAGAATTAGCATCAATTGCAGAGAATGCTAATTTAGATTATGTAACAGAGGCTACTGGTGAGGCTGACTATAGTGATATTGGTGGGTGGAAAGTTGCAGCTAAAGAAGAGGCTAAGGAATATGCAGAACAGCACGTTGTATATCACTGGATTGGATTAAAGCAAGATGATCTTGATAGTGCTGATACTGACGCTCCTACAGATTCATGGAAAAGATTTGAAGATAATTATGTTAATGCTGTAATGTCAGGTATAAAAGCTAATCCTAATTATAAACTTACAGATAAAGAGGCTATTTATACTAGAAACCTTACTAGGAAAGCAGCTGTACAACAAGCCTATCCTGATGAAGTTAATTCATTAAAGGCTGCAACACAAAACCTGAAATCGTATATTGGTTCTGTAGATTCTAGTGGAAGTATTAGCTACAATCTTGATAAAAAACACATTAAGAAAGCTGCAGCTAAAATGAAGGATTCAGATGGCAACGAAATATCTGAAGAGCAGTTAAAGAGCTTATTAAACCAATTAATGGTAATGCCTGAAGACCCAAATAGAGCTACAGACCTTATTAAAAACAGCCCTTCTATTCAGCAATTATTAAGTTTAATGCCAATGGGTAAGAATTATATCAAATATTTAACTGACTTAACCAATAAGCTAGATGACGCATCTGGTCAAGCTAAACCAAGTTACATTATGAATAAAGGCGATGAAATAGGAAGGATGTGGTAATAATATGAGCACTGAATTAACAGCAAAAGATTCATTGAAAATCTTAAGCACAGTAGATTATTTAAATAGTTTAGATGAAACGCAGGCCTCTATATGGATGCTTAAATATAATGATAAAATTACAGGAGCATCTAGAGATGCTTTACTTAAAGAGCTAGATAAAGGCGTACATAAAGGTGTATTTAATAAGCCTATAGAAACTCCTGGTGATACCACTAAACTTGCAAGTACTATCAATACTAGCGCTGGAGTAATGAGTTCTTATGCTCCTGTTACTAGGTATGAAGAAGCTAAGAGTCAGTTTAATGCCGCAGTGAATCAAATGAATAAAATTGCATTAAATCTACAATTGACACAAGATGATTATGATGCTGCAAGTAAAGTTTTTGCAGAGGATGAACAGAGAATGAATATATTAATTGAGGATGAATATAAAGATTATCCACCAGCTCTTCTAACATTAGGGCTTGGTAAAAAACAGGCATTTGGTGAAGTAGCATCCAAGAATCCAGAATTGCATGAGAGGCTTTTATCTAATAAGAAATCTATGGTGTATTTAGACTCTCAATTAGGCTTTAAAAATCATGGCGATATAGGGGATGAGAATGAGGTAAGGCAAAGATCTAAGTTCTTACCTTCAAATGAAAAGCATCTATATTTACAATACAATGATTCTAAAGATCATATGTTTAAGGCTTTAAAAGAATTGAATATCTTTGAAGGGGATTCATCAAAGACAGTATTACCAGAGGAATTTTTAAACAATACAGGATATAACACACTTACTTTAGAGGAAGAATAAATAAATGGCTAATCCTTTTTTAGAAGATTTCCTAAGAGACTTACAGGAAATTGAACAAGAGAAAACATCATTTGGTGCAACAGATCAAGTATCTTTATTTCCAACCACTGAAGAGGCTCAACCTCAAGAAGAGAAGAATGTACTATGGGATATAGTAGGTAGTACTGCATGGTCATTTGCAGATGAGGCAGCATTTGGAGGCTTAAGTCTTGGTGCTTATGCATTAGATAAAGATGTATCTCAATTTACTCCACAAACATTTCCTGCTAAATTAGGAGCAGGGGTAGGAGCACTAGCAGGTTTCGCATTAGGAGCTCCTATAAAAGTAGGTGGAAAGATATTAACTACTGCTGCTAAACCATTCCTGAAGAAGGCTGCTGCTGAACTGGGTGAAGATATAGTAGTAGGGAGTGCTCAAACTATAGCTAAAAAAGCATCTAAAGAAGCTGTTGACACTGGCCTTAGAAAGGAAATAGCAGATGACTTCACAAGAGACTTCCTAAATAGAACTAATAAAGCAACATTCAATAAAGATATAGCTAAAGACTTTGTATTAAGGTCAAGTAAATCTATTGATGACCTAGCTAATACATATGTTAAAGCTGGTAAGGTCACTGCAGAAGAAGCAGATATAGCAAGAAGAGTATTCCAAAGAGATTTAACTAAGCGTCCTATCCAAAACTTTAAAGATTTATGGGGAGCTCAAGGTAAGAATCCATGGATTGGTAATCTATTAGATGAAGCTATAATGTTTACTGCTATTGATGCTATCCGTGAAGTACCTTTAAGTATATCTCAAGAGCGTGAATATGACTTCATGATGCCATTATTTGGTACTGTAGTTGGTGCTGGATTTGGTGGAATTAAATTCTTAAACCCTGTAGGAAAGAGTTCTAACTTCAGAGTTGAAATGGCTGATGGTATAAGGGCAGCGTTTGGCAAGAATATATTTAAAGGCAAGAAGACTGAAGCTCTAAAAGCCCATTCTAAGTGGCTATCTGAACAAATGCAAGACAATGCAGATGAAGCATTAAAAGTGAACAGAACGGTACGTTTAGGAGGCAAGGACTACAAGTTAGATATTAGTATGCCTGAACAAGCTATTAGTGATTATGGTGACAAGATTGGTAGAGCTGTACTTGAAAAAGGATTAGATGAATATAGCAAGTCTTATGGTAAAGAGTTATTAAAATGGTCACTGAAAGAAGAGTGGGGATCATTATCTGAGAACTGGTTTAGAATGTTTGCTGGTGGCATGGTAATGAATGCACATCCTATGTATGAAGTAATGATGCATGATGCTGAAGTATCAATGGAAGATATGCTGCCTGGCATGCTTATTGGTGCATGGATGAATAGAGGTGGTACTCCAAGGGCATATGACTTGCATACTCGTACCAACAGAGTTAGAAAGAACTTACACATGCTTGGACATGATGTAAGGAACATGGTTGACATACCAAGTTATAGTCCTTATAATGCAGCGTATATGAATCCAATTAATCAAAATGAATCATTAAGAAAGATAAGGGATTTGGCATCCAAAGTTGATGGTGAAGGTAATATTGGAGATGAGGGTACTGGTATAATTACGGATTCGCACGAGCAATCTATAATGGATCTCCCAGATGGAGCAGGAAGCGTTCTTGTTGAGCATCAAACAAGAGGTAAGTATGATACATTTATGGCTTTTTATAACCTACTTGGCGGTCAAAAGAAATTTATAAAAGGATTAGATCAGATTACAGTAAAGCAGGCCGATACAATACAGAACGCTATCAAAGAATTAAAGTGGGATGCATTAAATAATAACTCTATCAATAGTGCACAAGAGTTATATCATGTAGTTGAGAATGTATCTGAAGGTGCAGCTGGAGTATTTGAGAAGTCGCTAGTTAATACCTTATTAGAATTAAAACAAGACCTTGGAGTTGTATCTGATATAAACCCTGCTAAAGAGAGTATGGGATCCTTTCCAAAGAAGTTTGGCGTTCCAAATGTAATGACAAAAGAAGGTATGCCGACATTAAGAGAGCTAGCAAAAGCTGGAAAACTTGTAAAGGATTCTGAGGGAAATTGGCTTGAAGGACCAAAGGCTGAGACAGAATTAGTTAAGTTGGCTCAAAAAGCTAATAAAATAATTGATGTACTAGAATTTACTAATAGGGTTAAGAAGACAGACAAAGAATTTAACCTAGAATCATTTGAGCACTTTGAAGCATTATCTAATATTATTAATGACTTTGAAGCAAGAGTTAATAGATCTGTAGGTTCAGGAGAAGGATTTCAGTTTAGTTTATTGAAGCATACTGATGACCTTCAAACTCTCATGTTAGCAAATAATGCAAAGACTTCAGCTAAGAATATATCTACACTATTTACTCAAGGCTCTACAAAGCATCCAGGGCTACAAAAAGCATTACAAGATGCAGGTATACTTCACGGAGATGAATTAGATGGCTTAGTATCTATACCAGATGTAGCAGATTCTAATATAAAAATTGAAGCAGATGCATCTAGAATTGATAGTGATAAAAGATTCTTAGGCCAAGTATTAAGCATATTAAAAGCTAAAGGACAATACAATAGGAAGTCTCCTTCCGAGCCACTCATCATAGATGGTTCTCAAATAGATAAATTAAGAGATTTCTTAGGTAAGTCTAAGATGAAAACTGAGCCATGGATAATGGAAGAGTGGAATGGATATACTCTACGATATATAATGAATGAGAATATCGAAGGCTCTGCCATTACTATGCAGGATATGAATACCTTTATGGATATAAGCAGCGTACCTGGATTAGATCTTATGAAGGTTAGCCCTAGAGGTAGAGGCTTTGAAGCGAGAAGAATAGAAGTATTACCAACTAATAATGAAGCATTCAAACTGCAAGCAGAAAGATATAATGCATTTGTAGATAAAATAGTAGAGGCTGGAGCAACAGTTAAAGGCGGCCTAATATCTAAAGGTGATGACTTGACTGCTGTTAGTCCTGACTTTATGAGAATGATTGATATGAAGTTAGACTATGCACATGCAGATGCCTTTGCTTCTTCTCGACAAGCTATAACAGATTTTACTAATTCAATATCAGTTAATAGACCTGCATTCATACAGCAAATGAGAACTTTCTCAAGAATGAATCCAGACTATGCTAAGATGCTAGAGGGATGGTTGGTAGAATCTAAGGTAATATCAAGAGAAAGACCTGATGGGTTTATAAAATATAGATTTAATGAAGATGGATTAAATGATGAGGTTATAGATTTATTAAAAGGTAGAATGAATGAATATGGCTTATCCTATAATCATATAGAAGCACAATATAAACAGAACCAAGAGAAGATGATGGATATTGTAGCTCAATCATATGCTGATCCTCATGCAGATAATAGCTTAACTCAAGACCAGTTCTTTAATAAGTATAGAGTAGATGAAACTGGAAGGCAATTAGAAATTGGTGTTCAAAATCAGGATGGTTATTTAAACCATATATTAAACCTTGAGGATCTTTCAAAGCAAGGAGCAGCATCTAAGCAAGGCATTAAAGATTTAGTAAGAAATGATTTTAGGTTCCCTGTAAAAACACCTGAAGGAATAAAATATAAACTTGGCTCAGAATTAGACTTAAGAAACGTTAAAAATAAAGCTATGGTTAATGAGGCTATTGACCATTTAACATCAATAATGTCAGCCAAGATTAATAACACTAAAGGTAAGTTAATTATATGGGATGGTGGTAGCTCTGTATTTAAAGAAGTTTCAATGCAGAAGACTAAGTTAACTGAAGCAATGGAAAAATGGGAACTTCCATTAATGTTTATTAGTGGTAGTGGAGAAAATTTTGGCGGATGGGATGGTAAACTACAAAGGAGAAGGGTTAGCTTATTTGAATCTGACTCTCAATTCCTATCTGAATCAGATAAGGTAGTATTATCCAAGAACAGAAAGGCCTTTGAGGAAGAGCTTAGTACGGTTATAGAAATGCAAGATGGCAATTTAGCTCTTGATCCATTTGCAAAAGAGTCTATGTCTAGTGCTCATAATCCTGGTGTAGATATATTTATTGTTGCTGATAAAGTACAGCCTATTGGTATTGGTAGAGAGTATTTACCACAGCTGAGTACAGCCTATGAAAATCTATTTAATAAAGTTAAAGGTTCGCTAGACGATTCTATACGTAAAGAGATGGAAGATAATATAGCAAGCATGAAACGCTCTCCTAACATGAAGGTGCCGGCACATGAACAAGCATTAAGACAGTTAATGTTCTCCGAGATAAGCATAGAGGGTAAGAATTATAAAGACTTTGCAGACTTAATGGCTGAAAATAGTAATCCAAATGGAGATGCTGGTAAAATATCCAAGAGACTATCATTATTCCATACGCCTAACTTTAAAAAGCAAAGCAGATTTGTCACTGAAACATCAACACGAAATGCCAATGATGATAGAATTGTAGATAAATACTTTAATAGACTTAATAATAAAGTAAGAGTTGGCATATTAGATGATAGTGATAGGGGCCAATTCTCTATAAAGGAGAAGTTAAGAAAGCAATTGGGTGATGAAAAGTTTGAAAAGTTCTGGAAAAATGAATTGCATGACAGGGCAGATGAGAGTCCTTTTGATAGTATAAGTTATATATCTGCAGACATGATGCGTTTTTGGTCATTAGCTATGGGTAGAGCTGCTACTAATGAAACTCAATTATTCAAGCCTGTAATATCTTCAACAGGTGATGCATTATTATTAGGTAAAACTGTATTTGTACATGACCCTAATTTAGAAACATTCTTTAAAACTCAAGGAGCAGATATCCTAACCATGGATTCAGCATCTAAGGTTAAAGGGCCAGGTTGGAATAAGATTACAGGTGATCAATTCCGCGATCCAAAGGCAGATTTATCTGGAGCTATAAGAGAGATTGATTTAGATAATATTAGAATCAAGCAAGATAGAATACATACTGAAGATACTGCAAAACAATCTCAGTCTGCATGGAACTATATGTCTAGTGCTGAAGCAGAAAATATCTTTGGAGAGATGTATGCCGGGAAACTAAGAAATGGCCTTAAGAATATGGCAGAGGTATGGAGAGAACCAGATACCAGAAAAATGTTCTTTGACACAGGTTCATTTGAAGATCAATCAGTAAGGTCTTTATTTGAAGGCTCTGAAGGAGGAGCTCATCTTGGAGCAGCTAAGTTTGCTGCAGCCAATGGAATGGATCCATTAGAACTTGGTGATAAAATGTTTGCTAGTCAATTATTTAGAACCTTTATTGATCCTATTATTAACCCTAAAGCAGAAGTGAATGGGGAGAGATATGGTGGTAAGGCTGTTATTATGCAGTCATTAACGGAGCATACAGATCTAAGGGCTACTATAGTAGAAGATGGAAAACTTAGTCAATACGGACAGGTTGTATTGCCTGAATACGAGATGAATAATAGCATGAAAGCCTTTAAGAAAGATGGCATGGCAGTTAAAATAATTAGAGTTAAGGATCAAGAGCTATTGGATATATCTGAATTACCATTAGCAAGAGGTGGAAAGCTTGTAGGAGATAAAAAGCCGCTAACTAAAAAAGAAATATCAGATATGACCTTAGGTCAGCTTCATGATTTTGTAAGTACTGGTGGTGAATATGAACTTGCAGTGCTAACTAATAGATACCCTCGTACAAGACCAAATGACATGGCTATATTGGGCTTGAAGGGCTTTTTAACTAAAGCTCATGGTAATGCTATGATTGTTAATGATATGGACGTATTAAACATATTTGAGGGTGATTATGATGTAGATAAGAATGACTATTATTTTATGCAGTCGGATAATTTATATAAGCATGTTCAAGATATGGTTCCTCATTGGGCCCAAGGCATTGATGTTGATCAATTCTCTGGGGCTATAGATGGGCTTACACTGTCTGGTAATGCAACAACTACTAATAGAGCATGGTCTCAACAAATGGCTAATGCTAGTACTCTTAAGAAGGGTATAGGTGTAACACAGAAGCTACACAGAACTCTTAACTGGCTTCGAGATATAGCTGAGCAAAGAGCAGTCTTAGATGAAAATGGCAAGCCAACAGGGGAAACAGAGTATGTAATATTGAATCCTAAAGATGGTACTAAGATAGTTATGGACTATGATAATAAAGATTGGTGGCATAGAGCTGTATTGGAAACTCAAGGAATCATTGATGCTGGTACATCTGTTAACAAGAGTCTTTTGTCTGGTGATATTAAGGATTGGAAAGATGATTTCTTATTCCCTTTAAAACAAGATAGTCATAATTACTTAGAGAAATCAGATAATAAAATAGGATTCTTAAGAGATACTGCAAAAAGACAAACTGACGGCAAAAAGATTAGACTATTTAGAAAAGTTGGAGCTGATGGTAAGGCAGAGATAGATTTGTCAGATTTAGATAAAGATATTATAAGGACAATGCTTAGTGAGTATGGTAATTTTATAAGTATTGGATCTAGTGTATTCGATAAAACAGGTAACAGTAAGAAACCAAGTTACCATGATGTGATTGATTTGTCAGATCAATACTTTAGCTTTATGGGTAAATATGGCAAGACAAATGGAAATGTTGGTAGGAGAGTATTTTATAAGCTGTTGAATAAACATAAAGATAATCAAGATTTTAGAAATTATTTCGGTATAAATAAAAAGCCTATAATGGAATGGAGTAAAACAGAGAAGAAGTCAGTTATTAAGCCTGGTGAATTTTATGATATCAATAGGATGAATCCATTTCCACAAGCTATTATCGATAATGCAGATAATATATCAAAAGGAAAGCATGGTAATGTATTAGATAGAATAATGCATCAAGTTAGAGCAACAGATCCATTGGAACTTAATACTAACTATAAAGCTTTTAGTCAGGCTGATTTAATAATGATGGATGAAGCTGTAAATAGATTCACGGAGAATCCTCAATATAGAGAAACATTTACAGGAGATGTATTAACATTTGCATCAGATGTCAATAAAGGTATTAGTACCATAAGATACTTAAAGAGAAAGTTTGGATTCATCAACAATCTAAAAGTATCAAACAAAAGAAAGAACGAACTAAAGGATGACCTTAATAATAGTATTAAAGCCTTAGAAGAAAGACTGGGTGAAATGCTTCCAGATAAGTATAAGGAGACCAGAAAAGGTGAAGATCTAAAGGCTGGATATATTAAGTTTGTTGACCTGCAGAATAATACAGAGATGCGTGATGCTGCAGTTCAGCTATATGCTATGAATGCTATAGCAAGAATTAATCATGGCACACCACAAATGCATGCAGTTATCAAAGATTTAAGAGCTTTAGAAGCAAGACATTATGGTGATATGAATGACCTATCTTATACGAATGAGCGTGGGGATGCTACATTAACCAGTCAAAATGTAAGAGATTATATAAAGGGAGCTAAAGTAGACTTTAATAATATAGAAGCTGTTGCAAATCATATGATTAAAAGAGGTGTAGATGAGCATGGCATGTCATTCTTATGGCACTATGCATTACCTGCAAAGAATAAGAATGCTATTGGTATATTTAATAATGAAGTAGTTCCAGTCCCATATGGTGGCAATGGAAGAATGAAAAGAGTAATTAGGTTCCTTGCTAAAGAATCTCAGACTAGTTCTAATCCAGATATGTTAGCTGCATTCAAAGCATTAGGCCCTGTGATAGGTCATTATAGAAATTACTTTAATAAAGACTGGAGATATTTAAGCAAGGATTCAATTATAGATGGGAATAATACATTCCTTCCTAAGCCTAGCCCAGATAGTCCAGATGGATTAACTTATGAGCATTTAAAGTTTCCTTCTTTTAGTGGGCAATTTGAAAATGCACTTGATTCATTTAGAGAGTTTAAATGGAAGAAGCATACCGATGTAATAGATCCATTCCACACTCAAGATAATCCTGTTATGTCATTCTATAGACAGTTCTTTGACTTGCATGGTAAATCAGCAGAGTTTGGTGAATATATCAATCAAAGATCAGTATTGCATAGAGAGCTTGAGTCTAATAGAGTTGTTGATCCAATGCGTTATCTTGCTATGGTATCTAATTTAGATACTGACATACATAACTTTGTTAAGAATAGATATACTGGTGCTATAGGTGAGGTTGGTGGTGAAGCTAAGGTATGGAATATGGATGAGATTAAAAATAAAGATGCATTAAAAGGAAGTCCTATTTATGCATTAATGGGTGGCAGTAGATACTTTAAAACCCTTACATTAGCACCCGAATCTAAGCGTACTAAAAGGGATTTTGATTCCATGCGAGAGTTTGGTAAGTTTGGACAAGAGGTAATGGAAACTGTATCTGAAGGTAAGATAGAGAATTTAAGAAACTTAGTTAAAACTTGTACTGTGAGGGACTAATGAGACCAAATTGCGATTTCGGAGAACATGTAGATTTAATATTTGAAGCTTGGGATAAATTCAAAGCTAGCAAAGATGTAAAGAAGTTATTAAAAGATCCTGATGAGGCATTTTATAGCTTATTACATAATGAATTTCAAATGGATCCACAAAGCCTTATGTTTCAAAAGGGTATAGGTAAAGGCCGTGTAATTGGATTTCAAAAACGACTTGACACATTACTTAAGAATATACAAAAAGGTGAGATGTCTGGTAAAATGGCTGAGATGTTTTATACTCCTAGTTCATTTGCCAATACAGATCCTACTGTAAGTAGACTTCTTAATGATTATATACATACATCACAAAGATATCAGGGTACTCAAACAAGAAATAAAGATAGACAGCTTGTAATTAAAGATGGCATTAGAGAGGAAGCTAAGGCGAGAGGATTAATGTCAGGGAGCTTAGTCCAGCTAGGTAAAAAGATTACTTTTAAAACTGCTGAAGACATGATGCGTAAGAATGAAGATGAAATTAATAAGCTTACCGTTAAGATACAAAATGGTGATAAAGATGCAGAAATTAAATATAGAGACTTAATTAGAAAAGAAGAAAACTTACTTGCCAATACTGAAATGGGAGTTTATGCTGAGCTTATAGGCTACATTGAAGGTGAGAATGGTCTATCTAAACTGATCAATGATAAGC
>Ga0098060_1000454_pt1 | contig 18722 bp, 8 predicted proteins | sample 21_taG_FD_77063 | JGI IMG/M metagenome (GOLD analysis project Ga0098060, IMG submission 77063) | Marine viral communities from the Subarctic Pacific Ocean - 21_ETSP_OMZ_AT15319 metaG | ecosystem: Environmental > Aquatic > Marine > Oceanic | place: Pacific Ocean | collected 2015-01-19 | reverse complement strand
TATTTAGTAGAAATACAGATTTAATAGCATTATGTGAAGATAGAGTAATAAGAATACAAGCAAATAAAGATGCAATATTTAATGCTGATGGTAATCCGCAGTTGACAGCTAATGAAAATGTTTTAGGACAAACTATACCTTTTGTGGGTGAATATGGTATAGCTACAAATCCAGAATCTTTTGCATCAGAATCTTATAGAGCTTATTTTACAGACAAACAAAGAGGCACGGTACTTAGATTGTCTAGAGACGGTTTAACCCCTATATCTAAAGCTGGTATGAATGATTGGTTTAGAGATAATCTATCACAGTATCACTCTTTAATTGGTACTTATGACTCTTACAAAGATGGTTATAACTTAACATTATCTAATTTGCCAGAGTTTAGTGAAAACTTTATATTAGATTCTTATTTAGACACTGGAGATGCTTTAGAAGAATATACACTAGGTTCTTTAAGTTTAGTGTCAAATCCAGGTGTTTCTAATGGAGTTCCTTTACAATATCTTTTTGAAAGCAATAAAGTAAACGAATACAATAGTGTCAATGTGTTTAGTTGGGCTGCTTTTAATCAAGCCTCTTATGATTTAACCGCTACTGTATCTGTTATACATCACGCTGAAATAGGTGTTGGAGATATTAGAGCAGTAGTTCCATTAACAGCAGCTGGAACACAAGGAACGTTTGATTTTTGGACTGTAGAAGCGACAGATCCTGCAACAGGAACACAACACACTTATACAAGTACTGTTAGTGAAAATGATGCTATATCGCAAGTGCCTGCTGGTTATACAGGTATTCAATCTTCTAATTTTGCATCAGCTGTTTATACTTCAAGTTTAGCAGGTGGTGGTAGCGCTAATCCTGGAAGGTTTTGGCATGCTGACTTCGCGTCTTTTACAGGTGATATTTTTTCACATGATTATGAATACGGCGATGCGGATTGTGATCCTCATATATATGGTTTTATTGCAAGATACCATAGTGTAGGTACAGCCTTCGCTACAGTCGCAACTCGAGTTGTAGAAAACGACCCTGCTTCTACAGATCCTTTAACTTATAAAAGCTGGTCCACCGGTTATGACCCTGCAAAAGAAAAAACCATAGTGTACCCAGCTCAAGGTAGTAGTTCGACATATATGAAGCAAGTTTCTAATTGTATTACTAGAGATAGTAGTACTCACAATATAGTGTTTGATAGAGTTGGAGGAGATAGGTCTAAGGCTTATGTTGAAACTTCTCATACTGGTAATTTACATGCTAACACACCTAGTTTAGTTGGTAGTTTAAATCATAATATTGGTAATATTCAATCTACGGACTTAACACAAGCAGCGGCAGGTGTTATAGATTTAGACACATCTTCAAAAGGTGGCTCGCTACATAGAAAAGTAATGAATGGTGATGAAATACATGTTTACGTAAAAGTAATGTGCTACCCTACTCATGATTCATCAATCCTTAGCGGGACTTTTTACAATGCTAATTCTGGCTCATATGTCTCAAATAAATACTATGGATATAATTACATTGAACCTAGAATAGAACTTAGAGATGGTTATAACGAAGTAGATTCTAGCAAGATATGGATAGAACCTGCTGGTGGTGCTGGTGCTGGTGATTATCAAGATATGAAAAGTCCAATGTCTGCGCCAGGCGGATCATCTTTTCAATACGTGCACAAATCTGGTAGTAATGTGCCAAGCGGTGATGGTGCTTACGAGTTTAGTGGATTTACAAGACCTTTAGGTAAAAATTACTATGCTAATTCTCGCACTGTTACTTTTCCACATACAAACACTGTAGATGGGTTAAAATGGACAGATAGCTCAAGTAATCCTACTAAATCAGATGTTAAGTATATTATTCTTAAAGCAAGTTGGAAGTTTGTGGATCCTGATCAACAAAACTCAGATGGATCTAAAAAATCTGGAGTTGCCAATATAAAAACAAAAGTAGTTGTTGAAAATCTTAAAGTAAGAATTTATGAAAACGCCAACGATGGTGGAAGTGATTACGCTACAGGTAGTCAAAGTCAATATGATCAAATGAAAAAACCACTTTGGCAGATTAGAGAAATAAAAATATCAAAAGGCTATGGTTTAAGCACTGCCTCTATAACACCTACTTATGATCCTATAACAGGAACTTTTACTCAAGCAGTAAATCCTGGTGGAATATATCCAGTTGATCCTATACCTAATGTAAAGGTTCCAGCTTGGACAGAAGTTATTCATCATAATTTTGGACCTGGAAGTTGGAGTTATACTGGTGGTAGTGGAATGTATGCGTCAAGTAGGTTGTCTTATAGATTTGGACAATCATATTCTAGCACTGAAATTACTCAAATGGCGCAAAACAGCTTAGATGTTTCTCTAGCGCCAAACACTCCCGTGAAATATAAAGTTCCTAATGATTGGGATTCAACAACTGGTATTGCGCCTAATGTTTTGAACACGTCGCACAATAATTACGGTCACAATGGCTCGGCTCACCAACCAGTTGGAATTGGTGCACATGGTTTAAGTTTTAACAGAGCAACAGATGGAGAACATTATGACACCAGCTCTGGCCCAGCACTTGTTACTTATAATGAAGAGTTTTTAAATGTACATCCAGGGAGTCATAGCTCTAAAGATATACTTTACGATTTACCAAGTGGATCGCATTGGGGTTACGGTGCTGGAATTGGTTGGTATTTAGTAGATGTTGAGTTTGACAATACTTACGAAGACGGTATGCCTACCAACCCAGGAGACCCAGATTTAAAAACAGAATACAGCCAACTTGTTTGGCCAAACACTAGGGTTATGGTTTTAGGTGTTGGCTCTGCCTACGCGGCAACTCGTTCTAACGGGCAAGATGTAGATCCAGAAAATGGCGTGGGCGTGTTTGATGGTTCTGCTGATCATATACACGTTACTTTAGTGCCCACAAAAAGAACAGAATATGGTAGTAGTGATGGTTCTGGTGATGATAAAGTTGTATTAAGAGGTATATTTAAAATTACTAGTAATAGTAGTGTTATGACACAAAGTCCAAGTTGGGCAACTAATGGTAAGGCTTCAAACCAATTTGCACTTAGAGTTTATAATACAAATAATGGTATTAGAATAAATAAAATAATTGCTAAAAAATTATCTCACTCTTATCTTCCAGTTTGGGCAAGTACATCTGGTACAGCAGAAAAATGGAGTTTTAACGATGGTGTAGGAAGTACTAACAACGCTGTGCATATGTTCTCACGAAAAGATATTTACTTCCAAAGACCTGGATTATGTTGGCAAGTTCCAGCAGATAAAAATGATGGTCAATATTTTTGGACTCAAGAATTTGGTACAGCTAATACTTCATCACCTCCAGTTGTATCAGCTAAAGGTTGGGAATTAAGCTTTACAGTTAATAAAAACCCACGTACTAATACGTATTCTGGTAAATTAAAAGGGTATATTGCTATAGACGATGGCTCTGGTAATCATGAAGGTCTTTATTTTGAAGATATACAACACGAAGGTAATTATCTTATTAAGTTTAATTTTGATGGTAATCCATCAGCTATTACGGGTGAAAATTGGGTGTTTTTACGTGGTAATATTGGTGGGACGCCAAATGTAGATTATAGTACTGTTGGTAGCTTTGATGTAGCTAGCTCGCAAACTACCGGAGACTTCGCTTCTTCTGCAAATGTTATAAATAGAATAAAGTTTTCAGATGGAAGCGCGCCGGGTACAGCTCAAGAATATCAAATAAGTAGTATACAGCTTGTAGATTCAAGAAAAGTATTTTTAGGTGGATCTGCTGGATCTTGGAATTTTGATCAATTTAACCCATCAATAGACAATTATATTTACTGGAAAGTAGGTACAAATGATTTTCCTAGAGAATGTTTAGTATTTAACAATTGCCAAGCTGTTAATTATTATGGTGACAAACTTGGATTTGTAAATGTAAATCAACAAATTACTAAAACTATAAATCAGTTTGAACAATATAAAATAAAGTTTCAACATAGTATATCTGAAAATAGTGATCCTAACCGACCATCACTAGCAATATATTATTACAACAGCAAAGGTTTTGGTTTTAAAATAAGTGGTATTGATCATACTATGGGTGTTGCTACAGGTAAATTTGATTTACAAGGTAACGAAATAAGAGAAGTTGGTTTTGACCCAGAAAACCCTTTAATTGTAACAATTGGTGAATTAGATTCAACAGGACAACCAATAGAAGGTTCTACGTGGAACAATGTACAACCAGCACCAAACCAAAATTATGAAGCTGATTTAGTTAACTCTTTTGTGATAGCTGTACAAGGTGATATGGGTCAAGTTATAAATGGCACTATAGATGCTATTACAATGCAAAGAGCTTTTACAAGTTCTTATAAAGAAGACACAACAGTTACATTTGCTGAAAATGTTAATGGTTGGACTAGCTTTAAATCTTTTACACCAGAAAATGGATTAAGTCTGTCTAATAAATATTTTACTTTTGATAAAGGCGCTTTATATCAGCATTATGTACCAAAAAAAGGTGGTTCATTAGGTGAATATGTCGACACTGTTTTTGTGAAATATACATCAAAAGAAGCTGATAATTATAACAATTTTTATAACAACCAATATGTTTCCAGTATTACAGCTGTCTTAAATCAAGAACCTTCTATAGTAAAAACATTTAATACTTTAAATTACGAAGGTACTCAAGCTTATATTTTAAAACCCTCAACAGTTTACAAAGATGGTCTTGTTATAAAATCAGAAGATGATTTAACTAACATAAACAATGCTATAACACTCGGCCTTAGTGATTTACCTGGGTGGTCATGTGAAGAAATTAAAACTGATTTAGATGTTGGAACTGTTAGCGAGTTTATCAAAAAAGAAGGTAAATGGTTTAACTTTATAAAAGGAAAATCTAATGTTGATATTCCAAACACAAAATTATTTAGTGTACAAGGTGTTGGATTTATAGATTCCATAGAAGTAATACCTGATGAAACAGACATGGATGTAGATAATCCCGATGGAAACGCCGAAGCGATTTTAGGTCCTATTCCGGGGGGCACCGCTGGGGGCAATGGCAATGCTAATGGTAATGGTAATGGTGGTTATTAATAAAAAAATATTATGAAAATAAATTCTTTTGAAATAGATACTTCTGAAATGTCTAATATACCGCAAAGTAGACGGTATACTGTAAGTGGTGATATAGGCGCGTCATTTACAATTGTAGCTTTACAAAATTCAAGTAGTTCTTCGACACATACTTTATATTATGACTTTAATAGCAGTGCTTTTGAAAGTGGACATAATGACGATCAAAACAATTTAAATATAACTCTTACGTCTACGGTATATAAAGATAATATTAATTTTCCAGATGGTGGTGGAGATTTTGTTATTAAATTAATACAAACGAATAGTGATAAAACAAATATTATAAGTAAATCTATATCAAAAGTTTCAGCTGCAACCACGTTAACTTTTCAAGCAGAAACTAGTAATACTAACAGCTACGAAACTCTTCCAACTACCACTTCTAAAGGGGTTCTTAATACTAGCGGCTCTGTTAGTTTTAACTGGGACATAACTAATAAAAAAACTGATACATATGGTTTTGGTTTATTACAAAACACCAGTTCTGCATTTGACTTCGATCTTACGCTAGAAAACTCGACTGTACCCAACATACGAAACGCTTGGTATTTTAAAGCGACTGATACCGTTGATGGCGCTATAACATCAGCAACGGCATTTAGAGTTGATGATCTAACAGATTTAGTAGTGGGAATGCAAATTACAGGTGTAAGTTCTGGGAGTTTAAGTGGAACACCTTTTATAACAAGTATAGATACTGGAGACAAAACAATTACTATTAGTTCGGTGCAAACTTTTGCAGATGGTATAACACTAACATTTAAAGCATATGGAATTGATAATATTAAAAGTGCTATTGGAGCAGTATTTGAATTTCCCGATATAACAATTACTCCAACTGTATTAACTAAAGCGGTGAGAACTGATGTAAATAGTAGTGCTTCTATTGATTTAGTAGATACGTATGGTATAGCTGGTGGTAACCTTGTTACATACAAAGGTGTGGGTGTAGATAATAGCGCTTCTAATAGAGTTACAGAAATTGCAACAGCAGACGTAGATGGTAGTAACGGTGTTATAACTGTAGAAAGAGCTCAAACTTTATCACAAGGAGTTGTTCTTACTTTTATAGGATCTTTTGCTATAATAAATTTTAGTGGTAACATAATAATAAACAGTTATCCAAACGTTAATAGAACAATAAACTTTGATTTAGATAAGTTCTTGTCTATAGGTTTAGATTCTTAAAATAAATAAACATGGCTATAGTACAAGTAAATTTTAATAAAAAAACTAATTGCTCATTACAAGTTGGAGACAAGGCTTATGTTTCTTCTAAAATTAGTGAGGTTATTATAGGTGATCCACAATATGTTGGCGTTATAACAGAAGTAAATAGTGGTGGTGTAAAAGTTAATGATACATCTGATATTATTGTAGATCCAAACACCGCTGGTAATGCAAGACAGTTTTTTTCATTTGCAAAAGATATAGTTGCAAATGAGTCAAGTTTAAAAGGTTATTATGCAGATGTTACGTTTACAAATGACTCAAATAATTACGCAGAATTATTCGCTATTGGGTCAGAAGTAAGTCCTAGTAGTAAATAAAAGGCAAAAAGTGTGACTATATTAATTATAAATAAAAATAAATAAGTATGTATGAAATTTTAGCAATAGATCCCAGTTTAATTGAACCAATTAAAGCTTTTTGGCAATATGCAATACCAGCGGCCGTAAGTCTTTTTTCAGCCAACAGTAGTAGAAAAGCTGCTAAATCACAAGCTAATAAAGATAGACAATTTCAACAAGAACAGGCTGCTCTTTTAGAAAAACAAAAACAAGCATATAGAGACATGGTTTTTACAAACCCATTTGCAGATATGACTAATGCGTATTCTGACTTGCAAACAGATTTTAGCAATCTAGCTTCTGGTGCTAAAAATGTTTATGCTGGAGCTGAAGATGTTTTTGCAAATATAGACAATACATATGAAGGTATGGAAAACCGTTTTGAAGATATGACGGTTGATATGCGTGCTGCAGATTTTCAAAGACAACAAGGGCAACAGCAAAGAGCAAATATACTAGGTAGTTTAAGAGGCGCTGCAGGTAGTAGTGGTGTAGCTTCATTAGCACAAACATTAGCAAACCAAGGCGCCTTGCAGTCACAGCAAATTGCAGCTGGTATTGGACAACAAGAAAGACAAAATCAAATGTTAGCAGCTAGAGAAGGATCAAGAATAGATCAATTACAAAGAGCGACTGGTTTGCAGTTACAACAACTGCAAGCTCAAGGCGCTTTAAAAGAAATGGCAGGTGCGTCTGAACAGCAACGTTTACAATTAGCTGGCGCACAGCAAGCTAGAGGATTAGGTGTTGCTAGAGAGAATATGATAGCACAAGGCGAACAACAAGCAGATATGGCTAGAAGAACTGGTGATCAAATGCTACAAGAAGCTGAAATGAGTAGACAAGCTACACTATTAGGAATGCAATATGGCCAGTCAAGCGGCGCTAATCAACAGTTGCAAATGTCATTGTACAACCAGCAACAAGCTAACAATGCTGCTAGTCAAATGACTACAAACGCATTAAGTAGCATACCTTTTGGTGATATAGATTTTGGTGGCGGTGGCGGTGGTAGTAGTAGTTTTGGCTTAGGACAAGGTTTAGGTGGTAACACAAATTTTTCACTTTATCAAAATAAAATACCTGGCAGTAATTTTAATATAGACACAAAATTTTTAAACACACCTCCCACTCCTTTCAACCCTAAATAACAAATATAAATTATGGCAAAATTATACGGAACAGCAGACCCAGTATTAGTATCAGCGGCGTTTAAACACGGCGCTTCTAATATACCTATGGATCTTAAAACTGTTTACAAAGACAGAGTTACAAATGTAAAAAACTTTGCTGATGAAATAGGTAAAGCTTTTGATAAGATATATGCTGATGATAAAGCTACAAATGATTTGTTGACAGATGTTTCTACCCAAGCATTAGACTTAATGGAAACAGGTGGTGGTATGAACGACGAAGATATGGCTATGAATTATGAAATAGTTAACGGCTATAAACAAAGAATAAAAGATATAACAGATCAATACGGTAAACTTGGTAAAGATGGTGATATTCAAAGATCTAAGCTAAGAGCTGAAATGAACACTTACTTAGCTAACGTAAAAAAGAATTCAGAAACATATCAAAATTTAGTTAAACTTTCTAGTAATAGTGTTTTGCTTGGTAACCCTGGTGATCCACACAAAGAATTACTTACTAAAATAATAGAAGATCAAAACAATAATACTAACTTTGTTAAAAGAGAGTATGATAAAGGTAAAATTTATTTTAGTATACCTAGTAAAAGTGGTGAAACTATAAGAATGACAATGTCAGAGATAAACGACGGTGTTGCAGCTGAAAACCCAGCTTTATTAGGTAATGTAAACAAAGTTTTTACTAACGTTCAAAAAGATGGCCAACTAAGAGGAGGTGTAATAACCGATAGAGACCTTAAAACACACGTTAGTAGTATAAAAAACTTAATGAGTGATTATGGAGAAATATTAAACGTGTCTCAAGGTGTATTTGGTAACATGGATTATTCTTTTGATGAGGTTTTAACTGGTAGAGCTAAAAAAAATGGAGTAATAGATACAGATCTTTTAAATATTGTATATGATGAACTAGAAAAATTAGGTGGTGCTGATTTAGATGATGATGGTGATGTAGATCAAAATGACATGAGTTTGCTGCAAAAAGCTAAGGCTAATGGTGAACTATATGTAGACGCTAAAAACGGTATGACGCTTATAGATGCTATTAAAAAAGACAAGCAGTTACATAGAGATTTATTAGCTAATTATTTAGGAGAAACAGCAGTTAAAGATTTTTATGGTAGAGGCAGTGACTTGTACAAAGCACCTAAAACAGATAACGAAAAAAATAAAAATAAATATTTTAAATTAAATCAAAATTTTGGAGGTGGAGTTACTGGTGGTGTTCTTAATAAATTAATAGATGATTTAGATAGTGGAACTATAAATATAGGTGGTAAAGAGTACAATGTAAATCCAAATAATAATAGCTGGAGCTCAAAAGATGGTGATACTAAATCTGGTAATGATGTATTACAGTACTATTATGATGCTTATGGCTCTGATTTTGCTTTTTACAATGACACACGATTTGCTAAATATAGAGGAAGAAAAACAAAAGAAGAAGAATTAGTTACATCTTCAACAATAGAAGATGTTGAAAACAATGTTAAAGAGTTTTTTGTTGATTTAAATATGTTAGACAGTGATGGAAATTATATACCCTATAAAGCCACAGGTATTGATAAAGTTCTTGGTGGTAGTGATCTTAGAATGGGTAAAAATAGAATTGAATTAAAAGAAAAAATAAACAACTTTTTAAAACAAGCCGGCATAGAAGACAAAGTTGTAACTACTAGCATAGGATCTGCTAATTCTATAAATCTTAACGGCAAGCAATATACTTTTAAACAAGGTACTTTTGAAAAAAATTACAAGAACTTAATAAAAGATTTAAGTGATATTTTAAAAGGAGGTAATGTTTCACAAATAAATTTTGGTTAATAAATAGTTTATATGAACGAAGAAATATTAAATAATATTTGGACTCATTTATCGAGTAATAATTTAACTAATAGTGATTTTGACACTTGGAAAAATAATTTTTTACAAAACGAAACCACTAGAGATAATATATATAATTATTTATCACAAAACAACTTAACTAAAAGTAGTAAAGAAGATTGGACACTCAGTACTATGGGCTCACAATTAAATGATAGTTCTTCGGATTCAGTAAGTTGGTTTGATCAAACATGGTTTGGTAGAGGTATAAAAGCAGCTAGTACTACAGGTGAGGCTTCTGATTTAATTTTAGAAGGCTCTAATGTTACTTTAGAAAGCGTACAAGAGTTTGTAAAAGCAAAAGAACAAGAAGCTAGAGAGTATGTTCCATCTAAACGAATGGAAGAGTTTCAAAAAAAATATAAGCAAGAGGGATCTTCTTGGACTGCTTTTTTTAGAGGTGTAAAAAGAGATCCAACGTTAATGGCTGAATTGCTTGTTCAATCTTTCGGGACACAATTAGGGACGCTTATAGATTCTCCAGAGTCTAGAGCTGCTACAGCTATAGGGTTTGGTAGTGGTGCCGTGGCAGGATCCGGAGGTGGTGTTGTTGGTGCTGTAGGAGGGGGTATTGTTGGTTCTATGGGTAGTTTAGCAGCGAGTATGGAAACAGCCTTAACTTTAGGTGAACTAATAGAAACAGAATTAAAAACAAAAAACCAAAAATTCACAGATGAAAATGTTTTAAAACTTTTACAAGGTCCTGATGGGAAAAAGATAAGAAACCGAGCAATTGGAAGGGGTATTGCTATTGGGGCAATAGAGACGCTAACTGGAAGTGTTGCTGGTAAAGTAGCTAAAGCTGTTAGAAAAACCGCGCTAGCGAAAGGCGCTGGTAAAACGGCTAGTACACTAAAAGCCGCGAGTGCAGGTGTTAGTATAGAGGCAGCAGGTGGTGCAACAGGTGAAGTTGTTGGTAGAGCAATAGCAGGACAAGAAATGGACCCTGCTGAAATTGGTTTTGAAGCTATAACAGGTACTGTAACCACGCCTGGTACAGTTGGTTATGCTTTAGCCACCGCTAAAACTCCAGTTTACAAACTAAACAGTCAAGAAGTTACGTATGAGCAAATGAAAGATTTTGTTGATACAGCTGATGATATGGATATTGCTAAAGCTAATATTCAAATGGAAAATGATTTTACTGGTATAGGTAAAAAAGCACAAGCAAAACAAGAAGCTGCTAGAACAATGGTTAAATTATCTGGTGATGAGGCTACTATAGCAGAAGTTAGTAAAGTAGTTGCTGAAGAAAATTATCAAGCTAATATGGCCTTTGCTAAAAAACACGTAGATTTATACGGTTTAAAGTTTACAGAGCTAACTAAAGAAGAAATAGCAGAAAAATTTGGTAAAGACTCTGATTTAATAAATGCTTTAGGTACTGTTTCTGGTGATGAAATTATAATAAACAAAGATAACGCTAAAACACAACAGTATGGTGATAATGTAGGTAATCACGAGTTATTACATGGTATTATAAAAGCTAGTGGTTCAAAAATAGATCAAGCAACAATTAATAATTTTTTAGATATTATAGGTGAAGAAGCTAGGACCGTAATACAAACAAGAATTGATAATACTATAGATAAAAACGGTAATAAAGTTTACGATGAAAAATATTTATCTAAACATAGAGATGAATATTTTACTATGTTTTCTGACGCTGTTGAGGCTGGTGAAATTAAATTTAACGATAGTGTATTTACAAAAATAAAAGATTTACTTAGACGTATGTTTGCTAGCTTAGGTATTTCCAAAGTTAATTTTAACGATGCTCAAAGTACTTACAACTTTTTAAAAGATTATAACAGAAGTATACATAAAGGCGCTTTAAGTAGTGGTTTAAAAACCGCTACTAAAGGTAAAGCTTTTTTTAATACTATGGATAAAAAATCTGTATCTGTAGAACGTAGAAATCAAATATCTAGCAGCGTGCAAGAATTAGGTAATACGTTTGCTTTTGAAGGTGGTAAAAAACTTTGGGATGAAGCAGGTGCTGATCAAACTATAACAGCTATAAAAGAAGGTAAGTTTTTAGACGATTTAATAGCTTCAAAATACAAGGCCGATAGAGTGCCAGTTGATTTTGTAGACAAAGTGTATTCTGAACTTACTAGTCATATTAAAAACTTTAATCCAGAAACAAATGATAATTTATTTGGTTGGATAAATAGTCAATTAGCTAACAAAGCGGGTAATGTTTATAATAGAGAATACAAACAAGCTGAACAAGAAAAAACAGCTAAAGACGTAGATGATAGAACAAAAGAAGGTGAAGTAAAAGTACAAGTAGCTGCTGAGACAGATACTGCACTAGAAGCTTTTGAACAAGAAGACATATCACCTGCCGCTGAAGTTAGAAAAAGAAAAGAACAGCAAGATAAAAAACCTGAGTATTCTAAGTTTAGAAGAAAACTTGGCATTGAAACTGGTAGTACTTTATACAATTCTGTTTTAGATGCTGCTAGAAAAGCATTGATAAGAGCATATGAATCAGGTAAGCCTGCTAGAAACATACAAAGAAGCCTTAGAGATGAAGCTAACACTTATTTATTTAAAACTGTAAAAAACTTTTTAGGTACTAAACAATATATTAGTAATTTAAAAAAGTTTAGAGAATCTATAATGGAAGTTATGTTTGTAGCTGACTTAGTTCAACTAGAAAGAAATGTGCCAGATAATCAAAGAGTTTTTACTAAGTTTGTAAAAAAATTAACATCAAAAGCAGAAGTACAAAAAGCTATTAATGAAAATAAATTACCTACATCTGCGTTAAACATAATAGACAAAGGTACAGCTGTAAATTTATATGAAAAAGCAAACCCAACTGGAGAGCAGTTTTTATCATATTTTAATATACCTGCTTTTAATCCTGTAACAAAACAAAGATCTGGTAAACGTGGTACTAGAAAAGATCAACTTGCTAAATACATGTCCGGCGCTTTAGCATATGATGCTACAATGCAAGTAGCACAAGAAAACGAAATTATACAAAAAAGACAAGATATAGCTGATTTAAAAAATATTGATATACCTAAAGATGATTTGCAAGTTTTATCTGATGTAATTAATAGGCCTATAAATGTTAAATTTTCTGTTGCACCAAATAGTTTTAAAAATACTTTAACTAAAGAAGCTTTAAATTTAAACGAAAATAACTTTTCTTTCGAATCTCAATATTTATTTATTAAAACATCACTTCGTAATTTTAACTTAGGTCCTGAAAAAGCTTTAGAAATAGCTTTTATAACTTTAAAAAATCAAACTATAAATCCTGCTGATCAAGCTTATTTATCTAAAATAATTAAAGAAGGTGTAGTTGATAAAAACTATATTAAAGATGTATTAAAAGAAATAGAAGCAATAACTGTAAAAGAAATAAAACAATATGGTTATAACGCGACTAAAAACAGATTAGATAATAGATTAAAAAAAGCTGTTGATAACGATGAAAGAGTCAACATAATAAAACAATTTTTATTAAACGAAAGTAAATCTATTAGAACTTCAAAAGCAGATGGTATAACTAGAAATAGTCAAGTTTACGACAAGATATTATCTCCTTTGTTAGATGAGTACAATGTTAAAGGTTTTAGTGTTGTAGAGCTTAAAACTAAAGATGGTAAAGATAGAACATTTGTAGACAGAAAAACAGGTAAAAAAGTTAACTACACAAAAATAGCTTATAATGGTAGCGAAATAAACACCTATGCTAAAGTAACTGACATAAAAAGAAATTTTGCAAATTATATAAACACTATAGACGAGCAATCAAAACAAGCTATTAAGTATGTTTTAGATATAGCCAAAGACAAAAGTTTAAGTGTACTTGAAAGAAAAGCAATAATAAAACTTTTAACTACAGATCAAGTTGGTGCGTTTAGAAAAATATCGAAAGCGGGTATGTATATAGAAGGTTTACCTACTAAAGAAACAACTTTAGATCATGAAACAACAATAAATGATTTGTATCAACAAACACTTGACGCTATAGATGGTAAAATTAGTTTTGATGCTTTAGAAAACACATTTAATAATTCTAAAGTAAATTTAATAACTAAAGCAGTAGACAAAAAGCTAAATGAAGAAGGTTTAAAATCAACTGGATCAAGAAGAATGTTTAATAATAAAGTTAGAAACCTTATAAACAAAGACAAAAGATACAAAGACAAACAAAAAGTTTATGGTAATAACGAGCAAAAAATAAAAAACAATTTAAACAAAGCTGTAAGACTAGCACAGTCACCAATGTCATATAGTAATAAAAAAAGAGGTATGTCTACTTTTGACTTTGATGAAACACTTATAGACAAAGGTGATAACTTTATAATAGCTAAAAAAGGTAAAGAAACTATTAAAATAAGTAGTGGACAGTGGCCTATATTAGGTCCTGCTTTAACAGAGCAAGGTTATGAGTTTGATTTTAGCGACTTTACTAATGTACGAGGTGGTGTTGAAGGTCCGCTGTTGCAAAAAATGCGTAATCAAATTAAAAAGTTTGGCGCTAAAAATGTTTTTGTTTTAACAGCTAGACCACCACAAAGTGCTCAAGCAATACACGATTGGTTAAAATCAAAAAATATAAACATACCTAGAGAAAATATTACAGGTTTAGGTAATAGCACTGGTGAAGCTAAAGCTGCTTGGATGTTAGAAAAGTTTTCTGAAGGTTACAATGATATGTATTTTGTAGATGACGCATTACCTAATGTTAAAGCTGTTAAACATGTTTTAGAACAGTTAGATGTAAAATCAAAAGTTGTGCAAGCTAAAACAAAGTTTAGCGTAGGTATAGATAAAAATTTTAATAAAATATTAGAAGAAGTAACTGGTATTGAAGCTAAAAAACGTTTTTCAGATATTAAAGCTAGAAAACGTGGAGAAAAAAAAGGTAAATTTAGGCTTTTTATACCGCCATCACACGAAGACTTTGTAGGTTTACTATATAACTTTATGGGTAAAGGTAGAAGAGGTGATCAACATAGAAACTTTTTTGAACAAGCCTTAGTTAAACCTTTAAATAGAGCTTATAGAGAAATAGATACGGCTAAGCAAGCTATAGCAAACGATTATAAGTCATTAAACAAGCAGTTTCCAGAAGTTAAAAATAAATTAACAAAACAAACTCCTGATGGTGATTTTACTTTTCAAGATGCTATAAGAGTTTATTTGTGGAATAAACACGGTTATGACATTCCTGGTTTAAGTAAAACTGATCAACAAAATTTAGTTGATTTAGTAATTAATGATCCTAGTTTGCAAACTTATGCTGAAACATTAAATGTAATATCTAAACAAGAAACTTATGTTGATCCTGGTCCAAACTGGGAAACAGGTAATATAAGAATAGATTTAATAGACGCCACTGGTAGAGTTGGTAGAGCAAGTTACTTTACAGAGTTTAATGAAAACGCTGAAACAATGTTTTCACCAGATAATCTAAATAAAATTGAAGCTGCTTATGGTAAAAATTTTAGAGAAGCTTTAGAAGATATGCTACATGCTATTAAAACTGGTATTAATAGACCTAAAGGTGCTAACGCTAAACCAAATATGTTTTTAAACTGGTTAAACGCTTCTGTTTCTGGAGTTATGTTTTTTAATACTAGATCTTCAATACTACAGCAAATGTCTATTGTTAATTATATAAACTTTGCTGATAACAATATATTTGCAGCTGGTAAAGCTTTTGCTAATCAAAAACAATATTGGGCAGATTGGGCATTTATATTTAACTCTGATATGCTAAAACAAAGACGTGGTGGTATCGGTACAGATATAAATGGTGCTGAGCTTGCCGAAGCAGTTAAAAAAGCTAGGCCTAATAATTTATTTGATCAAGTGGCTATAATAACAGGTAAATTACTTAAACTAGGATTTTTACCTACGCAAATTGGTGATAATATAGCAATTGCTACTGGTGGTGCTACTTTTTATAGAAATAGAATAAATAAGTATATAAAAGATGGTATGAGCAAAAAAGAAGCTGAAGCAGCTGCTTTTACTGATTTTCAAGATTTAACACAATCAACTCAGCAGTCGTCAAGACCTGACATGACGTCGCAACAACAAAGATCTTGGATAGGTAAGTTTGTATTAAACTTTCAAAACATAACATCGCAGTATAATAGAGTAATGAAAAAAGCTACATCAGATATATATAACAGAAGAATCACGCCGCCTTATACTACTCAAGCACAAAGTGATTTAGGTAATTTATCTAAAATATTATATTACGGTGGTATACAAAACGTTATATTTTATAGTTTACAAACTGCTTTATTTGCTGTTATGTTTGATGAGGATGAAGATGAAGATCAAATATTAAAGAAAAGAGAAAGAGTTATACAAGGTAGTATTGACTCTATATTAAGAGGTACTGGTATATACGGCGCTGTTGCATCTACGCTTAAAAATATGATTATAAAGTTTAATAAGCAAAGAGAAAAAGGTTATAATAAAGATGAAAGCGCTGTGTTAATGGAAGCTTTAAATTTTTCACCTATTGTTGGTATTAGAGCTAGAGGTATTGTTAACGCTGAAAAAACTCTTAATTATAACATGCCTGTTATAAAAGAAATGGAAACTTTTGATATTGATAACCCTATGTGGTCAGCTGTTACTAATTATGTTCAAGTAGCTGGATTTCCTGCAAATAGATTGTATCAAAAAACTATAAACATGCGTAACGCACTTAATACAGATTATACTAATTTTCAAAGAGCATTGTTTTTTAGTGGTTATACTACTTGGAGTTTAGGCTTAGGTGATAATGAAGCTATAATAGAAGCAAAAGAAAAAGCTAAGATAAATAAAAAAAATAAAAAGAAAACTAAAAAGAAAAAGAAACAAGTGCCTTTTTTGTAAAACACAATATTAAACAATTAAAAAAATAAGTGACTATATAACAATGGTGAAAAGACTAATAATATTACTAACAACTATACTTTTAGTGGCTTGTTCAGCTCCTAAAAAATGTTGTTCGCAAACATTTGGAAAAGAAGATGTTAAAAAGCTGTTAAAGTTTTCTACATTTTATGCCGCTGTTAACGGTGGTACGTCGCTTTCTGATGTTGATATATTCTCTGTAGATAATGGTTTATCTACGCAGACTGTTTCAACTCCTTATGATTATAATTTTACCATAGGTTTACGTAAGATAGCAAGGTTTGGCTATGAAAATAAAGCACAAACATTTTATGATGGAACTGAATCTAATTACAGTGATGCGGCCACTGTAGGTAAAGTCAAAGGGGTTGAATACTTATTTGAGGTTGATTACAAAAGACAAGAAGGTGTAGACTACATGGATCAACACCATTTTATTAGATTTAGCTCTGACGATGGTTGTGATAGCGAGGTTTGTATAAATTTCTTTGCTTTAAAGTTAGAATACTTAGAAGATGGTTTTGCTGATATAAAATACTTTGAAGCATCTGAAAGATACAGGCAACGTAAAGGTAAGAATTTATCGTGGAATATAGGATTAACACATCGACTAGCTGAACCATACGGTTATAACGCTTTAGACGAGTGGATGCTTGAAAATGGTAACATACATTATACATATCTAGCACTACAAGAAGGTTATACTGTAGATGTGTATAGCAACGAATACTATAATCCTGCAGGTGAGCTGGTTGCTACTAGCGCTGAGGTTTGGGAGGCTGTAGTAATACCAACTGTGTTATCTGACTACACGCAGAAAAAAAGAGATGAACTAAAGAAAACAATACAACACTCTATAGTGATGGGTTTTGATTACTATAAGTATACTAAGTCAACATGGACGCACGCTTGGGCTAGTTTAATGCCTTGGCACTATGATGATGGTAGTGAGTTTAGTTATCACAACTATGTAGATGGCCAATGGTATGATTATTCATTTGGCTTTATATATGGTATAAAGAAAAACAAAAACTTAGGTTACTTTGTGGAAGGTAAATACAACAAGTACTGGAATAGAGAGTGGTACGATTTTAAATTAGGATTAAATTACGTTATATTTTAAAATGGCAAAAGAATTAAACGAAGACACGGGTTTTGTATTAAGCATTAAAACTTTAATAGCTATAGGTTTTGCTATGGCAACTTTAATAAGTATGTGGTTTATGTTGCAAGCAGATATTGCAGAAGCAAAAGAATTACCAATACCACCTCCGCAAGATGTTACCCGTATGGAGTTTGATATGAAAGATCAAATGATTCGTAACACAATTATGACTACACAAAAAGATGTAGAAGAAATAAAAAAATCTTTAGAAAAAATAGAAGATAAGTTATATAATAGATAATGAAAAAAATATTAATTTTAATGTTTTTTTGTAACAGTGTTTTTGCACAAATACAAGTATCTCAATTTAATGCTGAGTGGAATAGTGCTAATGCTGTTAGTTGGATTCAAGATCTTGAAGACTGCAAAACTATATCGTACATAGATATAAGTAAACAAGCGGATTTAGCTACAAAACATAAAATAGCAGTTATACCTACTATTATAATATTTAAAGATGACGTTGAGGTCGCTAGATTTCAAGCTGATTTAAGTTTTAAAATGGTAGCAACAAAAGAAGAAGTACAAGAAGAAATAAGTAATCAACTAATGAGTGACTTTTAATTATGCCAGGATCACAGAAACAAAATAGCATGTTTAAAAAAACAGAAGGATACGTTCAAGAAGGTAATCCTTTTGCTGTTACTAGTTGTGGCCGTAGGAGAAATGACGGCTCACCATTAGAAAAAAGAAAGCCTGATGTTAGAAAAACAACAAAAGGTAAGAATAGAAACTTTAGAACCGTTAAAGAAGGCGCTGGGATGACTTCTAAGGGAGTTAAGGCTTACAGACGTAAAAACCCTGGAAGTAAGCTTAAAACAGCTGTAACAGGAAAAGTTAAACCAGGTAGTAAAGCTGCAAAAAGAAGAAAAGCATTTTGCGCTAGATCAAAAAG
>Ga0098060_1000453_pt1 | contig 18722 bp, 25 predicted proteins | sample 21_taG_FD_77063 | JGI IMG/M metagenome (GOLD analysis project Ga0098060, IMG submission 77063) | Marine viral communities from the Subarctic Pacific Ocean - 21_ETSP_OMZ_AT15319 metaG | ecosystem: Environmental > Aquatic > Marine > Oceanic | place: Pacific Ocean | collected 2015-01-19 | reverse complement strand
TGGATAAGATGTATTCTGACCGAGTTGTATTCAAGAATAAGATGAACGAATATAAGCAGAAGCAAGAAGATACTGGTGAGGACTATTCTGCAGAGATTGCTAAAGCTCACAACATGCAGATGGCTAAGAAGATTCAGCTTAACAGTGCTTATGGTGCTTTGGGTAACAACTACTTTAGATGGTTTGATGTAAGATATGCAGAGTCGATAACTCTATCTGGTCAGTTGTCTATTCGTTGGATGCAGAAGCATATCAATGAGTATCTAAACAAGACACTAAAGACAGATAATATAGACTATGTGATTGCTTGTGATACTGACTCTATGTACCTGACTCTTGATAAGATGGTAGAGAAAGTATTTGATGGTAAGGATCCAAAACAATCAGAGATCATTGACTGGATGGATAAAGTTGCTGAACAAGTCTTTGAACCATTCATTGATAAGTGTTATCAACAACTAGCTGACCTCACAAATGCATATGAACAGAAGATGTTCATGAAGAGAGAAGCTCTTGCTGATAAAGGTATATGGACTGCTAAGAAAAGATATGCATTGCATGTTCATGATATGGAAGGTGTTAGGTTTAAGAAACCATACATGAAGATCCAAGGCATGGAGACTCAAAGGTCTTCTGTACCACAGATCTGTAGAGATAAGATGAAAGCTGCAATGCAGTTAATTATGACACAAGACGAGAAAGCTCTTGTGGAGTTTGTTGAAGACTTTAGAAAAGAGTTCAAGTCAAAGCCATTTGAGGATATTGCTTTTCCTAGAGGTGTTCGTGGAATAGATAAATATAAAAATAGTGTAACCCTTTATAATAAAGGAACACCAATACACGTACGAGGCGCCCTTGTATACAATTATCTACTCGAGCATCATGGTCTTGGTAATATATACAATCCTATATATGATGGTGACAAGATCAAATTTTGTTATCTAAAGGTACCAAATCCAGGAAGAGAGAATGTGATTGCGGTATCAACAGGTCTCCCAGAAAAGTTTAACATGGAACGATACATTGACTTTGATACTCAGTTTGAGAAGTCATTCCTTGAACCAATGAGAACTGTCTGTGGTGCTATACAATGGAAGATGGAAAAAGGGCAAGCAACGTTGGAGGATTTTTTCTAATGGCAGTAAAACCAACCATGGACTTTGACTTTGGGTTCACAGCAATGGATGCTGATGAGCTTGATGCAGTCCAATCAGTAAAACAAGAGGCAGCAGTTTCTTCAAAAGAAGCGTTGTCTTTACAAGAGAAATGTGATACACTGTATAATATGATTCAGCCACTGCTGAACAACTTACAGAAGAACCCTGAGAAAGACTATATCTATTGGCCCAACCGAATGGAAAAGGTTGAGGCATTTGGAGATAGTTTGACTGCAGTTTATAAAGGATGATTGAATGAGTGACTTTTTTCGTAATCTAGCTGAAGACCTTAAAGATGAGGACACTAGTATTGCTGCAGACGGTATGGGTTCTGCAGAGTATACTGGTACTGTTGATACAGGATCATATATCTTGAATGCTGTAATGTCTGGTAGCATTTACGGAGGAGTACCTAATAATAAGATAACAGCTTTTGCTGGAGAAACTACTACTGGTAAGACTTTCTTTGCATTAGCTGTTGTAAAGCAATTTTTGATAGACAATCCTACTGGAGGTGTTGTCTACTATGATACTGAAGCTGCTGTCACTAAAGAGATGATGGAGAGCAGAGGTATTGATACACAAAGAATTATACTTAGTGAACCACAATCTATCCAGCAGTTTAGAACTCATGCTGTTAAAGTATTAGATGAATATGAGAAGACTGCTGAAGGTAAACGACCTCCTATGATGATGGTTCTAGATTCCCTTGGCATACTCTCCTCAGAGAAAGAACTTGCTGACACTGCAGCAGGTAACGATACGAGAGATATGACTAAAGCTCAATTGATTCGAGGTACATTTAGAGTGTTGACTTTAAAGTTAGCTAAGCTGAAAGTACCTATGATAGTTACCAACCATGTCTATGAAGTAATTGGAAGTTATATTCCAATGAAAGAGATGGGTGGTGGTAGTGGACTAAAATATGCTGCTAGTACTATTGCATTCTTATCTAAGAAGAAAGAACGTGATGGTAAAGATATTATTGGTAGTATCATAAAAGTCAAAATGTTTAAATCTAGATTGAGCAAGGAGAACCAAGAAGTTGAATGCTTACTTAACTATGACAAAGGCCTTGATAAGTACTATGGTCTTACAGAACTGGCTGTACAAGCTGGTGCCTGGACTACTTCAGCTAATAGAGTTGAGACCGCTCAGGGTAAAGTATACCCTAAAGCTATCTTAAAAGAACCTGAGAAGTATTTTACACAAGATGTGTTAGATGCTGTTGAAGGATATGTAAAGAATAAGTTTAGCTATGGCGGAGAAGTAGATGATAGAGAAGACGATACTGAACAGTCTGATTCAGAATGAAGATTATGTACGTAAGGTAATACCTTATCTTAAAGGTGATTACTTTCATGATCACGCAGATAAAACTGTCTATAATATTATATGTGAGTACTTTGATAAGTATAATAAACCACCTACAGTGGAAGCAATTAATGTTGAGCTGAGTAATAAGTCTAACTTATCGGAACAACAATACACTGCCGCTACTGAGTTGGTGCAAGGTTTTGAAGCAAACGATAATGATGAAGGATGGTTACTAGATGAGACAGAGAAGTTCTGCCAAGACAAAGCAGTATACAATGCCATTATGGAGTCAATTTCTATCATTGATGGCAAGACTGACAAGGGGAGGGGAGCACTCCCTACTATTTTATCTGATGCTCTTAGCGTTAGCTTTGACCCACATATCGGGCATGACTTCATAGATGATGCTGAGCAAAGATGGGAGTTCTATCATACTGAAGAAGTAAAGATAAAATTTGATCTTGAGTTAATGAATAAGATCACTAAGGGTGGTTTGTCTAAGAAGACCTTGAATATATGTCTTGCTGGTACTGGTGTTGGTAAGAGTATGTTTATGTGTCACTGTGCTGCTGCTAATCTTAGAGATCAAAAGAATGTGTTGTATATCACATTGGAGATGGCCGAAGAAAGAATTGCTGAACGTATTGATGCTAACATGATGAGTAGTACAATTGATGAAGTAAGAGGATACGAGAAAGAGGAATATGATAAGAAGATAAAGCGTATTGAGAATAATTATAAAGGTAAGATTGTTATCAAGGAGTATCCTACTACTGGAGCTGGATCTAATCACTTTAGATACTTGTTGCAGGAACTCAAGGTAAAGAAGAACTTTATACCTGATATCATCTATATTGATTATTTGAATATATGCATGTCTGCGAGGATTAAATATGGAGCAGGAGTCAATTCGTACACGTACATTAAAGCAATTGCAGAAGAGTTACGAGGCCTCGCTGTGGAATATGACGTGCCAATCGTCTCAGCGACACAAACCACAAGATCGGGCTACACGTCTAGTGACTTGGGGCTTGAAGACACCTCAGAGAGCTTCGGTCTTCCGGCCACTGCTGACTTTATGTTTGCGATTATTAGCACAGAAGAACTAGAGAACTTAAACCAGTTACTTGTTAAACAGTTAAAGAACAGATACAGTGATCCAGGTATGGATAAGAGATTTGTTCTAGGAGTTGATAGAGCAAAGATGACTCTATACGACACTGAGCAAAGTGCTCAGGATGATATCTTAGATGATGCTATCTTTGATGAGACACCAACTGGACAGGCAATGATTGACAAGTTTAAGGAGTTCGTATAGTGGCAAAATATTCAGTAAGAAAGCAAAACGGTCTGTACTCTGTATTTGAAATGAAAACAAAACAAGTTATACAGAAGTTTGACTATAGAAGTGAAGCTAACATATTAGCTAGATTTTTAGAGCAAGGTGGGGGATTTGCAGGAGAAACACCACGTTTTTTTGTTGAAAACGTGGCGACATTGTCTGATGAGGCAGCTAAATAGATATATCAACATTTGTTAGTTTCGACGTGGGGGCGGCGTAACTAGAGGCAAGCGTGTAGTCAGGCTACATAGAAGGAAATGATTGGGATGTCCGAAGGGACCTGTGGGGTTCAGCCAATCCATTGTTGATAACTGCGAAGGCCCATTGGTTTATTAACACAATGGGCCTTTTTTATTAACTGAATTTTCTGGGGACTTGGGAGAACGCATAAATAATTCTCATCGGTTAGAGGTTGATATTATAAAGATATTTAGTCCTGATAATGAGTAGGAGTGATAAAAAAAATGGATTTATATCCTGAATCACAAGATTTTTTAGATGGATACGCTTACACTAAAAAACACAAAGTTTCAGAAGCATATGTACAATTCTTCTTGGAGACATATAAAGTGACCGGTAATTCCAAATATAGTAAGAACAATGCAATAAGGTTGGCTACACAGGAGGTAGACACTCATGCATACAATTTGGAATTAATATGACTGTTAGTCTACAAGATGTCATCTTTGACAAAATGTGCGTTCTTGAAAATGCATTTAGTAGACAAGAGCATCTTGATGCAAACAAAAGAGACACTATACTAGATCACCTATCATGGTTGAATAGAATGAACATAGCTCTAAGACCTAGAGACAGAGAGATATTACAATTTTGCATAAATGCTTTTGAGGATAAGACAGAATGGAAGTAGTGAGGGTTGTACAGAGAACTGATATTGATAGAATAAGAGAAGAGTACGAAAAGATAAAAGACATTGTTCCATGGGAGAATGGACAGACGTCTATCAATTACAGAGATAAAGAAGGTGAAGATAAGCATCTTGGTGGATGTGGATGGCATAAGGAATATTTTACTAGAGGACATGTTTTCCAAAAGGATTATATGTTGTATAATGAAGAATATCATAATACACTAATCAAAGGTATACTTACACAATACCAATGTTACAGATCAAGATTCTTAACTAGAAAGAGTGGTACTTGTTACCAATGGCACAATGATAATGACTTTAGATTACACATACCAATATACAGCGATCCAGGTAATTTCTTTGCCTTTGAACACGGTCTTGAAAGACTTGAGCCAGGATATGTGTATTTGGTAAATACAACGAGGAAGCATTCCTTTTTCAATGGAAGTAAAACTGACAGAATTCACATTGTAGGAAACATCGAATATGGCTTTAGAGGCGCAGAAAAAACTTCTAACTGGTAAGTTATCAGCTTTACAAAAAGACTTAGGATTTGCAAAGTTTGTTGCTGGTCCAAGCAGAGAACCTGTTATTCAAGGCAATAGAGTATTTGTATACACTGAAGGCTCTGGTAATGTAATCAAATCCACATTAGATCAAATCATAGAACAAACAGATGCATTGTATAAAAGACCCAGTGGAGTATCAAGTAAAGGTACCGCAGTGTGGACAGAAGGTGATTATGCAGGACTAGAGCTTGCTGTAAAACCATACAAAGATAAGTCTCTCAACACTGATGAGCAAGAAACACTACAAGGCATATACATAGCAACTAAGTTTAACAATCCAAGTACAAATTATTCCATTGAGGATCTTAGAAAGTTTGGAGATCCAAAAGTAATGAGTAAGTACAGCATTGATGATCTGTTTATGAAAGCTAAGAAGATGTGGACAGACTCATCAATGAGAGTTGGAGACTTTGCATACTCAATAGGTAAAGTCAAAGGTGACTTTATTGTACATCAAAGATCCAATAGTAAGTTTGTTACAAACATCAGTAAAGCTGCTAACATGTTGATCAGAGAAGCAGGATATAGAATGGGTCTTGATAAATGGAATCCAGCAGATATTTGGTTAGTTAATCCAGCACTTCAAAATACAAACTTCAACCAGTTTAAAAGTATCATTGAACTCAACAAATGGATCTTAACTCACTATAACGAAGGTAAGCTGATACCAGTATCACTCAAGATGACAGGAAAGACTGTAAAGTTGGATATCAAGAATCCTAATACTATTGATAAGATGTTTGACTATAATGGATATGATGTTGGTAAAAAAGGATATGTTGAAGCATTGAACGGTACTATCTTTTGGGATGGAGGTTCAATGATTATAAGAAACTTTGGTAGACCAGAAAGTGTTGCTGGAGAAATCAATGGTAAGTTTGCACAAGGTGGTAAGGTTAAAGGAAGTATAATATTAGATGCTATCAATAGAGTTGGTGGTAGAGTTAAGACAAAGACTCACCAAGAGATTCTAAAGTTGTATGATATGACTCCTATGTTATTGTATAGAAAGATATTTCAAGATATGCAAAAGTTGGATCCATCAACAGCAAATAGGTATGATCTTGATAAGTTTATGTCTGAGGTTGAAACAAAAACAAATAAGTTAAATTATCTGATATCTAAGTACCAAGTTGGTGATATCATGCAGGCTTTTCTAAAACTAAACCAGGAACAAAAGAACAAAGTTATACTTGCAGCAGTTGGATATGCAGGTAGTGAGACTGAGATCAGCTCAGTTCACATAAAGATTTATTAGTATAAATAAAAGTATTAACAAGGAGATAAACATGAGTATTCCAGTAGAAGCCATGCACTCTATAGTTCGTGAGGACTTCTTAGGTGCGGCTGAAAAAATCATCGAGAAAGATGATGGTTATAAACACCCAGTTGCAGGTCGTGATGCTGTTAGACTTGCATACATAATGTCTGCAGAAGCAGGTAACGATGATCTATGGGACGAAGCAACGGCAGCCTATCGCGGAGGTTGATAAATGCCATACGTTATCAAATTCAAATGTATAGACCATGCTCAACCTGATAAAGACGATTGGGTAAGTGGTAGTGAGTTTTTAGATGCCACTGATCCAGATAGGGATAAAGACTTTGATCCTGATGTGCTTGATGAAACCAGAAGTTTCAAGAACAAAGCACCTCATATGGAAGTTGAAGATGGTGTAGTGTATATGTTTGTAGAATATCCTAGTGAAGCAGACTATGTTGCATCTACAGCTAAGTACAGAGAAAAACTTGCTGAAAAAGGTATCACTAAAAGAGCAACATTTGAGATTGTAGAAGCTACCACGACTTGATAGACAATGATAGAATATATGCTTTAGATTATGAATTCAACAAACCTCAGCTCCTCAAGTTATATGATGATCTAGCTGGATCACAGAAGAGTTGGCCTTGGCATTTGAACAATCCAGAAGGTCCATGGTCTAAAAGAGGTTATTCTGTTAAATTCTTATACAATATACTTGCAGGTAGAGCTCCTAGAGACTCTGTACCAAGATTTGTTATGGACTTACTTGAATACTTTTCACCTATGGGTCCATACATAAGCATAGGTTTCTTTCATACAGTACCAAACTTTGAATATCCTGTTCATACAGATCAAGGTGGAGTGCTGAAAGGTAATGGACCACAAGCATCAGTCAATGTTATACTATCTGATGATGCTGTTCCAATATGTTTCACACAAGATCAACAAATAGATGGTCCTCCTTATGAGAAAGGACCAATGGACTACGAATATGAATACAATGCAGCTTTGATTAACACATCATGGCCTCATTATATAATAAATGGTGACAAAGAAAGAATAGTTTTCAGAATGGCAATCTTTCCTCCTTCTGATTTCTATCAAGCAAGAGAAGGATTGAAGAGCCTTGGACATTGATGATGCATTTTTTGACTTATCTCCATACATAAGATTTGATAGAGAGGCACTATCAAAAGAGTTCACTAGACAATTGGATATGCCACATACATTTTTATCAATGCATGAAGAATATGACACCATGCAAGGTATGCATCCATTTGTTCCAGAAAGAACAGTAGTAGATGAAACTACTGAGACTATTCCTGTTCCAGGAGAAAATCAAATAATATGTCATGTTGAACCAGACCGTAGAGATCTATGGTCATGGCAATACATAAAAGGTGCAACACAAATGCCAATACACAAAGATCCATCATCTTTTTGTTGGGTTGCATTCAATATACGAGGTGAACAGGAATTAGGATTCTACGAGGATGATAAAGAAACACCAATTGGTTTCAGAAACTATACTGTAGCATTAGTTAACAGTAAAGTTTATCATGCACCTAGATCTGATGGTGGAGAAAGACTGCTATTGAGACGAATGTTTACGCTAAATCACTTCTATCAAATTAAAAATTATTTTGAAACAGCGTTGACTTTGATCTAAATATGTAGTATACTAAATATATACATTGACAGTAAGCCTACGGGAAACCTGAATGACACATGCAGTATTGGCTTTTGGAAGGATGAATCCTCCTACAACAGGCCACGAAAAGTTTATAAAAAAGACCCATGACATAGCCAAAAAAGTTGGTGGCAAAGCTCATGTAGTTGCATCACATAGTGAAGGCAACTCTAAGAACCCAATCCCACAGAAAAAGAAACTAGAGTACCTCAAAAAGGTAGCACATAAAGATGTGCATGTATCTGGTTCATCTAAAGATAGTCCATCTATTTTACATCACGCAAGTAAGCTCCATGCTGCTGGTCATCAGCATCTTCATGTTGTAGCTGGTGGTGATAGAAAAGAAGAGTTTCACAAAACATTACATAAATATAATGGAAAGAGTGGAGCTCATGGTCACTACAACTTCAAATCTATTACAGTGCATTCAGCAGGACAAAGAGACCCTGACTCTCATGATACAAAAGGTGTCTCTGGTACTAAGATGAGAGAGCATGCACACAACAACGATCATGAATCATTTAAGAAAGGCCTTCCAAAGGCACTTCATCCTCATAAGGACGAAATAATGCATCACATTAAAAAAGTAAACGAAGATATAGATTCTGACTTTGCAGAGTTTGTAGAAGAAGAGTATATCTTCGAAGCTATGACTCTACAGCAAAGAATCAAGAGACGTCTTATAATGAGACGAATCAGACCTAAGCTAAAGAGAGCAAAGCAGTTATTCAAGAACAGAAAAGTACCTGAGAAGAATCTAAAGCAAAGGTCTCGTAAGAAAGCTATTCGTGCTGTTCGTAAGAGAGTTGCTGGTAAGATGGGTCAGAACTATAACAAACTTAGTGCAGCTGCTAAGATGCATGTTGATAAGAGAGTTGCATCAAGACAGAATATAGTCAATCGTCTTGCTAAGAAGAATATGCCTACAGCTAGAAAGACTGAATTGTATAGGCTTACAAAACGTAGAATGAAAGAGTCCTTTGAGGTATTCTTAGAGAACTATGTTGGATCATATGGTTCAGAACGAAAGACAACGACTGCTGGTACATCTACATTCAAAGCTGCTCCTAAGGTTAGAGGATCTGGAGAAGCTAGTTGGTCTGGACCTGCAAGAAAGAAGAAACCTCTTCCTGGTTCACATAAAGTTGGCCAAAGAGTAAAAGTTAACACTGGTCCACATAAAGGCGATCATCATATTGTTACTAAGGATCATGGTAATGGTACATACAATCTAAGACCTATTGGTGGTGTAAAGAACAAATATAAAGGTGGAGAAGTTAAGGCTGCTTCATATCATATGACAGAGGCAATCATACAAGTAGGTGAAGCTGATAAAGCTGTATTGAAAGTTGATTCTAATCCTCATGATATGAAGAGAAAAGATGGTAAGCCTCTAGCAAGAAAGAATAATCCTGCAAAAGCTAGCAAGACCAAGCACAAATACAAAGAGAAGAATGAAAAGGGTGAGAATGCTAAGTCTGTATCAGAACAAGATATACACAATCTATATCTGAAAGCTGAAAAGGGTAATTATCCTCTTGAAGTAGTGCTCGAAGTGTTCATTAGAGGTGTTGAATCAAATCTATATGAACAACAAACACCAACACAGAATGGTTTTGGTAGAGTTAATTCATTTATAGCTAAAGGTGCTGCGTATGAAATGGATAAGGATCTGGTTGAGAAGCTAGGTTTTGATACACATACAGATGCTGTGGCTGCTGCTGATAGTATGCCAAAGAAAGCTAAGAAAGATAAACCATCTAATCCATATATGAAGCTAGAAGGTACACCAGAAGCTGCTGCTCATGCAAAGAAAGTAACTCCTGGACAAGGTCTAACTGAAAATATGCGTATGAAGATGGCAAAAGCACGTATCAGTCAAGAAAAAGCTAGAGATGCAAAGAAGCATGATGCAATGAAAGATCGTGCTCGTCTAAGAGATGCTATCAATAAGAATAGAAAAACAAATCCTACTGCTACCTATGAAGGCAAAGCTATGGATGATGCTATAGAAAAAATAAAGCAAGCATTTACTCCAGAAAAGAATGCTCAGCTGAAGAAAGATATGGCAAAGAAAAGAATGGATGCATTGAATAAAGAAGATGTAGACAAACAGTTTGAAAACTTTGTAGCTGTTGGATCTGGAGTAGCTCCAATGACACAAACTAGACCTAGGATGGTACCAAAGAAGAAGGTACAGGAAGTCCATCAAGGTAAGACACATATGCAAGGATACATTGATAGAAGGTCTAAAGGTATCAAATCTAAGCCAATAGATAAAGATAGGTTCTTTGGTAAGAAAAAGAAAGCTGAACCAGAAGATAAAGAAAAACCATTAGATGCGAGTTATGCCTATGATTAGATTCTCATCATATATTTCAGAAGATACACATTATAATGGTGTTGACATTGGGATCTGGAAATACGATGGTCCTAAAGAATTTGCTATGAAACTAATGGATAAGTTTGGTCAACCTGATTACATTGAAAAGAATCCAGGAACCAACGAAACTTATTCTGTTACATTTATGGACATTGATGGATTTGATCTAGTACGTATTGTTGATTCAAATACTAATAAGCTCCATCCATATCCTGCTAAAGTTTATGTTGAAGGTTATTTGTATTTTAAAGTTCCTACTGAAATGGTTGGAAAGTTAAAGGAAGCCTCAGCTACGATTATGATAGATGAGTTAAATGGATATGTTGTTGGTAAGTGTGCAAGTCTTACTATTGCTGCTGCAACTGTACAGTTTGTCATAGATGCTGTAAATGGTGATGCGCCTCCTACCAGAGAAGAATATGATAAACGTCTCAAAAGGATAATTGATGATAAGAAGACTGATCCAGAGATTCCTTGGTGGGAAAACAAACTGAATGAAGGTAAGACTGCAGAGTTAATAAAGAAGAGTCAAGCTAAGAGAGGTGCTCCTGGCACAATGAAACGCAAGGTCAAAGGTAAGATGACTATTGCAAAAGCCAGAGCTCTGAAGAATAGACCTGGTGCTACTACATCAGATAAAAGACAAGCTAACTTCTTTATCAATATGCATAGCGAGTCATTGAAAGACTGGTTTGGCAAAGGACCAAAAGGTGATTGGGTTAGAGTAGATACAAAAGGAAAGATCAAAGGTGCTTGTGCAAGAGAACCTGGTGAAGGTAAACCAAAGTGTATGCCAAGATCAAAAGCACATAGTATGTCTAAGAAAGATAGAGGATCTGCAGCTAGAAGGAAGAGAGCAGCTGATCCACAGGTAGATAGACCTGGAACTGGTAATAAACCTATAAACGTAAGGACAGAGTCTGTGGAGTACATTGAAGAGAAATCAAAACCAAACAATCCTAAGTTATGGTCCAGAGCTAAGTCTCTAGCCAGATCTAAGTTTGATGTGTATCCTTCTGCATATGCCAATGGTTGGGCTGCTAAGTGGTACAAGTCAAAAGGTGGTACATGGAGAGGATCTACTTCAGAGAGTACTCTAGTACCATTTCTAGAGAAGTGCTGGGATGGTTATAGACAAGCTGGTATGAAGAAGAAAGGTGCTAAGGTGGTACCTAACTGTGTACCAGAAGAGAATATTGATGAGATTGCACCTCTAGTAGGTATGGCTGCTAGAGCAGTTGCCAGTAAGGTTGGCGGTATGGCAGCTCGAGCAGTTGCTCGCCCAGCTGTTGGTGCAGCGTTAGGTTATGCAGCAAGTAAGCAATCAGATAATAAGAAAAAGCTGACTAACGAAGATGACATGAAAGGTATGTCAGTATCATCTGGTCATAAGAGATCAGTTAAGCAAGGTGCTGGAATGACTAAGAAAGGCGTTGCAGCATATAGGAGAAGGAATCCTGGTAGTAAATTAGGTACAGCTGTTACAACTCCTCCTTCTAAACTAAAGGCAGGAAGTAAGGCTGCAGGAAGACGAAAGTCATTCTGTGCAAGATCAAGAAGTTGGACAGGACCTCGTGGAAAAGCTGCTAGAAGAAGGTGGAACTGTTAATTTCATGCATAACTTTAAAGATATTATAAATACAGATAGCATAGATGAAGCTGTGTCTAACCCACTTCCTCCTAAGTTACATAGGCTACTTAGGATGGGTTTATCTAACAAGGAGGAGCTAGAAACAACTAGACGTGCCTTGAGAAGTGGTGAAAGATCATTAGCTAACCCTAAACTAAGAAAGATTTTAGTCGACTTGTTGGGTAAATTTGTTGACGCTGTAGAAGATGACAACGAAATATTTCGACGAATGAGAAACAGAGTTCAGAAAGGTAAAAGTAATGAATAGATTTGGATTTTCAGACAGCGTCCTAGACTCAGTCAAGGCCGTTCTGAGAGGAGAAAAACCAGAGGTAGAAGAAGTTGCAGAGGTTGAAGAGAAATCAGAAGACCTATTAGAAGCAATGGAAATGCATCTTAAACCTCATGGTACTGCTGGTACACATTATAAAGTGCATGCTGTAGGTAAGAAGCTAGCTGCTCATGGTGGTATCAAGGTAGGAGAACGATTATCCGATACAGAAGTTGATGATGCTAGAGACTCTGGTATTCGCGTTCGTCATGTAAAAGAAGATACAGAGGAAGAAGTAGAAGAAGGTGCCATGAAGCGTATGGCAACTCAAGCTGCTGAAAGAGATAGACTTGGTCCTACAAAGGTAAAAGGTTCTGGTCTCGAAGGATTCAAGAAAAGAGATTCTCGTGTTGGTTCTACTAAATTTGGTGGTACTAAGTCTTTTGCACAGACTGGTCGAGTTCCAATGGTTCCAGAGGAGACAGTAACCGAAAAAAAGCTTGATCCCGTTGATCATAAAGCACTGAAAGGTACGCATGCTCAACGTAAGGATAAGGACATAGACAACGATGGTGATGTTGATTCTAGTGATAGCTATTTGCATAATCGCAGGAAGACTGTAAAGAAAGCTATTAACAAAGAAGCCCATGAGATGAAAGTCAAGAAGATGGGTAAAGATGCTATGGGTGCTGAGAAAGTAGAGATGTCTCAAGGATGTCCTACAGTATCTGAAGGTATGGGCGATGAGAAAGTAAGAAGCTCTGCTCAAGCTGCTCAACTAGCTAAACATTACTATATGAAAGCCAAACAAGCTCAGCAATCTGGTTCTAGTGAGACAGCAGGAAAGATGATGTCCGCTGCAAAAAAGTTCTATAGAGCCTCGGAAAAAGATAGCGCTTCAGAAAAAGGTGGTAAGCAAGTAGCTGCTGCTGAGAGCTCCGAGGATGTTGGCATTGGCCAATTCTATTTTAATGAGTTAGAAGTACAAGAAATTGAAGCTGCCGAAGATGTAAATCTTGACGAAGCCGTAAAAGGTGGTGGTGCCAAAGTAGGGGAAACTGAAAGATCTGGACTACGAGTCAGCAAGACAAGTAAAGAAGGTCCAGAACATGTTGTTATGCAACTTCGTAAAGTAGGTTCTATGGGTAATCGACACCCAGGAGTTGAGTTCAAGGATGGTAAGAAATCAAAAGTAGATGTTGGCCATGCTCGAGCAGCTTTAAGTAGATACAATAGTGCAAAGCCTGCTGAGAGAGAGGAGATACAAAAGCATCTTTCTCATTCTCATGATGCATTGAAGCACGTTGCTAAAGGTGGTGATTTGAAATCTAGCCCTGGAGCTAGTAAGTCTAAAGGTATTGGTGGAGTAGATGTGACTCAAATGAAGAGACACGGTGTACAAAGCAAATCTGGACATTACAATTAATGAAAACACCTAGTGGAGTTCGTCAAAGTAAAAGGTCTGTTAAGAAATCTGTCATGAAAGTCGACAAGATTGCCAGAGAGACTAATAGGCTGACGGATGAACATGGCAGATTGAAGTTTATGAAGACGTCTAAATACATAAACACATTAATACAAAAGGAAAACTAAAATGAGCTTATGGGGAAAATCACTTTCAGCTGAATCCCGGCCGAAGGGCTTTCCTGATGACTCCAATTCCAAATATGCTCGTGAAAACATTTTTGCGACAAATAAGGGCTGGGTTGTCAGAGGAGCCGCTACCGGTAACGATAACGCAAATGCCGATCCTGAGATCCTTGTTTGGATCAAAGACCTAGCAACAGAAGGAGTACTTGGAAGCGCCAATGTTATTGGTGTTGACTTTACTGCTGCTGCTTATGCAGATGGCGCAACATTTCAAATGACTTTAACATTTGATGAAGCAGTATATGTTAATTCAGAAGCATATGCAGCTGCTACTGATTCTAAAACAGACAGAGTTTATATCACATTGAACTGTCTTGGAGCTACTGATATGGTAGCTGATGACACAGTTGATCTACAGTATTTTTCAGGTACTGGTACAAATGCTATTGTCTTCCAAGGTTTGTTACCTACAACTCCAAATGGTTACTTGTCATTTACAACAGGTCATTTGGAAATTGATGGTGCTGCATCTATTATTGACAAATCCTCTATTGGATCGTTAGTAATGGAAGATTCTACTTCTGGAGAAAGAGTACCAATTGCTCTTGATAACGATGGTGAAGAACTATTGTTAAACAACAATGGAGATAGAATCAATACAATAGCTACTGAAACTGGTACAGATCAAACTGGTGGTGCTTCTGGTAACCAATCAGTTATTGGACGAATAGTTATGGAAGGTACAGATGGTACAATTGTTAAAACGAATGGTGCAGTTGCTGGATCTACTTCGTTTACAGTTGATAACGTCACAGGTACAATTGCTGTTGGTCAGAAGATTACAGTTAAGCCTGGTGCTACAGCTGCTATATCTGATGCCTTCAGTGATACAGGTATAAGTACAGATGGAACATTAACAGTTGTTGCTGTTGCATCTCAAACAAGTTTCACTGTTAGTGAAGCTGTAACAGTTGCTAACAACATAGACCTTCTACTAGACGAGCACAGTGGTGATAACTTACTACTAGAAGCTATTGATCTTGATCTAGAAGGCTTTGATGGTGCAACTAGTGTTATTGGTACATCAGCAACTAAGACTGGTGATACTGTAGCTGTTACAACTACTACTAGTGGTTCTGGTTCTGGTAGTGCTGCCATTCTAACTGGTGTCACAACCACATAAGATTATCATGCATAAGTGATCCATGTAAATGCATGGAGTAGAATTCCCAATCCTGGGTTAATAACGGTAAAAGGAGAAGCCAAATGGCTGATAAAAAGATTACCGCGTTAACAGATCTAAGTTCTGGTGTTGCTGGTGCTGATCTGTTGCACGTAGTGGATGACCCTACGGGTACTCCCATTAACAAGAAGTTGTCTGTTGACAACTTGTTTAACTACATTCCATCTGCTGTAGCATTCAATGCTACAGAAACAGTTTCTGCTGATGGAGCTTTGTCTCTTACTAAGACGGTTCACCTTCTTAGTGGTGCTACAGCTACAGCACAAACAACTCTTGCAGACGGAACTTTGACCGGTCAAATCAAATTCATCGTTGCTACAGACGTTACTAACGCTGTTGACGTTGACATTGCTGAGACTCTTGGTCAGGTTGCTACAATTACTTTCCAAGCTGTTGGTGAAACAGTTACTCTTCTTTGGATGGGTACGGACTGGGTTGTCATTTCTTACGGTTCCGGTGCTACTGGTACTAACCGTGGTGGTGGTTCTCAAGACGCTACATAAGTATATTGGTGGGGGCTTCGGCCCCCTCCATTTTATAAGGAAGTATAATGCCAAAAATTACTGGATTAGGAGCTGGAGCAGCTCCAGCAAACACAGATGTATTAGTACTCGTATCAAATACTGCTGGAACTGCTAATACCCAAAAGGTAACAGTCAATACTTTCTTTTCATCTATAACAGCAAATGCTAAGTTTGCAAATGCAGAGATCACATTGGCTAATGTTGTCAATGGTGTTATCAATGCCTCTTCAGTCACAGCCACTACAGTACAAGGTACTACATCAGTAAAGACTCCTTTGATTGAGTTTACTGATGGAGATGATGCAATTGCTATTGCTGATGGCGGGCTAGTTACAATAGCTAATGTTACAGCTATTGGTGGTACAACAGCAGGCACTGGTGCATTTTCAAATTTATCATCTGATACAGTTGCTCATTCAGTACAAGCAGTTACGGCTGATGGAGCTCTTGACTTAACTAAGACTGTCCATACACTGTCTGGGGCTTCTGCCACATGTCAGACTACTCTAGCAAATGGTACTATCACAGGACAAATAAAGTATATTATATCAATAGATGTGACAAATACTGTTGATGTTGACTTTGCTACTAGCCTTGGAGCTGGAGCAACATATACATTTCATGAAGCTGGTACATGTATCCAATGTCTTTGGACTGGAGCAGCATGGACAATACTAACTGTACATAGTAACTTCGTACAACAGAATGTATCTGGTTCAACTGGTAGAATAGTAATGGAAGATCAGACTGGTAATATTATACTAGATAGAACAGCATCTGGTGGTGCTGATGCTGGAGACGAGTTACTCCAAGAAGGTAATCTGGGGGTTACTATTACATAATTATGAAATTGATGATGGACGTTTTGAATGAAGATAATTTTCTTCTGTATGCTGCAAAACATTATGATAACCCTCAATGTAGTTCTACTGAAGAGTTTTATGATGATTTGAAAAAGTTTAAGTATATAAAGAGATTATTTAATAAATATGCTGAGACTGGTGAGTTAAAAGAAAGGCTCATTTTAAACCACATAATAGTTTTAACCAATGTGTTTTCGCCTCAGCCTGCAGTAAAGCTGCTTTTTTTCAGATTAGAAGATTATTTACACTATCTCAAGCCATTCTTACTACTAACTGGATGTTTGCCTGAGAGAGTTATATTAAATGGTGAGATCATACACACAAGTCATATAAATATGGATAGTAAGATAGTTAACAAGTTAAGAGACATCTAATGGCTGGTACTGGCGCAGTTGACATATTTTTAGTATATCAGTTTCTGAAGAGACTAGCAATGCCATTTGAGAAATGGGAGGCATACAAAGAAGGAGTAATCGATAAAGAGGGCAATATCATAACACCAAAGAACAAACGTACACAACAACAAGTACGGTCATTTAAAGTGTTTGATGTTATGATATTGAAACTTAAAAGGTTACTTGCAAAGGTACCTGGAGGAAAAACAAGAATAGCAAGCTATGCAGCCGCTTTATGGCTGATCCGTGAATACAATGAGCAGAAGTCTGAGGAACAAATACTTACAGAAGATGTTGACTATCTTAAATATGTCAATGACATCCGTAATGAGAGGTTCCAAAAGTTCAGACGTTTTATTGAGGATGCGCCTGCAAATGCAACTGGTGCATCTGTGGTAGGAACAGGAGATTCTGGAGTGAGCTGGCTTAACAGAAAACAAAAGAGAAAGTTGGTTCGAAGACACGGTATCTCCTGATTGTAAACTATATAAGGAGAAGACAATGGATTGGATCAAAAATCGTATTGCTGAAAGAACTACCTGGGATGGAGTTTCTTTGATGGCAATTGGTTTGATTTTCTTATTCCTTAGTCCTTGGGCACATTATGCTGCATATGCAGCTATCGGATGGGGCTTCTGGACTATGGTAACAAAAGAAGACTAATCTATAAACCTTTACTATGAATTGAAACTTTTTGTATTAAAGGAGAAGATCGATAATGGATGCCTCTACTACATTTGATGCCATAGGCGCTCTATGGCCAATATTGGTAGCCTTTGTAGGTCTTGTAATAGTACTCTCGCAGACGTATTATGCGGTTAAAACATTAGAAGATAAGGTGCGTACATTATTTGACCTCTTTAACAAGATGACAGATGATTTAAAAAATTTGAAACAAAAGTAACCCTAACAGACGGCAGCCTTAGGGCTGCCGTTTTTTTAGAAAGGATATGATATGTGTGACAACGATGAATGTATGAATCCAGAATGTGATTGTGATCCATGTCTCTGTACAGAGAATGATCCTTGTAGCCATTGCATATCAGTACCAGAATAAATGGGATTAAAACTAGCAGCCTTGATGGCAGCAGTAATGATAGCACTAGGAGGAGTTGGGTATTGGTACTACACTGATACACAAGAGAAACTAGCTATCCTCCATGAGAACAATGCTAAGTTAGAAACTGCCACCAAAATACAAACCGATACTATCAATAAGATGCAAGCGGATGTTAAGCTAGCTAGCCAGCTTGCAGTCGAAGCTCAAAAAGAACTTCAAGTAGCTAGACAACAGATAGAATCAGTACGAAATAAGTTTAACAAACAATCAAAGTTACTTGGTAACAGAGATATTGGTAAACTAGCAACTCATAAACCTAAACCAATCAAGAAGATAATCGACAAAGGGACTAAAAACGTATTACGATGTTTTGAGATTCTAAGTGGTCAACCGTTGACGGAGAAAGAACAAAATGCTGAGAAGAAGAGTCAGCTTAACAATATGTGCCCTAGCGTTGCTAACCCTAACCGTAGGATGCAGTAGCGTCAAGCCATTGGAGATAAAGGTATCTCCTGTTAAGCAAGTCAATTTAACATTACCTAAAGTGGATCCT
>Ga0098060_1000451_pt1 | contig 18768 bp, 28 predicted proteins | sample 21_taG_FD_77063 | JGI IMG/M metagenome (GOLD analysis project Ga0098060, IMG submission 77063) | Marine viral communities from the Subarctic Pacific Ocean - 21_ETSP_OMZ_AT15319 metaG | ecosystem: Environmental > Aquatic > Marine > Oceanic | place: Pacific Ocean | collected 2015-01-19 | reverse complement strand
TAGCAACGTGAGTCTGTCATCCTGAATGACCTCTCTGCTACAAAATATAAAACTATCCCTATCCATGCTTCATCTCCATAAATTCCTCGTAATCGTAAGTGTGTCCTTTTTCCCTGTTGCATGCTTCACAGCAGATCACTAAGTTATTAGGGTCTTGTATTTCCGCACGTGTTTTAAACCCACCTTTACTCATCGGTATCTTGTGATCTATCTGAAAGTTATCCGGTGTCAGTCTTGCCGAGCAGTAATGGCATGGGACAGTAATATCTGAGTTACGTGCTTCCATGTACAACGTGATACTGAGTTTGCGAGGGTACCCTGATTTTTTGGATCGTATACTTCCGTTTGCTTTATTTCTCTGATACTGGAATTTGTCTTTGCATGATGTAGAACAATACCTTTGATAATTCCCCTGAGAACCATTAATAGTAGTCTCGTATTCAAGCTGGCAGTATTCACATTTTTTCTTCATTTGGATCGACCATCCTTCCGGTATCGTTCCATCTTTTCAAGGATGGCAGTTTGAATATAAGCATCACTATTAACCTTAATGCCACTTTCTTTTTCCATCATGGATAGAAACTGTTCCAATTTATTCCTTATATGTAAAGGGATTTTGTGCATGGTTGATTAATGTAGTACAGGGTTGAGTTTCTGCTTTACGTCTTCAAGCCTCTGGCTAACGTATGCTTGAGTGCCAGATACTTTCCGGTCTATCAAGTTTTGAGCAGTGGTTTTCACCTTTTCAACAAGTTCCTCGTCTAACAGTTGAGTGACCGTAGACTGAGCTATCCCTAGTTCTTGTGCCACATCCTTGTGGGTGATCCCGAAATATCTCAAATCATCCTTTAAGTTTTTTGTTGACATGTTTTTTCATCTATGTATAATAAGGGTTAATAGTTTAGTTGACTATATTATTAATCAACTAATGAGTAGCTTATTCAATTAAGCTAAATCAATATTAAACTAGATTGACACTATTGTCAATCAAAAAAATAATAATATTAAAAAAAAGAGGAAAGTGGTAAATCTACGGAGGTGCGATGGAAAAGATTAAGGAAAAAATCGTAGAGATTTACAAAACTCTCGGAATATCTCAAGCTGAGTTCTGTAGACGTTCAGGTATTAACGTCAGCAATCTATCAACGGTTTTAAGCAACCAAGATAAAGGGGTATCTGCAAGTATGATATATGGGGTGGCACAAATCCCCGATATAAACATGAACTGGTTTTTAAAAAATGAAGGGAATATGTTCGGAGAAATGGAAGACCACCTGATCAAACTTAATGAAGAACATCAAAATGAATTAGGCAAAACGGTGGCTGATCTTGAGAAAGCACAGGCAGTAATATCAACTCTAGAGAGGCTGATTGAAAAACAACTGAATAAAGGAGGATTATGAAACACACCTTGACGTTAAAATTAGTAGAAGGTGATCCTAAAGTGTGGAGAGAAAAGGAGGATAGTATACACGGCACTCTTGAGGCTAGTGGGTGTATAATCACGGACGTTAGTTATCCTTCGAATAATATTAAAAATCTGACTGTTGAATCTGATAACCCAGTGGCTTACACGAAAGCCGTCCTAGCCACCGCATGCGAAACAAAAAAACTTGGCTTAGTCGTTGAATGCCTGAACGGTGAGGTTGTTAAAAAAACTTCTGAGGATATGTTAGAAGTGATCAAGGAATACAAGGAGAGTTGCCAGTGTGGGTTTGAAGAAGCCCCCAAACTGGTGAGGGCTTCATAACCACTTAAAGGTGGGCTTCGATCTGCTTACGTATTTCCGAGCTATCGGTTTTATGATAACCCATAGTCGTCCCTATCTGCTTATGCCTTGCCAAGTGCTGAACGCACACTGGTGAGGCCCCCTTGTTTAAAAGGTTGCTGATCACGGTGGCACGAAAGCCGTGTGTCGGTGACACCTTATCCGAGACCCCGATCTTCCTGAGTGCCCGTCTAAAGACCTTCCCCATTGGAGTCATGCCAGCCCATTGCAGGTTCCCAAATCCGTCATCGAGAAACCACTTTTCATTTACGTTTCGGCTTTGCCTATCAGTCTCTAAAAAACGAGCCAGTTTATCTTTGGCAATCGGTACTATAGCTTCGACCCTACCCTTTACCTTAAACCCTGCTTCTGGCACGTCTGCTATCTTAATCTCACTTGCAAACAAGTCGATGTGACTAAGTGGGAGTGCCCGTGCTTCCCCACCTCTCATGCCAGTGTATCTGAGCATGATGGTTGCCCGTTTCATATTCACGGCAGAGGTTCTGGTTAGGCCTGTGGTTGCATCTATTGTTTCATCAAGCAGTGCCAGCAGGTTTTCATAATCCTCCTCCGACAAGATTTCGGGTGCCTCCTTTGTGACCCTCATCTTTTCCAGCTTGATTCTTTTTGGGGTGAACTCCATGTCATCACACCAGTTGAAGAATATCTGGCATGCTTGAACACGGGAGTTGATTGAGGCATCATTCATGCCCCGTGTCTTGAGGTGGCTGATTAACTTGGCAGGGATGCCAGCAGGGGGGTATGCCAGTTCAAAGTTTCCGGCTGCTTGGAGCAGATAGTTCAGGGAGTCTGCGTAACCTCGGATAGTCACTAGCTCAAGACGGACGGTCTTTTCATCTAGCCACTGCTGAACGGCCTCACGTGCCATTATCTTACCAGCACGTCTCGTTAGTCCCTCAGTTTCGATCCGGTACAGTTCTTGGTCATAGAGTTGCTGGAGTAATTTACCTTGCTCCATCTCAGTCCGTTTCCTTCTGCGGTTCCCTTCGGATTTCCATGCCAGCATTTCGGTAGAGATCAAGTCTCTGGTTACTGCCACTCCTGATGGGAGTATGTAGTCGTGGAAACGTCCCATCATCATCTGCCTTCTCTTATCAGTAAAGGTCTTTTCTTTTTTCCTCATTTTATCTCTCCAGATAGCTGTCAGTCTTTTTACTATTATACCAGTTTTTTGGTACCCTTGGTACTTTCAAAAAAAGATATATCAAAGATGACAAATTAGAATAAGCCTAAGTTGCTGATATATGGTGTTTATTCTAATACTGGTATCTTATTCACAGTCAGACGACATGTAAGTGATGCCAGCATTTATAATATATATAATCAGCATCTTAGGGGTGAAAGTGGTCGAATTATAATGCTTCTCCCAAAAAAAGATAAGCAAGATAGTATCAACCACTTAGGTTTTATTATGGTATTATTTTCACCGAATAAACAAGATGAAAAAAAGATGGGTTACGATTCCTCCTCCTCCTTTTTCGTTTCGGCTTTACCTTTTAGTTTCAGTATAAATTCATGGCATGCCTGTTCTACAAACTTCTGCTGGCTAACCTTCCATCCGACACTCTCCTGCCAGATTGGGATTACCTTCTTAATCTGTGATGCCAAGTCTTCGTTAATCCGTACTTGCATAGGTATTTTTCTAGGCCTCATCGTTCTCCTTTTTATTTTTAGAATTATCCACAAATGGATTGGGTAATTTGGAAAAATCCGTATTTTCGTCAATGTAAAAAACACGGTCATCTCCAAAGGTTTCGGTCAAGTCCTCAATTAGTTCGTCTACGTCAATTTCCATTACTCTCCTTTAGTGTTGAAATTAAAGGGTGCCATGATATGCGACACCCCTGTTCTTTGTCCTCACGGACGTTCTGAGGACTCGGTTTCGGCTTTATCTAACCAATTGTCCTCTTTTCCGAAATAATCAGCCATTGCTTCGTCAACTCCACACTGACTACAAATTTCGGTTTTGTTGTCTCTCCGACTGATGGCAGGAAAGTCTGTTGTGTCCTGCTGGCATCTTGGGCAATTAAACTGTTCCATCTTCCTCCTTTCCCATAAATATTCTTAAATTATCAATCAAGTCATCGTGATTTTTTGCAACAGTTTCCAGCCTATTTTCTAGGTGGATCATGTGCATTACGATTTGGGCTTCAGGGGTATGCTCGCATATCTCCCTTTCTTCCCACCTCAACTGTTCAGCTATATTTTGGAGACGGACGGCAAACTTTTCTATGTCATCCGTTTCTTTTTTCTTTTTCGTTTCGGCTTTACCTTTTGCTGTCATACTAACCTTTATGATTTAAGTGTTGAAAATAGACTAGCATGGTGCTAGTCTGAAATCACTACATATTAACCTTGTGTAGTGTTGAAACGCTGGCCTCTGTCTCGTTGTGAGCATGATGGGGGCCAGCACTTCCCACCATGCCAGCATGCTAGTCCTCGTCAGGCTTCATAATAGTTAAAACAGGCTCGCCATTATCACCACCCCCTATATTCACTTTAAGGGTAACTAATTCTGCTAGCCCATCATCCTCATCGGCATCGGCTTTAATGTCTATGGGTATGACGTTTAGCTGATACAACAGATCATCTTCATGGTCACGAGTTGACCGGATTTCAAACCATGCCATATATAGCACGTCCCACATCCTGCCATCTATGCTCTGACCAAAACCCTGCTCGGCATCTTCGGGCCAATCAATGCAGTCATGCCAGACCGCACGGGTTACTGCTACGGGTATTTTAAAACCTGCCTCCCGTGCCATCTCGGACACATCAACAAGCACACCGTCATCGAGGGCATTTTGTCGGGTGTACATGCTTATAACAGGCCCGAAAAAGTCCTCTACTGTTTTCGTTTCGGCTTTACTTTTCATATTCCTCCTTATATACGTTTTCTAGTCTATAAATTGCCGTTTCAAATGCTTGAACACAACCGAGAGCATGCCCGTGCTGAAAGTCGTCTTCAAACCGTTCAGGTTTTTTTAAATCCCCTGAGTAGTTTGATAGCTCAACATATAGACTATCAATGGCCTCCCTCAGTTTCGTTTCGGCTTTACTTTTCGTTTCGGCTTTACCGTATGTGCTCATATTATCCCCCTAATTTTTGAATTAAATTTAGGCCAAATTCGACCGTAAAATTTTGAGTTTCACCACTATCCAGCCTAAACCTCAAATCAGGATCAAACGCAATGAACTTGAGGCCTAGCACGGCTTGAAGCCTCAAGCCTATGGCAAGCCACTCCTGCTCGGATAAACGGCCCTCACAGGCCTTGATAGTCAAATCATTTAACATAGTACTAACCTTGTTCAGTGTTAAAAAATACAAGCACTGTGAGTGTGCTCGGACGTTGGCAATATGCCAGCATCAAAAGACCTGCTTTACAGGCCTTAAACTGACGGCTTATTGATTGAAGCAAGGCCATTCACTGAGGGCATGGTTCACAGTCTTGACGTGTATTCGTTTATCAAGCCAGTCAACACCGTGATCCGTCTCTGTTTGGAGCTTAAGCACGTGCTCAAGTAGCTTGTCAAAACTGGTCACGTCTTTCCGTTCAGCTATGGCACTAACAGGCATTTTTTGCATGCTAACCATAGCTGACCATGTTGCCCAGTTTTGATAGCCGTTGTAGTATTCTTTTTTTAACATATAACCCCTTAAAAAATAGAGTGTTTGAAACGTCTTAAAACGGCTTGTGAGGCCGTCAAGTGTTGGCACCATGCCAGCACTACACAAGGCACCGCTTAGGTGCCCTGTATGGTGTTTGCTTAGGCCTCCTCAGTGTATTTGTTAAAACTTGTTTCAATGGCCTCAGTGCTAAACGTGAAGCCCCCAACATCAATGCCGTCTATCTCATCAAAATGATGGCTTGTTGTAGTGCCGTATCCTGAAGTGGTCAGGGTTGGTGCATATATTTCTACAATCCTGAAGCCTAACCTCCTGAGCATGCTAGGGTGCACCATAACCAAGCTCATACGGTCAAGCTCGATTTGCTCCTGATAATCCTTGATAATAATTTCATGGAGAAAAGGTTGCTTCTTTTTTGAGCTATAGAAATATGCAATCAGCCTGATCCTGAAATTATTATTCTCGAGGCTGTCAATGTTTGATAGAACATCTACTCCCCTTTTGATAATTTCAGGCTGATCCTGACTACAAGCATAGGCATAGCTGAAATACACGTCTAAAAACTTTACTCCTCCCCTCACAGAGTATTCATACGTGACCATGTTTTCAGGCTCACCGCTTAAGTAGCGGTCAAGGTCAGCCTCATCACCAGCAAGGTCATAAACAGGCTCAAGCTGAAGACCTTTTTTTGCACCAACTTGATCAAGGCCGTCTTTTATCCACTGCACCCCCTCAGGATAACCGTGCAGTGCCAACTCAATAGCCTCATCATAGTTGTTGGAGCCTGTAAACTCCAAAGCATCAGCCCCAGTGTTAACACTTGAGGCCTGCTTTGCTTTCTGCCACTTATCATTGAAACGGCAATCATGTAAAAACTCATCAAATGTTTGAGTCAGTCTTTTCAGTTTCCTAGGCATATTTACTCTCCCTTTTCAATTTTAGTGATTGTAGCTTGATCAAGATTTTTGTAAATCAGGCCCTTGAGAATATCTTTTTGCTTCATGCCTGCTTTCAAGAGTCTCACACCGTATTTACTATCACGTGGTGAAACTGTTACACGTAGCTTGAGCCTGTTTACGTTTGCACGTAGTTCCTGTATTTTAGCAACAAGTGCTATGCTGGCATCATCATCAGCCCCAGCTATCTCATTTTCAATAGCCTCATCTATCTCCCACTCCACTGCAAAAAATCTTTTCAGGGTTGCCTCATCAAGTTGCACCCTGCCAACATATTGACGGTCAGCCCCAGTGCCGTAGGTGTTAGCTCCTGCCATGATATAAAAATCAGGGTGTACTTCTATCATGCCCTCAGGGGTTGCTACTACTCCGTTGCTCATAACCATGTTCAGCACGGTTAGCACTCCTGCATTGCCAGCATCAGCCTCATCAATCAAAAAGACTCCTCCGTGCTTAATTCTTTTGATAAGCTCAGTCTCATGGTAAACACCATTAACATCATTATATCCTAGCAACTTGGCTTCTGTTGTCAGGGGGCCGACTGAAATAGCACTGAACGGCAACTTGAGTGCTTCAGCTAATTGCTTAGCTGCATGAGTCTTTCCTGAACCACTAGGCCCAGCTAAAAAAGCAGGGATTCTCTGGCTTGCCAGCAATAATAATTGACTGAAGTTTTTATGCTGGGCACCTACTTCAACTTTTGAGCCGTCAAAATGTTTGATGGTAATTGACTTGGGCTTAGGGGAGTGTTCCTTGATAAGTTCCTTTATACGGGCCTCATCAATCTCAGGGTTATGTTCTCCGGGCTGTTTAAGCTCGGCACCGTTCAGGAACGGCTCAAGTGCTTGCTGTAAATTAGAGAAAGCATTGTTAGCCTCGACAAGGTTCTTTTTTGCTGGGGTGTTCTCAGGAACTACTTCAGGAATAGTCTCAGGAACTACTTCGCTGATGCGTGAAGCTGCAAAAGGAATGGTCTCTGGAATGGTCTCTGGTTCCTTACCATCAAGCCAGCCTAACAGCATGTCTTTATTTGCTCCACTTATAGCTACTCCTGTAGCTGGGGGAGGGTTCATACTTCTGCACTCTTTTCTCAGTTCTGAGACTGTCATATTCGTATACATATTCTTACTCCATTTAGTGTTGAAAATTGACCCCTGTGAGGGGGGCCGTTTGGTGAGCCGTAAAATCGACTCGGTGGATTATCTCTTTTCCACATATATATGTCAAGCATTTTATATGCAATTAGTATCTTTTTTTTAGCAGTATTAAATGGAACCCCTGCGAAGCGTTGATACTGCTACGTTTGAGCATGCAAAAAAAAATGATAATTAGGTGCATTTAATACCAATTAAATAGTAAAAAAAAGTTACCCCCTATATAAAGGTAAAAAATGCCCTGCAAAAAATGCCTGTAAATGGCACTAAAACGGCCCGTATTGAAACGGAATAATCCTGCATGCAAATACATGCACATTGCCGTCTTTTTGCCGTGATGCAAATTTGCCTCATTTTAAGGCCTCAAACGCACGGTCTAACTCTGCACATAATTCCGGATGTTGAATCATAAAAAGACGTGTCTCAAAAACAACTTCACGGCATTCCGGACACGTCTTCAAATGCTGGTCAATTTTAGTGCTTGGTGAGCCGTCGATATATCGGCTCAAGTCAAGGTCATTTATACACTCCATTTTATACACTCCATTCAAGGTTGATAATATCGGCTAAAAAACGAGCCGTGTTTGCTTCAATTACTTATACGGACAAAACACTATATTTTGCCCGTGTTTATTCTCTTATTCTCTATAACGTGAAAAAACTGGAACTTTAAAAACTATTTCACGGCTTACCATGTTAGACGTGCAAAAACCAAAACTTGAAAAAAGAAATAGCCAGCCAGACATATTTTAGAGAGAACGCTCAAATATATATAAATATATATTGTGAGCTTATCTCTCAAAATATAGAGAGTGCTATCAAAAATATGCTGGCATTTTGGCAAAGGGATTGACGGCAAATTAAATGCTGGCATTTGAAACGGGAAAAGGGAAAAGGGAAAAGATGACCAGCCGACACGTGCCAGCTTGGAACTCACGTGCACGGGTGCCAGCACGTCAAAACAAGATAGCAAGACAAGATACAGGCCTGCAACCAGCCGTGAGGCCTTGCTATTGCTACGTTTACGGTGCTAGCACTACTGATCACTTATAATGCGATGGCCTGCCAGCCCAGTCTGGGCCTGCCTTTGCGGATTTTTGACCCCCCGTCGGCCCGAAAGATGGGGGCTGATACAGAACCTCCCAATCCCCCCGCAAGAGACATCCTCTCAAATTTTTTTCTTTCCCTGTCAGAAATTTTTATATTAGAACGGATGTGGAATCAATGATTTAGGAGAGTTTATGGCAAAGAAGGAGACTAAGAGGGAGAAGAGTATACGGAATAAGTTGGAGTATGCTGAGATGAAGAAGTCTGGTAAGGATCAGGTTGCAGAGAAGGTTAAGGAGGCTCGTTTTGTAGGCAAAGTACCTGTCCCCCAGAAGGATGATGTTGAGTTCTGGGATGATTTTTTCAGTCGTATAGAGAGTGGGGAGACGTTGCATGGTTTTGCAGTTGATCGTGGCATGACGGATCAGGTTTTGAGGGATCGTTTGAGACGTGGTGAGTTGCATGAGAGGTTTATAGAGGCCCATCAGGGACGTGCTGTTTATCATGCCCAGAGTATTGAGGGTATGATAGATCGTTTAGAGGGAGGAGAGGTTGAGAGTGATGTGGCTCGTGTTTCGATAGATGCAAGGAAGTGGTTGGCAACCAAGTATTACCCTCGTATGTTTGGAGAGAGGCAGGAGGTTAATGTTAAGACTACGGACATGACGAAGGTATATGTTGAGCAGCTTAAGATGTTGATGCAGAGTCAGGATCAGAGGATGAAGACTATTGAGGTCAAGAGTGAGGTTAAGATGATAGCAGAGGATGGAGATGGAAAAGAGTTGGATTGAACAAGCAAATGAATGTGGGCATATATTTTTTGACACATACCTTCACCGTGAGTGTGAATTTATTGGGGTACATGAAGAACCCCCGTGGTTTCAGAAAGAGGTAGAGGAAGAGGATGACAGAGAAGCAGATTAAGGAGCATTTAGCTCGTTTAAAGAAACTTCATGATCAGGCTAGGAAATGGGATTTGAGGAGATAATCAAGCAGTTTTTTGACAAGTACGGGGATGATCCTGTTTCTTTTGTCAAGGAAGTCTTGAAGATTGAGCCAGACCCGTGGCAGGAGCAGGTATTGAGGTGGGTTGGAGAGAAGGAACGTAGAATATCGGTTCGTTCTGGGCATGGAGTCGGTAAGTCTTCGTGTGCATCTTGGGTTATGATATGGCATTTGCTGACTCGTTATCCTCAAAAGACGGTTGTTACTGCTCCAACAGTGAATCAGCTTCAGAATGCTTTAGCAGCAGAGTGCAAGAGGTGGGTAAATGAGTTGCCAGATGTTTTGAAGGATCAGATTGAGGTTTTGGTGGAGACGATCCGGTTGAAGGCAGCCCCTGCCGAGAGTTTTATCTCGTTTTCCGTGAGTCGTGCAGAAACTCCCGAGGCACTGGCTGGTGTTCATAGTGATCATGTAATTTTGATTGCAGATGAGGCATCAGGTGTTCCAGAGGGTGTTTTTGAGGCAGCATCGGGGTCAATGAGTTCACATTCAGCCACAACTATCCTTCTTGGGAATCCTGTGAGAAGCACAGGCACATTTTATAACACACACACGAAGCTGGCAGGATATTGGAAGACCCTGAAGGTATCGTGTGTAGATTCCCCCCGTGTTTCTGATGATTATGTCAGGGACATGAAGTTGAGGTACAGTGAGTCGAGTAATGCTTACAGGGTTCGTGTTTTGGGGGATTTCCCCATTTCTGATGATGACACGATTATACCGAGGGAGATGATTGAGGGTGCCATTGACAGGGATGTGAAGCCTACGGGTGGAGCAGTGGTTCTGGGAGTTGATGTGGCACGTAGGGGGAAGGATGCCAGTGCCATTTGCATACGTCAGGGAAACCATATACTTGGCAGAGAGGTTCTAATACGCAAAAAACTAGACACTATGCAGGTTGTAGGTTGGGTTCAGTCTGAGATGAAGAATTTAACGTCTTCAGGTTACGAGATTGGAGAGGTTTTAATTGACAGCATTGGTTTAGGTGCTGGTGTCGTGGATCGTTTAATGGAGAAAGGTGTTGATGTCCGTGGAATCAATGTTTCAGAGTCTCCGAGTATCGGTAGTGAGTATTTTAACCTGAGAAGTGAACTTTGGTGGAAGTGCAGGGAGTGGTTTGAGAGACGGGATTGTGTAATACCGAATGATGAGAAGTTAATTGAGGAATTAGTGACAGTCCAGCAGGATTACAACTCAGACAAGCTAAAAGTCGAGTCAAAAGAGAAGACACGGAGGAATTTAGATCGTGGTTCGTCTCCAGACCGTGCAGATGCTTTCGTATTGACTTTTGCCAGTTATGCCAGCATGTCGGGGAACTCTACCAAGTGGAATAAGCCCCTTGAGAGGCCCATGATTGGTATTGTGTAGAAAAACGCTTGACTATCCGTCATTTACCCAATAGTTTGTGCCCAAACTGCATATTATGTTAACTTATTTGAATATTTATGAAGTCTGAAGCAGAACTTTTATCTGAGTCGTATGAGCTAGAAGACGAGCAAATACGTCTCTCTGGTGTTGAGCCAATGGAGGAGCAGGAACTTGAAGGAATTATTGCTTCCCTGATCGAAGAGGCTCAAGATCACATAGATTTAACAGAAGCACCGGACAGAGTTAAGGCCAGTGACTATTATCAAGGTAAACCCTTTGGTAATGAGGAAGATGGACGTTCCCAAGTCGTTTCTTATGACGTAAGAGACACTATTTCACTGATGATGCCTCAGATAATGAGGACATTCTTTGGAAGTGAGAAGGTAGTTGAGTTTGTACCCCGTGAAGCATCTGACGTACCAAACAGTGAACAAGCCTCAGATTACGTCAACCAAGTTGTCTTAGGGCAGGATAACCCTGCATTTTCAGTGTTTTACAATGTTTTTAAAGATGCACTGATCAAGCGTGTAGGGGTAGTAAAGGTAGATTGGGAGAGAAAAGAAGAGGTTGAGCATGAGGAATTTACGATGCTCGACGATATGGGGGTGGAAGCACTATTAGCTGATCCTGATATAGAAGCATCATCTGTAGAGAGTTACCCTGATCCGAATTTCGTGCCACCTCCACCAGAGATGCTGGCACAAGCACAGGAGCAACAACAGGTCTCTCCAAACGTCTCACCACAAGTGCCACCAGAGGTGCAACCACCTCAGTTGCATGATGTGGTGATTCGTAGGGTTAAGTCTCAAGGACAGATCATTGTTGAAGCAATCCCACCAGAAGAGTTCCTGATAGACAGACGGGCTAAATCAGTAGAAGAATCAGCAATAGTAGCTCATAGACGTTACTTATCTGTCTCTGAATTGACCCAAATGGGCTACGATTTCGATGAGATGCTGGCACTGGCAGGTGGAGAAGATGAGTTTGGTACAAACACCGAATATCTCTCAAGACATGCTGTAGGAAGTTTTGCTGACAGTTCAACTGGTGGAGAGGCCAACAGGAAGGTTCTATATATCGAATCTTATGCCAGAGTTGACTACGACGGAGATGGCATAGCAGAGTTAAGACGTTTCTGTACAGCAGGGTCACATCACGAGTTATTGCATCATTCCCCAGTAAATTCAATACCTTTTGTCTTGTTTAATGGGCATCCTGAGCCACACAAATGGGTCGGACACTCAGTTGCAGACTTGACAATGGACATTCAGATTATCAAGAGTTCCGTGCTACGGAATATGCTTGATTCACTTGCCAAGTCGATCCATCCAGATACATGGTTTGTTGAGGGGCAGGTAAACGAAGATGACATCCTTAGTAATAAGGTCGGTAAGGTTGTCCGAACACGGGGTGCTGGTGTAGTAGGAGAATTTGTAAAGAATTTCTCTGGTAAAGAGGCATTTCCGATGATGGATTACCTCGACCAGATAAAAGAAGACAGAACTGGCATGAGTAAAGCCAGTATGGGCTTAAACCCAGATGCGTTACAGTCAAGCACAAAAGCAGCAGTTTCTGCGACAGTTTCGGCATCTCAGGCCCAGATAGAACTTTTATGTAGGGTTTTTGCTGAAAATGGCATGAAACCCCTGTTTAAGAAGATATTGAAACTCCTGAACAAACATCAGGAGAAAGCAAGAATGGTTCGTCTGAGGAACCAGTGGGTGCCGATTGATCCAAGAGCATGGGATTCTGACATGGATGTTAGTGTTAATGTTGCACTGGGTCTCGGCACTACAGAAGAACGTATGCAGATGCTTGAAGCAATAGCATTGAAACAAGCAACGATATTAAACGAGCAGGGTCTGGATAATCCTTTGGTGACAAATGAGCAGTATCACAACACCCTGACTAAGATGACTGAACTATCGGGTTATAAGGACACACAGAGTTTCTGGACTGATCCAGCAACTTACGAGCCTCCACCACCTCAGCCACCTGAACCGACCCCAGATGAGATATTTGCCAAGGCACAGGCAGATAAGGTAAGGCAGGATATGGAAATTGACCAATCACGATTGACGTTAGACCGTGAAAAGATGGTTCGTGAAGATGATCTGGCACGAGACAAAATGGAGTCTGAGTTAGAGATCAAGGTCAAGGAGATGGAGAATAAGTATCAGACAACCATCGACCAGACTGAGATAAGAGGCAGGATGGAACGTGACAGGGAGCAGATTAAAATGGAAGCACAGCAAATGTTGCAACAGCAACAAGCTCAGCAACAGGCTCAACAACAAGCACAACAAGCTCAACAAGCACCTCCGATGCCAGCACAGGATATGAACCCTGAACAGATGGGGATGCCAGCACCACCGATACCGAACTAAATGGCACGTACACCGAAAGAAAAAAGAATTGATAAAGGGAATGCAGCAGAGAAGCTGTTTTATGATCCATTGATTCAGGAAGTTTTTGATAAAATGGAAAAATCTTACAACAATGCTTGGGTCTCTTCAGGTTTAGATGACATTCAGAAAAGGGAGACATTGTTTTTGTCTATCCGTGCCCTGTCTGATTTTAAACTTGAGTTGGAGTCCATGATTATGGGGGGCAAGATTGCCCAAAAAGAATAATTAACTGACGGGTAATCAACCATAGTTGAATAGACCTGATCATAGAAAGAAAAAATGGCTGAAGAAGTAGTAGACGGGATTAGCACTCATGTAAGTGCCGATCTTGACGAAGCAGCAAAAATATGGGGCAACGAACTGGCCTTAGAGAACGGTGAGGAATTACCTGAAGAAGATAACCAGTTGATGTCTGAAGAGTCTGAAGAAGAACCAGACTCAGAGTTTGAGCAAGAAGAAGAGTATGAGGAAGATGAGGAAGAACCTGAAGAACAACTTTACGATGTAAAGTCTGACGGGGAAACCAAATCAGTCACCTTAAAGGAATTACAAGATAATTTTTCAAAAGGTGAGAATTATACTAAGAAAAGTCAAGGTCTAGCAACAGATCGCAAGGCATTTGAACAGGAAGTGGCAGAAGCAAGACAAATGAGGGAACAAGCAATCTCCATCCTTGAAGCTGCACAAGCTCAATCTCAGCCAGTACAGCATGATCAAGCATACTGGGATAACCTGAAAGACACTGATCCAATGCAGTTTTTTTTGGAAAGGGATGCTCTTAGAGAAGCACAGATGGAAGACCAACTACGTGGACAGCAACTACAGCAGTTGAGGTCACAAGAGTCAGCCGAGATGCAGAAACAACACGATGAGTATTTATCGGGTCAACGTGAAACATTAAAATCACTCGTCCCTGAATGGGATGACCCAAAGAAGGCCGATATAGAAAAAAAGTTGGTCTTGGAGTGGGCAAGCACCACAGGTGGATTCACTGAAGATGAGTTGGATAATGCCTATGATGCCAGAGCAGTTGCCACAATGAGGAAGGCAATGCTTTATGACAAACTTCAAGAGAAACGAAAAGGTCTTAAACCTATCCAACGTCAAAACATGAGAGCAGGATCACAGTCTGAGGAGCCTAGTAAAATGAAGGCTGGAAAGGCATCACAAAGACTTAAAAAATCTGGCAGGGTCGAAGATGCTGCCGGTGTATTCTATAATATGATCCGTTCAAAATAAGGAGTAGCAATGTCTATCGTAGCGAACACGTTCCAAACCTATCAGGCAATAGGCCGTCGAGAGGATTTGGCAAATACAATTTATAATATCAGCCCATCTGATGTGCCATTTATGAGCATGATCGGAAGGTCTAAGGCAACAAACACTTTAGCAGAATGGCAGACCGATTCGTTGAGTGCAGCAGCAAATAATGCACAGGTCGAGGGAGATGAGTATTCCTTTACTGCCGTGACACCTACTGTAAGGCTTGGGAACTATACCCAAATCTCCAGTAAGACAGTAATCATATCTGGTTCTCAGCAAGCAGGAAATAATGCTGGAAGAGATTCAGAAATGGCACTGCAATTGGCAAAAAATTCCAAAAGCCTCAAGAGGGATATGGAAACTGCACTCACCCAGAATGTTGCAAAAGCAGCAGGTAGCACGAGTGCTGCCCGTAAAACAGGTGGTCTGGAAACATGGACTGCCACGAATAAATCACGTGGTACTGGTTCCCCAGTTGGTTCCGGTGCAGGTGGTGGAGCAGCCCCAGTAGATGCTCAAACCAAGAGAGCATTTACAGAAACCATCCTGAAGTCAGTAATTCAGGCAACATACTCAAGTGGTGGTGATCCGTCAGTTCTGATGGTAGGCCCATTTAACAAGGGTGTTGTTAGTGGATTCACAGGACGTTCTTCAGCACGTCAAATGATCGGGGAATCCAAAATCCAAGCAGCAGCAGACTTGTATGCTTCCGATTTTGGTGACTTAAAAGTTATCCCGAACCGTTTCCAACGTGAACAATCTGCATTTGTTTTAGACCCTGAGTATTGGTCTGTAGCATATTACAGAGACTTCAAGCAGGAAGACGTAGCAAAAACAGGGGATGCCCAGAAAAAGGCACTTCTAGTGGAATATGCACTAATTGCTAAAAACGAAGCTAGTTCTGGCGTTTGTGCCGACCTAACAATTTCGTAATATGTCTGCAAGCAGAAAAACTCTGCTCGATTGGTCTCAAGGGAGGAGTGAAACCTTCTCTTGGGATCAACACGACGAGACCTTCACGATTGAGTCAAAGGAGGATGTTGAGCCACTTATTAAGTTGGCAAAAGATATGTCTGATCTTGAACCATCAAAGGAGGTTCGTCACGCAGCGTGTATTCCAAAATTCGTTTTAGATCAGTCATTAAGGGAGAGATGGTCGCCAAAAGATTGGAAAAAGTGGGCAAACGCACCCGAAAACAAACCGTTCAGGACGTGGCCCGGACAACTTTAAAAGTTGCCATAGTAATAGCCTCAACAACGAAAGCATATCCGAGTAAGTTTGTTGAGTGTTTATCAAACATGATTGCTCATTTTCAGCACTCCGATTTTAACGGAGAACACTCAATAAAAGTATTCACAACTCATGGCAGTGTGCTACCAGAGATAAGGCATCGTTTAATAGGAGATGCAATTGCGTGGGAAGCAACCCATGTTTTAATGCTGGCACCGGAACTGACGTTTCCAGAAGATTCCATACATAGGATGCTGGCACGAGGGAGAGGCATAGTGGGAGTAAACTATCTGGTAGATTTCTCAACAAGGAAATTTGCTGCATACAGGGAAAATGGCTCGATTGTCCCTGATACTAGACTCCCTGAGACAGAGGAAGTAGAAGGGGTGGCATTAGGCATGTGTTTGTTTAATATGCCAGTATTTGAGGTTCTTGATATACCATTTTTTGAATATAAGCAAATTGGTGCTACACCAGCATTTTTTGAAGACCATGTTGCTTTCTGGGAACAAGTTAAAATGAAAAAAATACCTTGTGTTATCGACCACAAATTATCACAAGAAGTTAAAAGTCTACATCACGGAGAATTGTGGCACTGAGTAACTACACAGAATTACAAGTATCAATAGCTGATTTTTTAAACCGATCAGATTTAACAAGTGTGATACCTGACTTCATAACTATGTGTGAAGCAGAATTTAACAGGACATTACGTGTCAGGGATATGTCTGTCAGGACACGGGCACCAATCGATAGTCAATACTTAAAGTTGCCAAGTGACTTTATAGGTATGAGGAATATTGACCTCCTTACCGATCCTGTTACTCCGATGGCATATAAAAACCTTCAAAATCTGGACATTCACAGGTCAGCACATTCAACTGGCAAGCCTCTATATTATTCGGTAATGAAGGACAATCTTGAGTTTGCTCCAGCACCAGACGGGGATTACACGATAGAGATTGTGTATTACCAGAAAATTCCAGCACTTTCGGCAGACACTACAAACGGGGTTAATTGGTTATTGACAGACCATCCAGATGCTTATTTGTACGGTTCCTTAATGCACTCAGCCCCATACCTCCAAGCTGATGAAAGAGTAGGTTTGTGGGCAGGTAAATACCAACAGGTCATTCAGCAGATTATAAGCTCGGACGAGAAGGCCAAATTCTCTGGCTCAACTCCTTCGGTTTCATTCACACCTTTCGGATAAACAAAAATGGCAGGATTCACTAATTACTTAGAAGATAAAATCATCAACCACCTATTCGGTGACGATACGGGTGCTTCAGGGGCAGATCACTATACTGCACCAACAACTTGGTATGTAGGACTTCAAACAGCAGCCCCTTCAGATTCGGCTGCTGGCACGGAGGTCAGTGGAGGTGCTTATGCCAGACAATCAGTGGCATGGACATTAGCCTCTGGGGGAACGGCACAGGCTAGCAATACGGCAGCCATCACATTCCCAACAGCAACGACTGATTGGGGAACCGTGACTAATGCTGGTATTTACGATGCTCTCACAGGGGGAAACCTAGTAGCATTTGAGGTCTTGACAAAAACCGACTTTTCAACAGCAAACCCAAAAACCGTGAATACGGGTGATATTTTTAAAATAGATGCTGGAAATCTGAAGATACAACTTGACTGATGCTGTATTTTGGTTCTCGTAATTTTGGTCAGGCTAATTACGGTCATGAACTAATATCTCAAGCCTCCGATAAAGTCACAACAACCAGCACGATGCAGGTTGCAGGGTATCGGCTGATTGAGGATTGTGGGATTGACCCGAAAGCAGTAGTGAATGTTGATATTGCTGCTGGCATACAAAGGATGGGTTATCTGCAAATCGAGCCGACAGCAACTATGATCGCATCTGGGATACAAATGGAATGGAAAGCATGGACTAATCTAGGACAAGGAACAGTGACAATGCTTTCATCTGGGTATATTGCTTGGGACTCTCAATTTATTGATGACGTAACTTGGACAACACAAACGGTAGATTAAATGGCAAGTACAACTAATTTTGCAATAGAGACCCCGACAGTAGGTGGTTATAGAAATACGTGGGGGGGAACCATAAATACAGGTTTATCAAAAATTGATGAACTGCTGGCACTTGCAATGCCGATAGGCACAATCCAGATGTATCCGAAAACAACTGCTCCAACTGCAACTACAAACGGAGGGACTTGGCTGGTATGTGATGGGTCTACAAAGGTAAGGACTGATTATCCAGATTTACATACTTTAATTACTAACACATACGGAGCATATCCATCAGCAACAACCTTTGTCCTGCCAGATATGAGAACAAGGGTTCCTGTAGGTTATAGTGCCAGCACGGTAGGTTCAGGCCCAACTCAAAGAACACCAAAAGCATTGGCAGCAGGTTCAGGAGAAGAAGATCATATACTCTCTGAAGCAGAACTAGCAGCACACAGTCATGCTATCCCTGCTACAACCCATGACCACGATATAACTGACGTAACTCACTCTCATGTTGGGGTAAGAACAGATGGAGCAGCAGGGACAGAAGATGCCACATTATCAATAACAGACCCCGGACATATTCACACTGCCGAATACGTTAACGATTGGGCGGGTGGTAGTGGAACATACCGGATTGATCCTGATTCTGCTGGCGGGGTAGATGGCACTCTCCAAGTAGATATGGCTAAAACTGACATTGCTATTGCTGATCATAAACACACATTTTCAACAAATTTAGTAGGTACAGGACTTTCGACAACTCAAGCAGAGGTTATCGGTATAACATCTACTGCACCAGACACAGGTTCGGACACGAAACACAACAATATGCAACCGTACTTGGTTCTTAATTACATCATACTAGCAAAACATCCGAGTTTCTAATATGTCAACGATAACATATACAGTTACAGTAGTTTC
>Ga0098060_1000449_pt1 | contig 18806 bp, 21 predicted proteins | sample 21_taG_FD_77063 | JGI IMG/M metagenome (GOLD analysis project Ga0098060, IMG submission 77063) | Marine viral communities from the Subarctic Pacific Ocean - 21_ETSP_OMZ_AT15319 metaG | ecosystem: Environmental > Aquatic > Marine > Oceanic | place: Pacific Ocean | collected 2015-01-19 | reverse complement strand
TTTTTTATGACACTAGCCTTTAATAGTATACTAGTAACTACCTAATGTCACACTCTGTAAATCTACTATATTACGTGTAACTATTATATGTAAGAATAAACAATAACATCTATGCCAAAGCAAAAACTATCCAAACGCGCGGCTCTGGCTAAAAAGAAAAGAGATCTCGCTACAGCAAACAGTCCTAGACGTAAAGCTATGAGAGCTGAAAACCAAAGACTAAGACGTGCTAGAAAGAAAGCAGGTAAGAAGTTAAAAGGCTTAGATTATGACCATAAAACCAAGAGGTTTACAACAGTAAAAAAGAACCGTGGAAACAGAGGGCACGGTACAAAGAAAGAATAACCACACCTCTGACAACCTAAAAAACCAAAATTATGACGTTTTTTTACAAGACTCAATCGTGGAGTAGTCAACCACAGATCACCAAAGAAACCATTTCAATTTGGGAGCATTTAGCTGCTAAGAAAAACTGGAGAATAGTTCAGTTACCAAATGGTTATCATCAAACCGAATACCAAGACATCGAAGATAAAGATGTATGGCACGACGTTACTAGACGAGAGACAATTGAATCAGCTGAGGCTGCAATTGATGGATCAGTCGCACACTACACAAAGAAGTTAGAGTTCACAAAAGGACCTAAAGTAGTGAAAACATTTAAATAATATATTAACTAACAATTTAATTTAATGGAATATAGTCAACCTAGTGAGATTGTAAAAGATCTCAACTTTGGCGTCGATGCTAAAGGTAAAATTATGAATGGTGTAGATAAACTAGCAAAAGCTGTTAAGTCTACATTAGGAGCTTCTGGTAAGTGTGTTATATATGAAGACACATTTGGTAGACCACTGGTTACAAAAGATGGTGTAACCGTTGCGGATAGCGTAGTCTTATATGATCCAGTGGAAAATATAGGTGCTACCTTAATAAAGGAAGCCTCCAAAAACACAGTGAAAGAAGCAGGTGACGGTACTACTACAGCTATCGTCCTTGCTGAATCACTATTAAAAACCGCAATAGAACCTGAATACAAAGATATAAGTATAAGGGAAATAAAAAGTGGTATACAATCAGGCTACGATAAAGTAGTAGATTACATAAAAAACAATACAACACCAGTAACAGGTGATACATTAAGCCATGTTTCTGTAATAAGTTGTAATAATGATAAAGAATTAGGTGAGTTAATATCTAGTACTTACAATAAAGTAGGTAAAGATGGTGTTGTTTTGCTAGAAGAGAGTGAAACAGACATAACTTACGCTGATATTGTCGAAGGAGTGCAAATAGCATCAAAGCTTACATCTCCTCATTTCGTCACGAATAAAGACAGACAGCTGTGTGAGCTTGAAAATCCGTATGTATTAATAGTAGCATCGGAAATACCTAATATTAGAAAGATACAATCTATATTAGAACATGTTATAAAAACTAATAGAAGTTTACTTATTGTAGCTTCTGTAAGCACACAAGTAAAATCTGCACTATTAATGAACAAGGTTAAAGGCAATATTAAAGTAAATATTGTTGATACACCTGGTTTTGGTGCAAATAAAAGAGATACAATAGAAGATTTAGCACTTTTAACTGGTGCTAAGGTTATAGACGAAGAGTTAGGAGATGATTTAGATCTGATCCGACCAGATTGTTTAGGTGAAGTAGTAAAATCTGTCACAGATAACAGAACTACAGTCCTGACAACTGGTTTGTTACAAGACGAAGTCTCTAATAGAGTTAAAGAAATCGAAAAAAAGATAACAGAAACCAAAGATCCTTTCTTTAAAAAGAAATATCAGGAAAGATTAGCTATGTTAAGCGGTTCTGTTGGTGTTATTAAAGTAGGTGCTAACTCAAAAATAGAATTAAAAGAAAAGAAAGACAGAGTTGAAGATGCAATTTACGCAGTTAAGGCTGCTTTGCAAGAAGGAATTGTTCCTGGAGGCGGAATAGCACTGTTAAATGCTTCAAATACTGTAAAACCAAAGAATTTTGGCGAAGAAATACTAATAAAAGCCATAAAATCACCATTTTTAACCATAATGTCCAACGCAAGTATCGAAGAATATGATTTACCTACTAAAAAAGGTGATGGATATGACGTTACTAGCGGTAAAATAGTAAATATGGTAGATTCTGGTATTGTAGATCCTGCTCTCGTTACTAAAACAGCACTAAAAAACGCAGTTAGTGTTGCTACAACTATAATTTCTGCGGATTGTATAATTTCAAACATAAGATTAGACAATGCGAGCAGTTAATTATTATATAGTAGTAGAAAAAATCAAATCCGAGCCTAAAAAGGTTGCAGGTTTGTTGATAAAAGACGAAGAAAGTAGATATTCTAAAGGAAAAGTCATCACAATAGGTAATTTAGTGCAAGGAGTGTGTGATAATGATATAGTACACTATGATAAACATACAGGCCATGACATTAGCTGGCAAGATAATGATTATCAAGTGATCACTATAAAGGACGTAGTCTTGGTAGAATGAAATTAACCGCATCTGATTTAAGAGATATTGGTTTATTTAAATATTACAGGCTCGTTCGAAAATGGGCCTGTAAAACTTATGGGCTAACCGATGCGGATCTAGAACTATTAATATACCTTGATTGTAAAGGTAGATTTACACGTAATGATTTCATCAATGGAACTTATACTTATTCATGGGATAAGAAACGTTGGGAAAGATTACGTGATAAAGGTTACATAGAGATATGGAGGCATCGTAACCGCACTTCAATTAAATACAGCATTTTTAAGACATCATTTAAATGCTCCCAGTTAATAAGTAGGATATACCGCATACTTTTAGCGGAAGAAGATCTGCCTACATCAGAAAGAAATACATTTTATAACAACAAATCATATACTGATAAAGTTTATAACAAAGCTATAGATGATATGATAAAAGACAAAAACAGATAATTATGGGATATGCAGGACCAAAAGCAATTTCAAAGGTAAACATGATTTTAAAGGACAAGCAATGTAACCACGGGTTACTAGGTAATCCATTAAAAAAAGCTAAAGGACAAAAACTAGATGAAAGTAAAATAGATGCTTCACCAGATGCATTAGCTAGAAGAAAATCTATATTAGATAAGGTAGATGCTGCTGATGGTAGAACATCTAGACCTACAAAGAAAACATATAGTGGTAGCGGTCTTCAAAAAAGAGGTTGTAAGAGCAAGTACAGTAAAAGAGGACCTGCTAAACTTACAAGAGCTTCAAGAAAAGCTGATAAGCTTGCTGGTAAGGCTGAACAAGCAGCTCAAAGCTCTAAATTTAACAAAAACGAAAGACTTGTCAATAGACATAACGATTTTATAAAAAGAAAAGGACTAGACAAAAAGAAAATAGCTTTCGGATAAAATGGCTTTTAAAATGAAACCACCTAGTTTTCATAATGAGGATCAGCAACCTGAAATCATTAAGAAAAACTTAGGTAAAGATATAATAGCAGAAGCTAATCAAGATGGTACTATATTCTTAGATAAATCTGTTGACAAAAATAGTAAATTAGGCAAAGAAGCTATTAGTCATGAAAAAGTACACCTCGACCAAATGGAAAGAGGTGATCTTAGTTATGACGATAGCTATGTTTACTGGAAAGGTAAAAAATATTCAAGAGCTAATATGAAAGAGGGGGCTAAAAACTTACCTTGGGAAAAAGAAGCTTATAAAAAAGAAAAAAAATCATGATCTACAAAAAAATTAAAGCAGCTAAAAAAGCTAATCTACTAAGAAAAACAAAAGATCCAGAAGATGGTGATATTGTTAATATAGATGGTGATGCTCACAGATATATTAAAGATAAATTAAGAGTAGAAGGTAGCAATAAACCCTCAATTGCATCCGCTATAAGTGGTGGAACACCAGGTACAGAATGGGAAACAACAATGAAGAATTATTATAAAGATGGTGCTTCTATAGAGGATCTTGTAAAAGCAGGACATGGTTCAACAGATGGTTTAACTAATTTATTTGAAGGTTTAACACAAGGTTCTAATACACCTGGTAAAACAACAATTACTACAGGTGCAAATCCATTAACAGAAACCATTAAAAAAGGTCCTACTCAGAGATATAACATGGGTGAAAGAGCTGCTGAAGATGCTAACTGGGCTAAAGGTAGAATGCGTAGAGGATTAAACAGGGAGGAAAGAAAAGGTATGAAAGATATTGTTAAAGGTTTAGACCCTAAACAAAGACAAGAGTTTAGAGACAATATGAAAAAGCAAAGAAATGTTGATCTTGATGGTGATGGTAAAGTTTCTTTAAAAGAAAAATTAAAAGGTACTTTTGGTGGTAATAGACAACAAAAAAAGCTAAACGCTTTGAATGCTATTGATGGTGGATCTGTAAAACAAGAATTTGGTCTTAAAGATAAAACAATAAGACAAGATATAGCTAAAGCTGCTCAAGGGGCTTATGATTTTGGCGATAGAGCTAATATGAGTGAAAGAGATAAAAAGATCGAAGCTGCTTCACAAAGTAAATATAGTTTTGGCTTAGATAATTTTGGAGATTTTAAACCAGGCAGCACAACAACAGGTAATATGAAAGCAACTGATGATATGGCAGTAGTTGATAGATCATCTTTAGGTACTACAACTATTTTTGATTCAGAGAACGGTATGCAAACGGTGGATAAATCAAATCCTTTTAGCGGTATGAATTTAAATCCAGACGACTATAAAATAGAATTAGGAGGTGCTTTTAAATTTCCTAAAAAAGGTTACAAGCCTAAAAATTCAGCAATTGCTAAAAAAATAAAACCCGGAGCCGGTTATTAATTATGAGTAAGTTATTAGCGAAATTATTCGGCGGAGCCGGAGGTGGTGTAATAGAAAAACTATCAGGAGTTGCTGATAAGTTTATACAGACTAAAGAGGAAAAAGCTCAGTTTGAAAAAGAAATGACTGAGATAATGATAAAAGCTGAGGCTGAAATGCAGAAGAACGTTACGGAAAGATGGCAAGCAGATTTACAGCACGGAAATTGGTTAACTAGATCAGTTAGGCCGTTAGTACTTATATTTTTAATTGTTTCTACAGTATTATTAGTTTTTATTGATAGTGGAGCAATTGGTTTTAATGTAGAACAAAAATGGACAGATCTTTTACAACTTGTATTAATCACCGTTATAGGTGCTTATTTTGGTGGTCGAAGTTTTGAAAAACTAAAAAAGAAATAACGTGCCAAAAATATCCAACATACAGCTAGATACTAATATAACTAATTCAGACAAATTACTTGGCTCTGATGAAGCAGGGAACACTAAAAATTTTAAAGTAGAACATCTTTCTGCTTTCTTTGCTAACAATGCTGGTAGTTTTAAGCATCACCAGAATAACGCTTCTGATACATGGACGATAACACACAACCTAGATCTTACGGATTATCTACCACAAATAAATGTAAAATTATCAGGTGGTGGAACTTATAACAACGTTCAAGCAATGGGCGTTGTTACTTATTTAAGTAAAGATCAATTAAAAATAGAATTTTCAACCGCAAATAGCGGTTACGCTTATTTAAAAGCATAACTTTAAACAACAACAACAAAAACTAAAAATTAAAAAATGGCAATACCAGTTTTAAATCACATGGATTTTCAGCAAGCTTCTGAGATCCGAAATGTGCTACTCCATATAACGGGCTCAGGATCGGTTAGTGGAAACGTAGCAGGACAAATCATTTACGACTCAGGCTCTGTGAAATTCAACAATGGATCAGGCTGGGTGACATTAAGTGCTTCATCAGGTACTATGAGTAACTTCATAATAAGTGATGGAACAACAACACAAACAATAGCAGATGGTAATACGATAACTTTCACACCAGGAGAAGGTATCGATTTATCAGTTGCAGCAACAGACACGGTTAATATCTCTGCTGAAGACGCTACCTCATCAAACAAAGGTATAGCTTCGTTCAGTACTGATAATTTCTCTGTAAGTTCTGGAGCTGTTACAATAAAAGATGGAGGTGTTGCTCTTGCTGAAATGGCAGACCTTGCAAATAATAGAGTATTAGGTAATGTTTCAGGTAGTGCTGCTGCACCAAGTGCTTTAACAGCAGCAAACATTAGATCGTTAATTAACGTAGCTGATGGTGCACAAGTAAACGTTGGCACAAACCTTTCACAAACAACAGCTGCAGCTCAACTTACAATAGAATCATCAACTGGTGATGACATAATTGTCGCTGAAGCATCTAGTAGTATTGCTGGTTTAATGAGTACTACTCATCACGATAAATTAGATGGTATATCTGCTAGTGCAACTGCAACGGCTGCTCCAGCTATTGAAAATTCTAGTGGAACACCTGCTTTTGCTACAGGTATTACTAAAGCTGAAGTTCAAACATTACTAAACATTAGTGATGGTGCTGGTAACACTGGTGCTAGCATGACAGAAGGTACTTTAAGAACTAAATTGGCGGCTATAACAGAAGCTGTTACAATTGGTGATGCAACAGATGTTGTTGTAACCACATCAGGTAACTTAGTTGTAACTGGTGATTTAACTGTATCAGGTGATACTGTTACAGCAAATGTTGGAACATTAGATGTTGAAGACAAAAACATAACATTAAACAAATCAGCTGGTGATTCAAGTTCAACTGCCGATGGCGCTGGTATTACTATTCAAGATGCTGTAGATGCTTCTACTGATGCTAGTATGGCTTGGAACGCTGCAGGTGATAAATTTGTATTTTCACATCCAGTTGATGTAACAGGTATACTTACAGCTACAGGAACTTCTGTATTTGCTAATCTTGATATATCAGGTGATGTAGATGTTGATGGTACTTTAGAAGCTGATGCGATAACAGTTAACGGTTCTACTCTACAAGTAGTTGTTGAAGATACTGTTGGTGCAATGCTTGATGGTACTGAAACATTTATTGATGTTAGCTACGATGCTACTGATAACAACTTAGATTTTGTAGTTCCAGTTAAAGATGAAGACAATATGGCTTCTAATTCTGCAACTCATTTAGCTACACAACAAAGTATTAAAGCTTATGTTGATGGTCAAGATTACAAATCAGCTGCTTCAGCTGCTGAAGTTCAAACTGGTACTAACGCAACTAAGTTTGTAACACCAGATACTTTAGCTGCTAAATCAGTACACTCTACAATCGATGTTTCTAATTCAGATTTCACTTCTAACTTATATGCTGAAATTGAGCATGGTTTAGGTACTGAAGATGTAATTGTTCAATTATTTGATTCTTCATCGAAAGAAACAGTATTAGCTGAAGTTGCTAGAACAGACAAAGCTGGAAGTGCTTCAACGAGCAAAATAAAGATTATATTTTCTTCTGCACCTGATAATGATATTGAGGTAATGATTACGTCAATAAAAGGTTCTACAGCGAAAACTGCAGTATACGCTTAATAATAACAATAAAATACAGCGGTGCTTAACGGTGCCGCTAGTATTAATTTAATATATATAATATGTCTATAAAAGTTCTTAGCGAATTAAAGGTTGGTACAGTTTTAGAGAATATAGCTGCGGGTACTAAGAGTGGAAGCAATAATGAAATCCATAATATAGACTTTGCTAAAAGTCACGCTAATTATACTTTAACACCTGGTAATGTTGCTAATAATAGTATTACTTTTAGTAATTTAGGAGCTGATGTTGTAGGTAAAAATGGATCTATAATAATTGTAAATCCTGGCCTAACTGGTTCTTATACATGGCGAGGCGCTGGTGGTTTACCAGCTACAGCCTTTACACCAGGTGGACAACAAATAAGTTTTGATACAACCGCTAGCAAAACGGCTATAATAACTTACTTTATTGTAGCTAGTAATAAAGTTTTAATTAATTACGCGGGAGCGTTTTCTGCGTACGAGCAACCCGCACCTTAAACTATGAAGTGGTTATGGAATAGAATAGATTTTTGGGGCACGAGCACCGTTAAATCTACTTCAAAAATTACAACTAAGTCTACTAGTACTAGTAAGTCAACCACGACTACATTTAGTACTAGCAAGTCTACTAGTACAGAGTACAATACTACTACTAGTACAGAAACGACTACTACTTTCAATACCACAAAAAACACAACAACTACATTTGAGACTCAAAAAAGTACTAACACAGTATATAATACTCAAACAGCTACTTTAACAAGTTTTATTACTGCTTACAATACTAGCACTAGTACTATAACGACTTTTGCGACATCTAAATTAACTACAAAAGATACTGCTACAACATATAACACGTCTAAGAGTACAAGTACAGAGTATAACACTTCTACTACTACGGCGACTACTACTGTTTATGAAACTAGTAAAACTACAACTACAATATTTAATACTACTACTAGTACTACAACTACATTTTTAACAGCATATAATACATCTACATCAACAAAAACTCAATATGCTACTAGTAAAACTACAAGTACAGCTTTTGTAACAACTTATAACACTAGTACAGATACAACAACCAATTACAATACAAGTACTATAACTACCAAATCAACTACAACAACGTTTGGAACTACTAAAGCAACTAGTACTGTATATGTAACTAATAGAAATACAACAACAACTTATAACACTAGTACTGTAACTGTTTATGAAACAACCACTGTATTTAACACGTCTACATCAACTAACACAGTTTTTAACACATCTACAGTAACTAAATACAATACATCAACTTCTACAACTGTTAGTACTAGTAAAGTAACGCTAACGCAGTATAATACATCTACAAACACTACAACTACTTTTGCCACAAGCAAAACAACTAATACAGTATTTAATACATCTACATTAACTACTAAAGATACTACGACTGTATATACGACTTCTTATAATACTACTAGAGTAACAAACACTATAACTATAACTCATTTTAATACTCAAACTACTACAGTATATAATACTAGCACAGCTACTACCACTACATATAACACGTCTACAGCTACTTTTAAAAATACTACAACGGTGTTTAATACTAGTACTGTAACTAAACGTGGTACAACAACAGTCTATAACACTAGTACAACTAGAACAATAGAAGATACAGCGAGAGATACTACAACCACTTACAATACTGTGTATCAAACTTTCTTACAAAACACTATTACAAATACAGCTACTATATATCAGACTAGTACTACAACAACGACAACATTTAATACTAGTAAATCTACTTCAACTGTTTTTGTAACAAGTAGAGTTACTGATAAAGATACTAGCACAGCTTACAACACCAGCACGGTTACAGTTAGAAGCACAAACAAAAGTACAAGTACAACTTATAATACTAGTACGTCTACATCTAAGAATACTACAACTACGTTTGCTACTAGTAAAAATACAACTACAACATTTAATACAAGTAAAACTACTAACACTGTATTTAATACAAGTACGTCGACTAACACTATATATACTACAAGCTGGAACACTACTAAAACTACTAATACAGTATTTAATACTAGCACGACCACTACTACAACGTATAATACATCAACGTCAACTAGTAAAAACACGACAACAACGTTTGGAACAAGTAAAAACACTACTACTGCTTATAACACTACAACTACTACTGTTACTGAATATACAACAACTTTTGCAACAAGTAAAAACACTACCACTACTTTTGCAACCTCTAAAACAACGTCAACAGTGTTTAATACTAGTACAACTACTACTTACACTACGTCAACGGTTTTTGCAACTAGTAAAAATACAACTACCACGTTTGCTACTAGTAAGAATACAACTACCACGTTTGCTACGAGTAAATCTACATCAACAGTTTATAACACTGGTACAACTACTTATTTTAACACTAGCACACAAACTAATAAGTTAACAAGTCAAATTACTAATAGAAACACTAGTAGAGGAACTAGTAGAAATACGTCAACAAGTTGGAGTACTACTTTTGCTACAGCTTATCAAGCAGATTTTACTACAACTTACTTAACTGTTTATTCTACAGCCGCAAGTTTAACTAGTGCTTTAAGATCTGGTGCATCTAGCTTCTTCTTCTCTTGTAACGAGTTTTGTACTAGTACGTTTTATTTTTCAGGAGGTTCTTTTCCTCCTTCTGCTGGATCATCATTTGCTTATTCAAACTCTGGTGGTACTAGTGCTTTAAGTGATGCTTGGTATGGTATAAGTCAAAACTTTGGTGGTGCATCACATCAAATGAGAACAGCTGGTGGTGCAGGTGGAGTTCAAGCTGTTAATACATGTTCTGGTGGTGGTGGTTTCTCTGATAGAAGACACAAGAAAAATATAAAGTTAATAGGTAAATCTAAAAAAGGATTTAATATATATAGCTTTGAGTTTGGTGGTACTAAACTAGGTGATAAAGCTGCTAAAAAATGGCCTGGAAGATGGCAAGGTGTTATGGCTGATGAATTAGAATATTTAGATGATGGTACTGTTTACAGAATGATGCTAAGCGATAAAAAAGATGACTACGTCAACTTCGTGGATTATGGTAAAATAGATGTTGAATTTAAAATATGTATGGCATGATAGATGAAAGTTTAATACAAGAGTTTGATGGAAATGAATTTGAAATAAACAAAATAACTAAAGCTGTCGATGCTGATAATAGTGAGGTTATTTCAGAGTTAAAATACAAATCAGACATAATACACAAATATTATAATAAAGAAATAGAAGCTAAAATAAAAACTGGTAGTTGTGACACTTGTGGTCATGATGATCTACAAGCTGCATTTAATGGTGCAACATGGGGAGATATACTTGTTTTAGGTTTAGGTTTAGGAGTTGTGCCTGAATATATAATAGATAATAAAAGTCCTAACAGCGTTGATGTTGTTGAGGAAAACGCACAAATAATAAGCAAAGTTACTTGGTTAGATTCTGATATAAACGTTATAAATGGTAATGAATTTTCTTATACAACAGATAAGAAATACGATATAATAATATGCGATATATTTGCAGAACCTACAGATGTTACTGAAGATAACAAGGATACATTGTTAAGCAACTATAGTAGTAATTTAAAAGCTGGAGGTAGAATAATTATACCTGTAACAGAAGAAATAATAAGTTGATATGCCAAATACTAGTAGGAACACGTCGAGAATAACTCAGACAAACACGATACAGAATACGTCTAGAAATACATCTAAGGATACTTCTACGGCATATTCTACTGTGTTCAATACTAAGTATACTACTTACTGGGGTACTTTTTTTAATACAACTTGGCAAACTCAAAGAGGAACAGTTCACTCAACCTCTAAAAACACGACTACAACTTTTAATACAACTAAAAGTACAACAACAACTTTTAACACAAGTAAGAGTACAACTACAACTTTTAACACAAGTAAGAACACAACAGAGTCTCGTACTACTACTATTAGTACTAGTAAAAACACTACTACTACTTTTAATACTAGTAAAACTACGTTAACTACTTACAACACTAGTAAGTTAACTACTAAAAATACAACTACAGCGTATAATACCACTACATCAACGGTAACAACTTTTAATACTACTAAGACAACAGAGACTACTTTTAACACTTCTTATAATACAAGTAAGAATACAACTACGACTTATAGTACTAACAAAAATACTACGACTACGTTTAGTACGTCTAGTATAACTAATAAGAATACAACAACAACCTACAGTACAAATAAGAATACAACTACAACTTTTGCAACAAGTAAAACGACGTTGACTACTTTTAATACAAGTAAGACTACATTAACTACTTTTAATACAGCTTATAACACGTCTACTAATACGACAACTACTTTTAATACCGCTTATACAACAACGTATAACACGAGTACTAATACTAATACTGTATACACTACTTATTGGAATACTAGTAAAAATACTACAACTACATTTAGCACAAGTAAGAGCACGACAACTTCGATGATAACGATGACTAATACGTTAGCAACAGTTGCCATATATAGAAACACGACTAGATCTACTAGTACTATAACTATAACAGCTTTTAACACTAGCACTACTACTGTATTTTCAACTAGTAAAGCTACTCTAACGCATTTTTCTACAGCTTATAATACAAGTACTACCAAGCTAACATTAAAGAATACTACGTATAGTACAAACAAAAACACTACTACAGCTTATAATACAAGTACTGTTAAAACTATAGATACAGCTCGTGACACTAGTACTATTTATACAACTACGTTTAATACTAGTACTATCACTAATACTATAACTATAACTCAGTATACGACTACTGTGTCGACAAACAAAAATACAACTACAACGTTTAATACTAGTAAGTTAACCTCTACGGCTTATAATACTAGTACAACAACAACTACAGTTTATAATACGTCTACGACTACAGCATATGTTACTGATAGATCTACAGCTCATTCTACTAATAGAAATACAACTACTACGTTTAGTACTAGTAAAACTACAGAAGAGCAAAGAACAACTACGTTTAGTACTACAAAAGATACTTATACAATATTTAATACTAGTACGAATACTATAACAGCTTATAATACAACGACTAATACAAATACTGTTTATACGACAACGTATAACACTAGTACGACTACTACAACAGTTTACAACACGTCAACAACTACTAGTAAAGATACGACTACAACGTTTAATACGTTTACAAATACTACAACAGTATATAATACTAGTACAAACACAACTAGAGCTACTTTAACAGCGTATAATACTTCTAAGGACACAACAACAACTTATAATACTAGCACAGCTGTAAATACTACTACAACGTATAATACGTCAACAAACACGACTACAGTTTACAATACTACTACAACTACTAGTACAGAGTATACAACTACGTTTAATACTACTAAAGCTACGACAACCGCGTACAACACTAGTACTACGACTAAGAAAAGTACTACTACAACTATTAGTACGAATACAGACACTACAACTGCTTTTAATACTAGTACTACAACGGTAACAACTTTTAATACAACTAAACAAACTAATACCACTACTACGTATAACACAAGTACTAATACTACTACTACGTATAACACAAGTACTAACACTACTACAACGTTCAATACGACTACTACTTATACAACTACTTATAACACAAGTACTAGCACAATAACATCATGGTATGCCGACGGTGGAAAGCAAGGTCAACTAGGTGAAAAACCTTTTAGTGACGGAAGGTAGATAACTGTAAAAGCGTGTAACTATTATAAATAACGAATAAAATTTAATTATATGGAAATGTTTAATAAAAAAGAGTTGGACAAAAGAATTGGTCCACTCAGGAAAAATGACTCACTATATCAACTAGAGCAAGTTGAAGGGTATGTCATTAGAAAATGCCAAGAAAAAGGCATAGAAACTAGTTATGATGTAATGGCTGAAGAAATGCCTTACTTTAAAACTATAGGTTATACAGAATATGCTGGTAACTTTTACTTACAACCATTAAACTTTAAAATGCGTAACGAGCAAATGTCTGATGCATGGCATCATGATACTAAAGATGTGGCAGATTATGCATCTTGGTTAGTTAAAAATGTTGTAGATAAAAACTCTAACAAATACAAGCATAGAACAGAAGAAATTGATAAGTATCCTGCTAAAGATTATTTAGTGGTTCTTCCGGGTTCTAACAAGCTAAGAGAAAACGTTTGTTTAAATAAATTAAAACATATTGTTAATAAACATGGTAACAATGTTTTATTTAAACCGCACCCTATAACTACTCATCAGATCATAGGTGAATTAAAAGATTTCTTTGGTGAAGAAAATATACTACCAAAGAACGTAGATATGTACTACTACATGCAAAAAGCTAAAGCTGTGTATTCTACACAAATAAGTGAAAGCGCATTATATGCAGCTGTTTTAGGTAAAAAAATAGAACCTGTAGATGTATGGAACAATATACAAAGAGGTTCTTTTTATTGCGTAAATAGTTATATATATTTTAATCAAGATAACATCAAAGAGTATGTGAACAGAACTTTTTCTAGTTATAAATCTGGTATCATAAACCCAGAGCTAGATAAAGACTGGAAAAAGAAAGTTGATGATTACATAGAATATATATGTGAGAAAAGAGAAAAGTATAAAGATTGGTATATAGCTGTACCAAAGAAAAAATAAAATTAAATTAAATATTATGGCTAAAAAAGCAAAGAAAATTACTAAAGACGAACTATCTTTAATAAATGGTTTAGTTTCAAACATAAATCATTTACAAATGCAAGTTGGAAATATAGAGTTTCAAAAGAAACTTCTTATAGATCAAATAGTTCAAATACAAACAAAAATACAAGAAAACAATCTAGAGCTTAAAAAGAAATACGGAGATGTTCAAGTTAATGTTCAGGATGGTACTATAAAACCCGCAGTCCATGAAAAACTTAATTCGTAAAATAAGCGTAGGTAGAGATTATAAAAACGAAGCAATGCATTACTCCGTAGGCCAAGATGTTTACGGAGGACATGTCATTTCTGATATAATCGAAGAAGATGATAAGTATAAGATACTTATTAAGAAAGGTGATGAAATATTACCATGGAAAGATTTTAATAAGAATATGGCTATAGCCGTTGAATATAATCTAGAATATTAGTGAAAAGTGTTTTAAACTTTATAGTAAAACCTTTAAATGACAATAGATATAATAATAAGAAAAAAGTAGGAGACAAAGAGTTAATACTTAATGCTGAAAACTTTTCTCACCAATATGTTAATAGACATGCTGAAGTTATAGCTATACCTAGTGTTGGTGAAACTAATATACAAGTTGGCGATATTGTTATAGTGCATCATAACGTGTTTAGAAGGTGGAACGATATTAGAGGTAGGGAAAAAGATAGTAAATCATATTACAAAGATGATATGTATTTTGTATTTCCAGATCAAATATTTTTATACAAACATGATGGTGTTTGGAATGCTAATGACACTTTCTGTTTTGTTAAGCCTATAGAGTCTTTATCTAATAGTATTTTTGATAATGAAAAAGAACAACCTTTGGTTGGTATACTTAAATACGAAGATAAATATTTAAAACAAGCTGGTTTAAAATCTGGTGATTTAATAGGTTTTAAACCTAACACTGAATATGAGTTTATTATAGATGATCAAAAGCTATATAGAATATTCAGCAATTCAATTACAATTAAATATGAATATAAAGGAAAGGAAAAAGAGTATAATCCAAGCTGGTTATGAAGCAGTCAAAGAACTTGTTAAAGTCGCGAAAGAACCGATTGTTGAAACTGATGATGACATCTCAGCAGATAGACTCAAGAACGCTGCCGCTACTAAAAAGCTCGCCATATTTGATGCATTCGAGATATTAAATCGTATAGAAGATGAGCAGAATATGCTTGATGGCAAAGTAAAAGAAGATGCTAAACCTCAAGCGTTTAGTGGTTTTGCTGAAAAAAGATCTAAGTAATGTACGAACAAACATTATATGAGGTCATAGAGCCTATTAAAATAAATACTATAAAAAGGCTTAATAAAAAGAAAGCCTGGAAATACGGTTACAATAAAGAGCACGATGTAGTTGTTATAAGTAAAGATGGTACGATAGGCGATGTGTATAGCATACAAAATTTAAAGATAGCTTTACCAAAGACACCAAAAAATACACATAAGTTTGATTCTAATAAGTGGGAGGTAACTGAGTATCCAAAAGAATTACAACGTGTAAACACTATATTTGATTGGAAAAACTTACCTAACGACTTTAAAAGTAAGTATATTGATTACATAGAGAGTGAGTTTAGTAAAAGAGATGATGGTTTTTGGTTTTATAACAGAGATAAAGCTACTTATATAACTGGTACTCATTATATGTACTTACAATGGAGCAAGATTGATGTAGGTAAACCTGATTTTAGAGAAGCAAATAGATTATTTTATATATTCTGGGAAGCTTGTAAAGCTGATAAAAGATGTTATGGAATGTGTTATTTAAAAAATAGACGTTCTGGTTTTTCTTTTATGGCATCAGGAGAAGTTGTAAATCAAGCAACTTTAGCTAGTGATTCAAGATTTGGTATATTATCAAAGACTGGTCCAGATGCTAAAAAAATGTTTACAGACAAGGTGGTTCCAATATCAGTTAACTATCCGTTCTTTTTTAAACCGATTCAAGATGGTATGGATCGACCTAAAACAGAGTTAGCATATAGAGTACCTGCTAGCAAACTAACAAGAAGAAATATTACATCAGATAATAAAGAACAGTTAGAAGGATTAGATACCACTATTGATTGGAAAAACACAGGTGATAACAGTTATGATGGTGAGAAACTCAAGTTATTAGTACACGATGAGAGTGGTAAGTGGGAAAGACCCAATAACATATTAAATAACTGGAGAGTTACAAAAACAACACTACGATTAGGTAGTAGAATTATCGGTAAGTGTATGATGGGATCAACATCAAATGCTTTAGATAAAGGTGGTGATAACTTCAAGAAATTATATAAAAACTCTGATGTCACAAAAAGAAACCGCAATGGACAGACAAGCTCAGGACTCTATTCTTTGTTCATACCTATGGAATGGAACTACGAAGGATTCATTGATTCTTATGGCTTACCTGTATTCGATACGCCAGAAAATGAAGTTGAAGGACCTCATGGAGACTTCATAGATATAGGTGTTATAAATCATTGGCAAAATGAAGCTGATGGATTAAAAAATGATGGAGACGCTTTAAATGAATTTTACAGACAGTTTCCTCGTAATGAAGAGCATGCTTTTAGAGACGAAACAAAAAATAGTATATTTAATTTAGCAAAAATATACGAACAAATAGATTACAATGAAGAGTTTGCTTCTGATTATGTTTCAACTGGTAATTTCCAGTGGATTAACGGAATAAAAGATACAAGGGTAATGTTTTACCCAGATGCTAATGGTAGATTCAAAGTATCATGGGTGCCAAAACAAGAGTTACAAAATAATGTAATTATTAAAAATGGTATAAAATACCCTGGTAATGAACACTTAGGTTGCTTTGGATGTGATAGCTACGATATATCAGGAACTGTTGATGGTAAAGGATCTAAAGGTGCTTTACACGGTTTAACAAAGTTCAGTATGGAAGATTGTCCGCCAAACCAATTTTTCTTAGAGTATATAGCTAGACCTCAGACTGCTGAGATCTTCTTTGAAGATGTTTTAATGGCTTTAATATTCTACGGGATGCCTATATTAGCAGAGAACAATAAACCCCGTCTATTGTATTATATGAGAAGGCGTGGTTATAGAGGTTTTAGCATGAATAGACCTGATAAAACTTGGAACAAACTTTCTGTTGCAGAAAGAGAAATAGGTGGAATACCTAACTCAAGTGAAGATATTAAACAAGCTCATGCAGCAGCTATTGAAATGTATATACAAGATCATGTTGGCGATAGAGGTAGTATGTATTTTACAGAAACCTTACAAGACTGGTCTAAGTTTGATATAAACAATAGAACAAAATTTGATGCCGCTATTAGTAGTGGTTTAGCTGTTATGGGTTGTAATAGACATTTATATACTCCAAACGCATTAAAAGAAAAAAAGAAACTAAATTTAAAGATTTCAAGGTATGAAAACAAAGGTACCTTATCTAAGTTAATAAAATAATAATATGGCCGAATCAATAACAAAAGAATATTTTCCAAGTCAGGTTGCTCCCGATATAGAAAAGGTGAGTCAAGAATATGGCTTAAAGGTAGCTAAAGCTATTGAAAGCGAGTGGTTCGTTAGAGATGGAGTGACTTATAGATTTGCTAATAATCAGGATAGTTTTCATAAACTTAGGATGTATGCTAGGGGAGAACAGTCTGTACAAAAATATAAAGACGAATTATCTATTAATGGTGATATGTCTTATTTAAATTTAGACTGGAAGCCAGTGCCTATTATACCTAAGTTTGTTGATATAGTTGTAAACGGTATTGCAGAAAGAACGTACGATATAAAAGCTTATTCACAAGATCCTTTTGGTGTTGAGAAACGTACTGAGTATATGGAGACTATACTAGGTGACATGGACACACAAGAATTAAACGCTTTTACAGAGCAAGCTTTTGGTATATCAATGAAAGAAAGCGATATGGAAGAGCTACCTGGTTCTAAAGAGGAATTAGAACTTCACATGCAGCTTAATTATAAACAAGCTGTAGAGATAGCAGAAGAACAAGCTTTATCTGTTTTATTTGAAGGTAGTGATTACGAATTAATAAAGAAAAGATTTTACTATGATTTAACAGTGTTAGGTATAGGTGCTGTAAAAACAAGTTTTAATACTTCTGAAGGTGTTGTTATTGATTATGTTGACCCAGCTGATTTAGTTTACTCTTATACAAAATCACCTTACTTTGATGATTTGTATTATGTTGGTGAAGTTAAAAACATACCTGTTAACGAGCTTGCAAAACAATTTCCACATTTAACTGAGGCTGATCTTGAGGATATATTAAAAAACAAAAGCTCTTATAAAAATAGCTACGGTAATAATTATGATGTAAACGAGTCTGATAACAATAAGGTTCAAGTTTTATATTTTAACTATAAAACATATATGAATCAAGTTTACAAGTTAAAAGAAACTGGTAGTGGTGCTGATAAAGTTTTACCAAAAGATGATACGTTTAATCCACCAGAAAACATGGAGGGTGGTTTTGGTAGGTTACAAAGATCTATCGAGTGTTTGTACGATGGTGCTATAGTATTAGGTACAAGCAAACTGTTAAAATGGGAAATGGCTAAA
>Ga0098060_1000448_pt1 | contig 18851 bp, 20 predicted proteins | sample 21_taG_FD_77063 | JGI IMG/M metagenome (GOLD analysis project Ga0098060, IMG submission 77063) | Marine viral communities from the Subarctic Pacific Ocean - 21_ETSP_OMZ_AT15319 metaG | ecosystem: Environmental > Aquatic > Marine > Oceanic | place: Pacific Ocean | collected 2015-01-19 | reverse complement strand
CAGGACGACGCAAGGCGAAGGTCAATGGTTAACAAGCAAGGGGGTAGCGGCGTTGAAGCTGTAGAAGGAACAAACTTGCTTGCTTTAGCGGAACAAGAATTTATTGACGACATGAACGCGCAGTTAATACGACGAGGCGGCGCTATAGAGTCTCAAGGATTGCAAGACCAGGCAGTGCTTACTTCAGCAAGCGGCAGAGCCGCTAAATCAGCAGGAACGACAGGGGCTGGGGCAAGTTTGCTAACGGGGCTAGGCAAAGCTGGGCAGAATTATCAGACGCTAGACGCGCAGGGGGTATTTGGCTAATGGATATAGATTTGCGCGTAATTCAACCGACTAAAAATTCAGGTCTACGGCAGACTGACCCGCGAGCATTTACTGCTGGCGCACAAGGATTAATTCAGCTTGGGCAGGGTTTGCAGGATGTGGGTGACGCTGGAGCTAAGTTTGTGTTAGCGGAGCAAAAGTTATTTAACAATACCCAATTTGCCTCTAGTGAAGTTGAGCGCAAATTACAAGTTGCAGACTTGGAAAAAAGATTGCGCGAGCCAGGAGTGTTTAACCCCCATACCTTTGAGGGTGATATGAAAATGGGGATTGCAAATATTAATGCAATCTTGGCGGGCGATAAGAGCAAGGGAGGAGTTTCAGCGTTTGGTGCTAATAGTCTATTAAAAACTCAAATTAAAGCAAGTGGCGAATCTTATTTTGCGGATAATTTGAAACGGATTCAAAGTGAAGGGCGAGTATATAGGTTGAAGTCTTTGCAGGCTCAAGGGTTGGGTAATGTTAGGGCATTGAGACAAGAGCTGACCAACACAAATGATCCTTTGTTAAAAAAAGGTTTGCGGGAAACGATTGAAAATGTTTTAGAGGGCATGACCGACGGGGATATTCTTGATCCATTAAAAGCACAGGCTGAATTAGATTCTATAGATAAAGATATAGATGAAGGCAATATTCGTCGGAAGATTGCAACCGCCAAAACTTATCGAGAAGTGGAAGCTGTTATAGATGCCTCACGTTTTCTTTCTGCTGAAGAAAAAGAAATATATAAAGTAAGCGCCGAAAGAAATTTGCGAATGCGTATTACAGAAAGAAATGCAAAATTTGATCGCGATCATAAGTTGTCCGAGTGGGAAAGAGATGAGCGTTATCGAGCTAATGAGGCTAATTTTATAGACCGATTAAATTCTAACAACCCCCCAACGGTGGAAGAGTTGGATCAGGCAATGAAAGCAGACAAAATTACGAGTAGTGCGCGAAATAGTTTAGAAAAAGAAATAACCACATTTACGCCAGAATCTGACCGCCCAACTATTAGAGCAGATTACAAAAGTGTGGTGGAAAAAATAGAGGCTGGCACTATTTCTGAATCGGATATTCGCTTTCATTCGGGGCTATCTAATAAAGATCGCACATCATTGGTCACTAGGTTGGTGAGTAAGGGGGCAAAAATAGAGACTACGGATATGTCTCAAGCTCGTCATTTGATGACTACGGTTGTGGGAGATACGGCTGCAATTAATAAGTACGAGGCTGCCGCTAAAAGAATGGCAGCGCAAGCAGGATGGGTAGAATTTTATGATCGCGTGAATGGCTATAACGACCAGCCGAAAGAATCTCCGCAAGATGTGGCAAACGATATTGTAGGTAGATGGACGAATGCGGAGAGTCCAGAAAGCCAAGTGCATCAGACTAGAGTAAGGCGTGTAAAACTTGATATGCCTAAAATTTATCATAAACATTTTGTTCCGAATGCCGATGGCCTTGAGGTTCCTGATACAGCGGCAATGGCAAATCAGTTACTGAAAGAGCAAGCAAGTCTCAGTGAAGAGGAATTTTATAGGCGTTCTCAGCAAATTAAGGAATTAAAGGATTATTGGAGCTTAGAAGACCAAACAAAATATTTACCTCCTCCTCCACCTATAGAACCAGGGGAGCCAAAGGTAGAAGAGAAAAAATTATCCGTTCAAGAGCAAGCCAAAGAAATAGTACAGCCTATTCAAGAGCAAGCCAAAGAAATAGTACAGCCTATTCAAGAGCAAGCCAAAGAAATAGTACAGCCTATTCAAGAGCAAGTTAAAGAAGTAGTAGAACCTATTAAGAAAACTTTGCAGTCGCTTAAAAAAGCTATTTCTGACTCAGAAACTGGGCCAGAAACTTTAAACCGTTGGGCAAATGAGGGGCTTCAAGCATTAGGTATGCAAGAGGAGCCTTCTTCGACTTTAAAGGAGCCGTCTTATTCTAGAGAAGAATTGTTTAACACTGGGCTAACCGCAAAAGAATTGCAAGATGATAGCGAATGGCCTAATGATTTTTTAGAGAAAAAGCATATGGAATTAAGCGTAGATGAAAATTTAGACTACAAAGAGAAAGCACTATTGCAGCGCTTGCGTCAAGAGCTAATTCGCAGAGGTTTACGAAAAGGGTAATTTATGACAGAAACTTTAAAAGACAGCCGAGCAGCAGAGATAGACGCAAACCTTCAGAATGACAAGATGCAGCGCGCCAGAGAAGATATGATGTCTATGGTTGCAGAGCGAGAAGCCCAGGTTGTAGAACAGAGACAGCAGGCACAAGTTGCTGCGGAACAGCCAACTTCTAGCGTGGAACAGGGGCAAGACCCGCTAAGAGGCAATATTGATTTAGGGGTGAAAAGTAAGACGGCAGAAGAAGTCCCTGATGTGGTTGCCCCTACTGGCAGGCCAAGTTTTGATCCTCCAACTTCTGGATTCCATAAGTTTTTGCATGATACTCCTGGCTGGCAATTTTCTGCGGGAACCTTAGATGGTGTTTCGCAATTATTAAATGCGGGGCAGGATGTTGTTGAGGGATTGTTTGATGTGGAGAGCGATGGAAAGATTGGCAATATTGTTCCCGATATATCCCCTGGAAATGAAAACCATCCAATGGTACGAGCGTTGGGGCAATTTTTCGCCCCATTTAAACTTGTGGGTAAGGTGACAAAGGCGTTTGGTGTTGCTAGGAAAAATAAAAAGTTAAAAGCGGCGATTGATTATGGGTTAGCAGATTTTACCGCTTTTGATCCGAAAGGCGGTAACTTGGCTGCTGTTATCGCTGAAAATTCCAAGCTTGCTGCTCCTGTAGCAGAGTTGCTGGCAAACGGAGAGGACACGCCAGCAATTAGGGGCCGCATTAATAATGTTCTTGAAGGTTACGTTACGGGTAAAACGATTGATAAGTTTATCGACATGGTTAAGTTTTACGGCTTGCGGAAAAAGGTAAATCCTTATCGCAAGTGGCGAGCAGAACAAAAGTTTGATGCACAGCCTGACATAGAATTTCCAAATGCAGCAGGGCCAAAAAAGAAACAGATTAAGACTACTGGGTTTGTGCGAGATATTAATGAGCAGTTTGGCATTAACTGGGGCAAGATTGATTCTGACCGAGACATTAAGAGAATTATCGCCACCTTGCGTAAGCAAGACGAAGAATCTTTGTCAAAAATTTTACAAGATACATCTCGCAAAGATTTAAAAGCTCATGCCCAAAAAGAAGTTGCAGATAATGCCGAAGGAAGTGTCGATAAAATATTAGAGTTGGCAGATGCTTCTGATTTGCGCTTGAGCCGCAAAGATCAAATGATTGCCAGGGTGTTGTCTGTATCTTCTGCCAAATATGTGCAGAATATTTCAGATATGGTTTTATCTGGGGCTATCCCAGAGCAAGAAATGGATAGAGCTTTTTTGCTGTTTACTAAATTACAGAGAGCTAAAAGTCTTTTTCAGGCAGATTCTTCGAGGCGATTTAGTGACCTTCAAGAAAAAATTGGAGCATCTGAAAAAGCAACACAAGAATTTACTGAAAATTTATCCGTTGATTTGGCGAAGAGCGTAGAAGAAGCTGGCTTGCCAGTGCAAGGGATGAAACTTGCCGAAAGAATTGCCGTATTGCCCAATCAAGCCGCAAGAGAAAAATTCTTTGATGATCTGGCTGGGCCAGGTGGTTTGAGAATGTTCCAAGAGGTTTGGCTCAACGCTTTGTTAACCGGCCCTAAAACGCATTTTACCAACTTAACAAGCAATACCTTGGCAAATTTAAATGAATTTACTGTTGAAAAATTTCTAACTGCGTCAATCGACACATTGCGTCGTGCGCCTAATGACGAGAGAGCATTTTTTGGGGAAATCCCAGCAGCATTTTTTGGCATGAGAGAAACAATGGGCGAATCTTTTCGGATGGCAAAAGCGGTTTGGAAAGAGCGTAAACATGGTTTAGGAATTGATGATGAAAAATTTGCTGAGTTGGGTGGGTTAGATAACGTCAAGCTGGAAGGATTCGCCAAGCCAGAAGCGACGGTTGAGAATTTAAACAGAATGGCGCGTCGTTTTCAAAGAAAAATTGGGGTTCCAGAAGGTGAATTTATGGAACTTAACGAGCAAAACTTTTTTATTCACATGCTTGACGCAAGTTTTCAGCTTTGGAGAAATCTAGGTGGCGCTGCTCTTGTTTCTTCTGACGCATTTTTTAAGTCAATGGCATATCGAATGCAAATTAATAGCGCGGCATATAGGGCTGGCAAGGCTAAAAATTTAAAAGGATCAGAGTTGACACAATTTATTGTTGAACAGCGTCAAAAACCTGATGAATTGATACGCATGGAAGCGCAAGATATGGCGGCGTATTTGACATTTACCAAAGCGTTGGGGGATAGAGGCAAGGCAGTGCAAGGATTGGTTGAAGCTAACCCTGAGTTAAGGTTTGTTTTGCCATTTGTTCGCACTCCCATGAATTTAAATAAATATGCTTTTGAACGCTTCCCAGTTTTAAATATGGCGGTGCGCGAGTCACGTGAAGCGTTGTTCCCGCATGGTATGAACCTTAGTGAGCAGGCTTTAACTAAAGAGCAAGGTATGGCTAGAAGCCGAGCCGTTGCTAGGTTAGCGCAAGGGTCACTTCTTGCTGGCCTTGCGTATAACATTGCCGAAAATCAGCTCAACAACCCGAATGATTCTTCTGTAGCCGTTACTGGAAGCGGCCCAGTAGGTGGTGGGGCAAAAGGTTCTAGGGATGTTTTAAAGGCGGCGAGAGTGCAAAACGATTCTATTGCGTTTAGGTCGGACGATGGCAAATGGCATCAATGGTCGTTTGACCGTAACGATCCTTATGGGATGGTTTTTGGTATGGCGGTTGATCTTCACGCTTTTCGCCAAGACTTGGATGAACATAGTTGGGGGGAAGCTTCACAAGCTTTCTCGCTGGCATTATCTCGCCAAATGTTAAGTAAGACTTGGGCAACAAATTTTAGAAATTTAATGGACGCAATGTTGGCCCCAGAAAGAAACACGGGGAAATATTGGAAAAGTTTATTTGGCTCTGTCGTGCCGCGAATTATTGCGGAGGGGGCAACTTTTTTTGACCCCACATTAAGGGCAACGCAAACTTTGTTTGATGAAATTAAACAGAATTTACCAGTGCTTCGAGAGACTTTAGAGCCAAAACTTGATGTTCTAGCTAGGCCACGTTCCAAGCAGCGTAATAATTTGTTAGATGCAATTTTCCCGACGGAGAGACAGACGAAGGATGAAACTCCGCTTGTCAAAGAAATGCTTAATATAGGATTAAACTTTAATACTATTGGAGATTCTTTGAGTACCGAAGGGGTGTCTATTAAATTAACTCGCAGACAAAAAAACTGGCTCATTCGGCAAACGGTTGAGGAGGCGACACTGCCTGATCCAGAAGACAATGGAAAGCAAAAAAATTTTAAGGATATGATGAGCGATATTATTAAACGGGATTCTTATAAATTTGCGGGAATCGGTGCTATGAAAAAAAAGCAAACTAGCTATGAAAAATCGCAAAGATGGCAAAGTACATACAACGACTTTCGAGATGCTGTTATTCATGGTTTGCCATTTCGCAATGAATTTCCTGCTTTAAACGCGAGAATTGAGGAATTGAAGGAAGAAAAAAGTATACGAGAAACTGGACAATCTCAATCCGCTTTCGGCGGGTTTAGTGGAACATTATTGCCGAGGTAACAAATGACCATATCGACCACAAGACGAACACGACAATACAACGGGAATGCCTCGACGACGGCCTTCGCCTATGACTTTAACATCCAGGCTGACTCAGAAATTGAAGTCTACCTTGGCACTCCTGTCGGCGCTCCGACATCCTGGGCGTTACAAACAATCACTACGCATTATACGGTGAGCAACGCAGGAGTTGCAGGCGGCGGTAATGTAACTTTTGGATCAGCTCCTCCATCTGGAACTGGCAACGTATTTATTCGCCGCGTTACGCCAAAGACTCAAGCGACGGACTACGTTGAAAATGATTCGTTCCCAAGTAGCGCCCATGAAAATGCGCTTGATAAATTAACGCAAGTCACGCAGGACATGCAGGAAGAGATTGACCGTTGTTTCAAACTTGGAACGATTGTCCCTGACGTTGGAACTACAGAAGCGTCCAGCGTAGTTGCAGAACGCAAGAATAAGCTATTTGCGTTTGACGACGACGGCGACTTCAGCGTTACCTCTGAGATAGGTACAGTTAAGGGAAATTGGGCAGCGAGTACTGCTTACGTTCTGCGAGATATTGTCAAGGATACGAATAACAATAATATTTACATTTGTATTACAGCTCATACGTCTAGCGGGTCAGTGCCAATCAGCTCGAATACAGATGTGGCAAAATGGTTCTTATTAGTAGATGCAGCATCAGCGACAACTAGCCAATCGGCTGCCGCAAGTTCGGCGACAGCAGCAGCTTCTTCGGCTACGGCTGCCGCTGCTTCAGCCAGTACGGCTACAGCGAAAGCTGTTTTAACGGCAAGCGATGCAGTGGACACAGCAGCAGATTTAGTTGAGACAGCCGCAGATGTAGTTTTAGCAGAAGCCGCGAAAGTTACAGCGGTAGCGGCGACGGGAGCATCCGCATTCAAATACACATTCGATAATTCTACAACGATGGCTGACCCTGGTAGCGCGGGAGAAATTCGGTATAACCACGGCACAGTCGGAAGTGTTACGGCTCTCGCTATTCGCGCTACATCGGCTGACACGGGCAACCCTGATATTTCTCCTTTCATTGCCTCATGGGATGACGGCGATAACTCAACGCATGAAGGTTACATCACGATTCGTAAGTCTGGCACTCCAGCAACATACGCTGTATTTTCTTTAACGGGAGCCGTGGTCGATAACACTGCCTGGTTACAATTGCCGGTGACTCATGTTTCATCAAACGGGTCATGGTCAAACGCCGACACTCTTTATATTTCATTTACTCGATCAGGGCAAAAAGGGGATACAGGTTCTACTGGAGCTATTGGCCCTTCTGCAGGGTTGGATATGATATATGAGTCTACAACCACTGATACAGATCAAGGCGCTGGAAAGATTTTTTTCAACCACGGGACTTTAAGTTCAGCCAGTGTACTTTACATGGATGATGTTGATTCTAATGCCGCAAGCATTAATTCATATATTGATTCCTGGGATGATTCTACAACTACCGCTTTACGCGGGACGGTGACGGTAACGAAACAATCTGATGCTGCCGTTTTTGCAATTTACAATGTAACTGGGGCTGTTACATCAGCTTCGACTTATTCAAAAATTCCTGTTTCGTATGTTACTGGGGCTGGATCGTTTACGGATGCTGATACTTGTACGGTACATTTTACTCGCACAGGGAATACTGGCTCGGCTGGTAGTTCCACTCCCTCTGACGCTACATTCAGAATCCAAGATAATTCTGACAATACAAAGCAGATTGCATTTGAAGCTTCTAGCATTGGGTCTGGTGTGACCAGGACTATTACGATGCCAAATTCGGATGTCACTTTAGTTGCGGGAGCTTTAGCGAATGTTTCTGAAGACGGCTCCCCGCAATTGGGGGCCAGCCTAGACATTTTAGCGCACAACATAACCTCATCAACAACAATTATGAACCCCTCAATTTCTAGCACGGGCAAAGCCCTAGTGTTGGGCTTCTAGGAGAATAAAATGGCATCAGAATTATTAAAAGTATCACATACCGCAGGAGTAACTAATAGCGAATCGGTTTTGCTCAATGGTGTAAATGGACATACTTACACTATTCTTTCAATTCTTATTTGTGAAACCGCAGGAGCCGCAGAGACATTTGATCTTTATATAGACGATGGTGGAGGTGGTACAGATTATGAAATCTATTCCGATCAAGCTTTAGCGGCTAATGCAACCTTTGAGCATACCTCTAAGTTCGTTATTGAAGATGAAGATCATCTATGTGCCGCCACAGCTAGTTCTGCCAATGTGGATATTATTGTTAGTTATTTAGACCAAACTAGATAAGGAAATACAACATGAGTGGAATAGTTGATACAAATCCGGGTCGTGGCTCTGGATCAGTAGGAGCAACGCCAGCGGGTGCAGATTTGACAATCACAGGGAGTGACCCTGCCGTTGATACCAACCCATCGGGAGGGGTAGGCACACAATGGTCAAATTCTAGTACTAATGATTTTTATATTTTAACGGATGCAACGGCTGGGGAAAATGTTTGGTCTAATGTAGATAATGACGGTGATGACGTTGAGCCACATTGGTACGGTGGAGCGACTTCTGGATATCGGGCGGCTGGACACCCGAATACGGATGTCATAGACAAATTTCCGTTTGCATCAGACTCAAACGCAACAGACATTGCAAATTTAACCGAATCTACCCACGCACCTGGTGGTAATTCTTCTAAGGTGTCGGGGTATCGTGCTGGGGGAAGTGGTGGCACCGATACGATAGACAAGTTTTCGTTTGCGTCTAGTTCGGATGCGACAGACGTAGGAAATTTGACAGTGGGTAGGCATTACCCTGCTGAACCCGGTGGGTCATCACTTGCTCATGGGTATGTACTGGGTGGCTATGGCCCACCATTTTATGATGTGGTGGATAAGTGGACATTTGCCGCTGATGCTCATGCGACTGACGTAGGGAATTTAACAACAAGTCATAATTCGCTTTATGGACATAATTCCGAAACTCATTGTTATGCTGGTAAAAACGATATTATTGAGAAGGTTGCGTTTGCTAGTGATGGAAATGCTACAGATGTGGGGGCATTATTAACTGGTGCAACGGCTGGGGCAGGCCAATCATCACAAACACATGGCTATTCGAGCGGAGCAGAACCTCATGGTGGCCCGCATGGTAACGTGATAGACAAATACTCATTCGCCTCAGAAGGAACCGCAAGTGATGTAGGCGATTTAACGGTAGGACACAGCAACCATTCTGGGCAATCATCCAGAACTTATGGCTATAACGCAGGGGGAGATGGTATTAATGTGATCGACAAATTCCCATTTGCTAGTGATACCAACGCTACAGACGTAGGCGATATTACTCAATCTGTAGGGTATTGTTGTGGACAACATCACTAAGGAAAAAAATGACTGATTTAATTTTAAAAAGTTTTAATGGTGTCGCAAAACAAAAGTCGTATGGTGGTAAAACCTTAAAGGAAAATTTAGACAACGCTGAAAAAGCGATAGCCAAAGTTCAATACACGGAACGTATCTGGGATAGATCAAGATCACAGTACATGCTGAAATATCTTACTTGTTCAAATGCAGATGGTTGGTTGCGTCTAAGGCAGATCAGTTCGGAGATGAATCGTAAGCGGTCAGCGTTATCTGAAGCTAAGTTTACTTATCTAAAAAATAAAACGAAAGCAAAAATCAAATGTGATGAGATGCTTGAGGAAGAGAACGAAAATAAAAAATTGCTTTTGGAAATTGAAGCGGCAGAGTTTGAATCGCAAGCGAATGAAATGTTGGTAAAGGTGGAAGGAGCATTGAAAGAGTGCGAAACGCTGGCTCAAATGCACGATCAACTTAAAGAAAGATTAGGCCCGATTACAGAAGAAGCGTTTGAAGAGGCTCAAGTCAAGGGCCATATAAAAAGAGCAACGATGCAAGCGATCAGAGATGTGAAGCACACAGGACGTATCTCCATTGGGAATGCAGAGTATCTTGAGCAAAGTGGATTATCGACCAGTGCAATACAGGCAGAAATTTTATTGTTTATCGAAAAAGAATCTAAGTCTGGTATCGGCGATACTTCCATGCTTCATAAATTTTTAGATGCTATTGCGGAGAAATATGAGGGGGCGGCTATTCAGCAAGCAGAGTGGCTAGGGTTTGATCCTCATGCGGATAAAAACTTTACTTATGAGCCATAAATGTTTTTTGTATTTCCAAGGGCTGTACGACCTGATGTTTGTGACCAGATAGTTCTAGATTGCAAACAGAATATTTTAAAGGACGCTAAAGTAGATGGCCTTGATAAAAAAGGTAGAAATGATCCAGGCATTAGAAAAACTTCTATTAATTTTATAACGGATAAAGATAATAAAATAAACGCACTGGCTTGGCATTTTTTAAGAGAAGCAAACAAGGTGCAATTCCATTATGACCTTACATTTTTTCAAGCCATACAGTTTGCAGAATATAAAGATGGTGGATTTTACGATTGGCATCAAGACGCAAGTGGCATTGATCCTAATAACGAAATCAGAAAACTATCATTAAGTATAATCTTATCTGATCCTGATAAGTTTGAAGGTGGTGAATTACAATTTTTTAATGGTGGCAGACCAATGGAAGATCAAGAACATGTTAACGCACGACAACTTCAGCAAGACATTCAGGCACAAGGAACCATTGTCGTATTTGATTCGAGTGATTTTCATAGAGTAACCCCCGTCAATCAAGGTGTGCGTCATTCAATCGTATGTTGGACAGTCGGGCCAAATTTTAAATAGGAGCAACCATGAGCATTATCGAATATAAACTACACCCAATGCCACAAGGGGGAATGAAGATACCTGACTTTGTGACTGACGGTGGCTACTGGCAAAATCCAGATGATTACACATTGATTGGCACAGTCCCAGATGGGGTTGAATATTATGTCCCGGATACGGTGACTACTTACACACTGGCAGAACTCAAGACAAGACAGCTTGCAATTCATGCTAAGTATCCAATGCGTAAGCCTCATGCTGATGAAGATATGACTAATGCGGAAGTAGAAACTGAAATTGATACTTGGTGGGAAAGAGTGAATCAATAAATAACATGGAAGTCGATATCAATTAATGATGCGCTTATACCTAATTTTAGCAATTACATTTCTTATAGGATGCGGCGCTTTGACCAATTTTATAGTCGGAGCATCTGGCAACTTGTTTTCCGATTCTGTCGATAGAGCTATTGACAGACAAGTAAATCCTTCTGACTGTTCAAAATGAATGGAAAAAATACTCGAAAATATATGGGGCATTTTTGTAGGACTAGGATGGTGGATGCTAAACCGAATGACTACCAAGATAGACGGATTAGAAAAAGACAAAGCTGATGCGTCTGCGGTTGGGCGCAATTCCAGCTTAATCCATGAAACAGATAGAAGAATAGACGAAATTCAACACACGACTGTTCCCAGGCAAGAATATAAAACTGATATTGCTAGTCTTCATATTAGAATCAACGAACTTGAAAAATCTAAGGAAGATAAAGTTCAAGACATTCGACTTGTTGATAATGGCAAAAAGAAAGGCAAATAAAATTGGACAAGCTAAACGAAATAGTTGTGGCAATTACCAGCGGCCTCGTTGCGATTGGCATATGGATATTCAAGCGCCTATTCAAAAGCATTGACATAGCCCATGAGCGGATTGACAAATTGGAAGATGCAGTAGATCGCAAATACTTAGAGACTCAGCTCGCGCCAATTCGCGCTGACTTGCATATCATCACGCAACATCTTCTGGATCGTAAGTAATTCTTGGCCCAGCGTTTCCCCCAGGGTCGCCAATGATTTCATCCAAGCGCAAGTAATTTAATATCGTATACATAGCTTCTTCAAAGCCGTGGCACACTTGCACGTTATGCCCAGCCTCACTCAGCAAGCTTATCCACTGGCCTTGCTCTGCTGACAGCCTGCCTTTCTTGCCAACGTCCTTCATTTCAATATACAAAGTTAAAAAATTTCCGCGACTAATGGGTAAGCATAAATCAGGTACCCCTTTTTGCATACCTTCGCGACGCATTTTCTGCCCTCTGATAATCGCAGCTCTGCCAGCTCCTCCCTGATTCGGGATGGCGTAGAGCAATTGAAGCTCTGGGTACACGTTTATCTGCGACTTCGCCCAATCTATTAGCGCTACTTGCTCGTCGTGTTCGCTCATCGATACTCCTGCCATGATACTGTTTGAAATATTTGCCTGCGATTCACCCATCTCTGGAAGCGTTTTTGATAACCATCGTCGCGGTCATAAGCCATGACAAATGGATCACAACCCCAAGCTTTTAATGTTTCGACTCTATGCAAATCTTCTTCTTGTGTAGAGTCGTAGCCAATCAATACAAAAAACTGCATTTGATAAGGTTTGATGCCAGCCTTTAAACATTTATCAAAGCCACGTTTTATAAACTTTTCGTCTTGAGTGTTATCCCAGGCGAAAGTAATTTGCTTATATTTAAAACTTAAATTTCTAAAGTTAATTTTCTTCAACATCAATGCTTGCGCCTCAGTTATTGTCCGAATGTTTAACCCTTGCGAGAAACAAACTTTCAGTTTACGATCCGCAAGTTCTTCCATGACTGCCAAACAATCTGGGTGTCCCAGAAAATCGTCGTCCAACAAAACTAATCTGTCCTCGCCATGTGGGTTGGTAAGTAACTCAGAAATATCTGCTGCCTTAGTCGGCTTGCCTTCTTTCTGAGGCACGACGCAAAAAGAGCAAGAGAGTCTGCACCCACGCTCGCTAAAACCTAAATGGTTGGGGTAATTTGGATAGAGAAACCATCCGTCGCCAGGATTGGCAGAGAGCATTTCTGCTGGCAACTTGCTTTTCCACGAAAACCCAGTGCCGCCTTTTATAACGTGTGAAGGCAAAAGGTCTTCAGTGAATTGAAAGATTTTGCTGGCGTACACTTGGTCGTATGGGAACAGCGGCCCGTCCCACCATGCCACATCATCGCCTAATACGGAGTGATGAGCAGCAATTTGCATGAGGGCTAAGTTCGGTATTTTGCCGTCCATTTGGACTAACCCGATATTCATAGCACCTCGAATTTCTTCAGCTCATCTTGCGAGGCGCGGTAAACTTTGCTGCCGCTTCGGTGCGTGTATAACCTTTTCTTACGCATCAGCCTGTCGCCGCACATCCACCCGACGATGTTGTACTCAGGCATCTCGCCAGTAACGAGAGCGTATATATCTACTTCACCTGGAGTTTTGTCCGTAGATACTTCGAGATGCCCAAAAGGATAGCGCGTGGTCTTCACATCGACTGTCTTACCAGCGATGACCATGTCGTGTTTTCCAGGATAATCTTTTAGATCAGGGTATAGGTTGAGAGCTTTGGCGAATGCTATTTCTCCACCAACGCCATCTAACTCTGTCGCCTCATCAGACTGAGGGCCGTGTCTGCGATTTGAGTTTCCATTTTTTCGGTTGCTTAAAGTTCGCTCTTTGGCGAGTTGTCGTGCGAGCTGCACCTCGTTTGCGTTTAGCTTGATGGGCATCAATTAAATTGCCTCCGAATATATCTTTTGCCATTGTCAAAACCCGCAGCTCTTCTGGAGTATTCAGCTCCCCTTGTTTCTTCAGCTTCTTCATGTATCTAATTTCATCTTCATTAAATCTTAGTAACGATTTGTCTGGCACAGGCGCGTCCATGCTTTTCACCATGTACACTTCCTGATTCATAATTGAAGAATGAATTTTGATATAACCTTGCTTTGTATAAAACTCTACATCTTCTTTGTTAAGCATCTAAAAACCTCCCTGTTTCGTATTCATAACGAAAATTCGCCACTCCAATTTGACCGCAGTGTTTCATTTTAATTTTTTGCAAGTGAACTGAAACGTCATGTTTGTCGTTGCCGTCATCGCCTGGATTGCGATGTACTGAAATAATATTGTGCGCCATGTTGTACCAGTGGGCGGATCCACTAATATCGTAAGCGGTAGGTATGTTGTACTTGCCCGTCGTCTTATCCTTCTGCATCTTCGCTGGATGCGCGATTAAAAAAACGTGAGCGTTATGAGAAGCTGCGAACATTCTTATCTTGGCTAGAGAATGGCGAATGTATTGAGTTTCACTATTTCCCATTGCGCTATGATCGAAGTCGTTCCACGGGTCTAATACAAAAAAGTGAACGCCGTTTTTCATCACCATTGCTCGCATCATTGCCAAGATGTCATCGACGGATCGCTTCATTTCATCAGGTATCATGTAATTGATTGCCTTACTCAACTTCTTGCTCGTCGCTGCTAACTCTTCTCTGCTAATTCTTTCTTTGTAATTCTCACCAAACGGTTTGCCAGCGTATAATTCAGCGAGCCTAGCGATATGCGTTTCTACCGGCTGATGCTCTGGCGAAAATATTCCAGCTTTCAAGTCATGGTCTTTAATCAAATTAATCATCAAGTGTTCTACAAAAGAACTTTTGCCATGACCAGGTATGCCAGTTACGATGGTCAGCTCACCTGGCAACACAGTAAAGAGTTGGTCGAGGACGAACCAGCCCGTGCTAAAGCCGCGTGTCAGCCCTTCATCATATAAAGTAAGTAATCTATCCTCGAAATGGTCGATGCTGAATACTCCGTCAATAGGATAAGGCTGGGCGTTCTCTACGCACTCTCTTAAAAACTCTGGCCCGTATGTCATCAACACTTCGTTAGCGTCTTTAATTCCTTCGGGCCAAATAACTCGCCAGCATCTTTCTTTTCCTAGCCTTCTCGCCAGCTCTTCTTCTAACTTCTTTCCGCAAGGATCATTATCCACAGCCAATACGATCCGACTGACCTGACTAAGCTTTTCATGCGAATGCTCCAAGGACTCGTCAAGATCGGCGAAGCTGGTTGCGTCAAGCGATGGCGCACCGAAGGGAACGCTAATAGATGCTCGTAGATCAGCCATGTCGAATGATAATTTATCCAACTCCCCCTCGCATATGATGGTCTGTTCTGGATCAATATCGTCATGTCCATAGAAGACTTTGTATGGCGATTGGCTTGTGAACATTTGAGACTTTTTTGCTCCACGATATTTGAGAAATGCGACCTCATGTTCCTTAAAAAACGGAAATACGATATGCCCATCTGACATGCTAATTTTAGATCGCTCCAAAGATGCTTCATCTATTCCTCTATTCGCGAACCACATGATCGCTTTTTTACTAAGCGCCTTATATTCAAAGACAGGCTTAAAATAATCTTTCTTATTCCACTGAGCAGGACGAGCAAGGGAAGGATCGCGCTTAAGACGACCACGAAAATCACAATCAGGCCCGTGGCAATTGAATACACCGTTATCACGATCAACGCTGAGACTAACGGACTTATGATGACATCGAGGGCATTTCGTCTTGCTGCCTTTTTTGAGTTTGATGCCATAGTCTTCCCAAGTTTCAATAAACAAATTTAACTTTCTGTTTAGGTGGGCGAGCCGATTGATTGAGGTAACCCTCGAACTTAGGGCCGAAAAGAGTAGTTGGGCGAATGAACGGGCGCATCGCAGGATCACCAAGCCATTCTTCGCATTTCGTCTTAATCACCTGGGCAAAATCTTCAGCCGTCCACCCTTCTTTTAACCTTGCTGTAATCACAGCGGCAGTCTGCTTAGTAGTCGCCTTATAATGTGTGCCTGCGACGCGATTCAACTCTGCGATAACACTTTTGATTGCCATCGTATCTGCTTTCGGCACTTCACCTTTTCCATTGCAAGTTGGGCATTTCATAACTCCTCCTCTCTAGTTAGGAACATCCTCATCAGCTAGGTCTGTATAGTCCAGCGGTCTAGCAGGCGGCTGGCACACTTCGCCCTGACAGCAATCGCCATCTCCAATTTGATTGCATTTGGGGCATTGAAAATGACCGTGTACCCAGACAAAATCTGAGCCGACGTATCTGCATCGCTCACATCTTTGAGTGTGGTAGTTCATTTGCTCACCATATTGTTTTCATACCAATCCATGAACATAGCGTTTATGGCAACTTTAGCCAGGTGCGGCTCTGAGCGGTCACCGCTCTGCCATTTATACAAATGCTCCAGAAGATGGTTAATGGTTACGCCTTCTGGAACGCCGCCTTTCCAATTATCATCGCCATACTTCTCAGCGCCCTCGTTCATAACGCAAGCCATCTCTCTAATAAATTTCTCGCAGAGCAAATCCCAACGCACATCCATCGTGGATCGCGCTGCTCCTGATTCATAAGTGACCGTTTCGTTTTGCATGTTCTTCCCAGGCATGTTCTTCGTCCCTTTCTAAATCGTCCTGCAATTCATGTTTTTCCATCTCTTTGTCGTGATACTCACAGCAGTATCTCGGTATGTCAGATACCGCTCGATAGAAGTACATCGAGACAGCAGGCTTGCCGCATTCTTCGACTCCAATCGGAGTGCGCTCTCGATATTTCACGACCATTTCCTCGCATCGAGGCAGACCTTTTCTTGTAGCTCCAGACATAATGCTCCTTACTTAATTCTTGCTATTAATCTGTTCCATAAAACTTTTAATGCAATTGCTCCAGTAAGCGGGACGACTCCGTTTCCCAACGCTTGTAAGCGTTCTGATCGATAGGTATTGGCAAGCTCCAGCCAACTGGCACTCCCATCAGCCATTCGACAAAATTCGGGTTGAGCCTCTTTTTCAACGGCTGGGGCGAGGTCGGGTCGTTGTTCGAGGATTCGTTGCCATTCTTCTGTTTCGCTTGGGCCAAGGGGCCAGTATATATACTCGCATTCGCTAGTTGATCTAGTCGGCATTTGCCATCCTTTCTAACAATAGTGTTATATGTGCCTTTGTAGTCACGCATTGCTGGAGTAGGCCAAGATGAAGACTCTTTTTCTAAGATGGGTGCTACCCACATCTCTTGCCGAAAACACTCCCCACTGTGCATCGAACCCCATTTCGGAAAGCTCTCCGAGTACGACTGACATGAATTTGTTAGAAAGGAGTCCTGCGACGTTTTCGATAAAAAGATACCTTGGTCGTACTTGGCGAATAATTCGGCAGGCTTCAAAGAAGAGTCCTGACCTTGTGCCTTGCTCAATTCCTTTTTGCTTGCCTGCGACTGAGAGGTCTTGACATGGGAAGCCGAAAGCGACTGTATCCACGCATCCATTGAAGCGCTCACCGTCGAAGGTTGCAACGTCACTCCATATAGGAGCTTCACCCAGGGTCTTGTCTTCCATCCTCGCCACGAGTACGGACGCGGCGTAGGCTTCCCGCTCGATGTAACAAACAGTTCGACATTTTGGAAAAACAAGCCGTATCGCGCTATCAAGTCCACCGATTCCGGCGAAGATAGACAGTACTCTCTGGGGATGTAAAGCCACATAATGCTCCATTGTGTTCGTTGGTAATTTTGTGCGGGATTTGTGCGGGATAATGGCTTACAATGGGTCACAACCGCACAGTGTCGCGGAAGTAACCCGTTGTAAAACCAATGTTTAGAAGAGCTTAAAAATCGAGGGGATAACTCATATCCGTAGTGTCGGGGGTTCAACTCCCTCCACCGCTATTAACTTTTTGTCAATAGATTCAACGACTTGTGAGCCTTCTTGTTTATCCTTCGCAACGTAGTCAAAAGAGTGTGCGGGATTTGTGCGGGGTAGATTTTCGTTTGCCGGCACAAAAGTGAAGGTTTTTCGCTCCACCAGCTTGTCCACAGCATCGACTAACGACTCCACAATATGCGTTCTAAACGCATAATCTGCGGTCACTCCCTTGACTGTATGCCCCATTAAAATGCTGATTGTATCCTTACTCACCTCGTACCCGCCGAGCCTGGTAGAAAACGTCGTCCTAAAATCGTGAAAGACAACATGTTCCAAATTTACCAGTTTCCTAATTCTCCTAAAAGAAGTTGAATTAAGTTTTCTAATAGGCTGCCCCTCGTAAGTAAAAACAAACTCAGGGTGCTTGCCACGATTTCTTTCAATAATTTCCTTGGCAATTGAATTGAGGACGACCAGCTTCGGCTTTTTGTTTTTGTGATATTCCCTTGGAATGCGAAACGCTTTAATGTCCAGCGGTTTTGGAAAAAGAATTTCCCAACTCCATCGCAGCTCTGTAATCTCACAGGTGCGAGCGCCAGTATTCAAACTATACAGAGCGGCATCCCTAACATGGCAAGGCAAAGCATTTAGTAGGCGATCCTGCTCTTGCCAGCTTAAAACATAACCCTCTCTGGCATCCATATCAGAATTGACGTTATGCTTGACCTTTTCTGTTTCAAAATTATGACGGCGATTTCGCCAAGGCACTCCATGCTCTTCTTTTCTCATTGCCGTGTTTAAAATGTTGCCTACTAAATTTATAAAATGATTAATAGTTTTAGCTTTCTGCTTTTTCTCTTTCCTGCTCTCAATAAAAGGCTCGATAGTGCTATGATTAATATCGTTGAGTGGAGTCTCCAAAGGTAAACACCACTTCATTTGCTCAATCATGCGCTTTTCCACTTGCCGCGCTTTATTATTCTTTTTCCTAAAAAACAACGCAACCGCATCGCCATAAGTTTTCCCTAACATTTCTGGCGGCACAGCCAGGTTATTTATCTTCAGATATTTCATGCGATCCTGTCTTTCGCGCAGCTCAACTTTTTTCTTCTCTAACAACACTTGAGCCTTCTTGACCTGATCTGTTTTAGTCGTACCTCTTAGCTCTTCGCCACCAACTTCGGTGTGGATATGAATCTTATTTCCTCGCCAGATAAGTCCTGCTGGTAATTTTGGCTTTTTCTTTTGCATGGTGTTACCTCCTGAGTTCCAAACATGCTGTTAATAAAATCCTCTATATCAGATTCTCTGAAGAGGATGTG
>Ga0098060_1000447_pt1 | contig 18882 bp, 29 predicted proteins | sample 21_taG_FD_77063 | JGI IMG/M metagenome (GOLD analysis project Ga0098060, IMG submission 77063) | Marine viral communities from the Subarctic Pacific Ocean - 21_ETSP_OMZ_AT15319 metaG | ecosystem: Environmental > Aquatic > Marine > Oceanic | place: Pacific Ocean | collected 2015-01-19 | reverse complement strand
GCTGTGCTTGTTGACAATACTGTTCCTGTTTTTTCGCTTAATGCTAAACAGTACCACATTGTTTGATTGTTGTCTGTCATTCTAACATCAACTAATTTACCACCTAAAAATGCTTCTCCGTATACAACTGGTATTTTTGATTCTACATCAGCACTTACTTGAAGTCTTACACCAAAATCTGGTTGCTCTGTTTGTATTGAACTTTCTGCTTGAGCGGCTTCATAAAACTTTCTTAAAGCAATACCTGTTAAAATAATTTGACTTATTTGACTACCAACGCTTTGATTGTTTTGTCCACCACTACCAACTCCCATTCCGTTGAATAATGGTTTTGTTATTTTACCTACGTTCTGGTCTTGTAATGGCATTATTTTGTTCCTACTCTTGGCATTGTATCAGGTGCTCCAAAATTGTAATTACTGTTTCTTATTGTTGGCACTCTATCAAATGCTTTATCATTTGGAAAGTATTTGTTTTCGTCTACTGGATTTGTTCTTCTACCTGATGTTTTAACCAATAGTTGTCCAATGATACTTTGAACTTCTAAATTTAAAGTAAATGTAGGACTTTGACTCCATTTTTCTTGTATACTAAAGTTAGTAACCATACCTTTAAATTGTACCTGTGGATTTGTTTCATTCGTAAGCATTACTATTGCTGTTGATGGGTCGTAAAATCTACGCCACATTGTTACATAACTTCCTTTGATATTGGCATTATGAACAAGTGCTAAATTAGTTGCTGGTATACCACTAATTGAAATTGTTAGTTGTGAATTATTTGCTCTTAGGTCTGTTGTTGTATTTGTTATGCCTAGTAAACTACCAAGTGCTGTATAACTGTCACCGTCTATTAATTCTGTAACATCATAATCACTAAAACGTGTGTATGAACCATTAATGTTTAATTCAACGAAAAAGTTTTCTTGGACACTTTTAAAAGTAGATAATGCTGGCATTATGACATATCCTCAGCGAACTCAAATGGTCCGTTATATGTTCCCAAATTGTAATCAAATGCTTTAATTTCTGGCAACTTGGTACATATTACTTTAAAAGAACAGTTTGGTCCAACATTAATACTGCCTGAATAACCTATTTCAAGAATAGGTCTGTGAACCGTAACTGAACTTGAACCGTGTGCTACATCGGCTGTTACTTGATAAACGTGCCCAGAACTACCAAGTTGGATTAAATCACCTGCTCTTAACTTATAGCCACTTGATGCATTACCACCACTTATTGTTACTGTATTACCCGATACTCCACTTGCTGTCCAACCTGATAGAGTTGAACTGTTACCCATATACTTTCCTAAAAATGCTGAATTGAGTGTAAACGTATCACTATTATGTTTGCCTTTTGCCATTACTGTTCCGTGACCTACTCGTAAGTCTGTAAACGGCATACCAGCGGCAAATGAAACTGTGAAAACCCAAGTAGAACCACCTCTACTTGTTGTTCTTACTGTTCCATCTCTTGAAACTGTTTGTGCTGTAACAAGTTGATTGTCCATTGATATTTGACTTGCATTGTCAATAATAAATTGAAACCCGGTACTCATAATATCTCCTTATCTATATGCTCTCGCCCCTTGCTGAACGACACCGTGTATAAATGTAGGGTCACTTGCTAAAAGGTTTCTAAAACTGTCTGTATCAACAGCGTTAATGTTATATGTTACGTTACTTCCCATACCACTGCCTGACATAGGTGTTATTGTTGCTGGACCACCGACTAACTCTGGTCCTCTTTCTCCTACAAGTCCAAACTGTCCGCCTGGTATATAACCACCTGTAGCAAACGCTCCGGCAAACTGATTGAATACTGCTTTTAAGTCACCGATTCCACCACCACCTTCAAGTATGTCAGCAAATAGTTTTCTTATTTGACTTCTTAATAATTGTTCAGTTAAATCAGCAATTAATTCTTTAAATGACATTTTACCTGTTTTAGCAAACTCAACAATAGCGTCTTCCATTCCACGAGTTGCTGTACCAAATAATTCTCTGGCTTGACTTGCCGAATCTCTGGCACTTTCGGCATATTCGTCAAATGCTTCTTTCCAACCGTCTGACCATGTTTTTGCTTTTTCTGGTTGCATTGTTTTTTGAAATTCATCATATGCTTTAGTTAAATTTTCTACTGCTAAAGCGTGTTGTTTTTCAGTTAGTAAGCCTTCTTTTAAGGCTCTATTCATTATTTGTAATTCTTTATTGTATTGTTTTTGTGCTGTTTGTAAAGGCAATAATCTTGCTTTTAAGTTTTGAAATGAGTTAACAAAGTCTGCCTGTGCTTGTTTGTTTGCTTCTACAATTCTTCCGTGACGTAATATAGCGTCATCATAATTCTTTAATGATTCAGCGGCCAAGTTTGTTTGTGTAGTTGTACCTTCAGGAACAATTGGATTTTCCTGTGGATTAAGAACACTCGGTGGAGCAAGTCCTTTCGGAACATTCTTTAATGCTTCTTGGAAAGCCTGTTGTTCGTCTGCTGACTTTTCTAATACTGCCGCCTGTTCTCTTAATTTGTCTGTAACTCCTTGAACTGCCTCTGACGCTTTGTTTGAACCTGTTTCCATTTTTTCAAACATAACAACACTACCATCTTCAATATCTTCAAGTCTGCCTTGTAGACTATTCAACTCTGATTGCATTATTTGTCTTCCTTGACCACCTAATACTCGTTTCCAAAGTGGTAAAGCGTCAAATTCTACCAATGACTTTTCTATGTCTGTTATTGCTGATTGAACTCTTTGTTTTTCACCTTCAATATCACCAAATGAAAACTCACCAGGTATTAGTGGACTTAATCCAACCATTACTGATTTAAGTGAGTTAGTTCCTACAGCAAAAGCATTAATTAAACTGTCAATAATACCGGCCATTGCCTCAACAAATGTTGCCATTGCCGCCAAGAAATCAGCCGCTATTCGTCTACTGAATACTTCCATACCTCCAGCGCCCTCTACCGCTTTAAGTATTTTTGCTCTTAAATCTGTTGTGAATACTTCTAATGCTGGTGCTAAACTACCAAAGAACTGTAGTCCGAATCCTTTACCAACGTCAATTAAATCAGCAAAAGCGTCCTTGGCTTTGGCTGCCGCTACAACAAGTTTTGTATCAATTACAATGCCGGCTTCTTCGGCTTTCTTTTGTATTTCAGCAATTTCTGCCGCTGACATTTTAGCAATGTTAACCATTGCAACACCTTCTGTGTCAAAAGCGGCGAATGCCAATCTTAATTTTTCTGTTGATGATTCGGTATTTGATAATACGTTAATATATTCTTGAAATACTACTGTACCGTCTTTTAAATTGCCGTTAGCGTCCCTCAACGCTATTCCCATTTCTTCTAATGGTTTGGCAAGTGTTCCTGCTCCGTTTTGTGCCTCACCTAATCTTCTTAAAAATCTCTGTAGACCAATTGTAAAGTTTTCAGTTGTTAATCCTGCTTGTCTGGCTACTTTCTGCCAACTTGATAAGAACCGTGATGATACACCTAATTTACTACTTGCTTTCTCAAGGTCGTCTAATGTGTTAATTGCCTTGGTACCAAAAGCAACAAATGCCGCTGAAGCAACTGCTGCCGAAGCCGCTAAACTTTTAAGTCCACCACTTGCTATTTTAAAAGCACCTTTGGAAAGACTTTTACCAAGTTTACCAAATGTGCTATCAGTTTTTTTAATTTCTTTTTGTAGACCTTTCAAGCCAGCGAGGGCTTTTTTAGTGCTAATGTCAACTTTATATTCTAAATCTGCCATATTATAATCCCTCTATTACTTTTTTAACTAACTTGTTCAAATACTTTGTAGTTGGTCCACTCATACCGTGCTTTGCTTGATTTGAATGACCTTTATCAAGTGCCTCAGCATACTTGTAGTTTGCCACAATGATATGTCCTCGTCTTTTAGTTTTTCTACGAGCATTACCTGTATCAATAGGAGTTATTGCTCTAAAATACTTATGAGCCGCTTTAGGCAACTCTTTTTGTAATTTACCAATAATTCTATCAATATCTGGTGTTATTTTATCTTTTGTGTTACTCATTGCTTTTTACTCTGTCAATCATTTTTAACAAACTCTTTTCAGTATGACCGTGGTTCTCTTTATACTTATCAGTTTCCTTATAGTGAGAAAATTTAGCACTTATATCAAGAATTTCTAAATCAAGCGTGTCGGCTCGTTTTAGAATTTCACTAGGCAACAAACTATACCGTTCTGCCATGTTGTCAAGTGTTAACATCATTTTTACAGTTGGACTATCCCAATCTGGGTCTCCTCTGCTTATAACTTTCCCAGGCGTTCTACAATGGCACCTACTGCCGCTAATAATACGTCTGTTGGAATTGTGTTATCATCAACAATAACAGGTTTACCTGTTTCGTCAAGAATTAAGTCTTTTACTAAATGAACTATGTCGCCAGGTTTTCCACCATCAGAATTAGTGTTTGCTAATTCCATAAAAGTATCAATTGGCTGTCTATCCCACGTGTGGAACTCAATTTCTTCTTGGTATTTCTTTACGAGTTCTTTGTTGGTTAGTTTGATTTTAATTAATTTTGGCTTTGCTGCCAGTTGTGTTATCTTCATATCTTTTCTCCTGTTTATCTGTTCTTTGTATTAACTCGTTTGCTAATACAATTAAAAATGAAAGCCTGCTATTGGCTTTCTTTATATCGGCTTCGGCACACTTTAATTCATTTCGTGCTTTTGCTACTTCTTTAATTACAGTTTGCTGTAATTCTTTATCTGTTAATGTATTTAATATCTGCATAACTTATATACTATGAATGTATAATACAGGGTGTTTCCACCCTGTATTAATGATTTAGCACACTATTAAGTAATAGTGTAATCTGAATCCATACTAATAGTAATCGGTGAAACCCATACTGGAGAATCAGCCGATACTGTTGGCGCTAGGCCTGTAATGTATCCTGTTCCAGATAGTGTTTTACTTGCTGTACCACCAGTTGAATCATCGCCCAAATAAAGTTCGAATTCAACCAAATTCTTTTGAGTTGACATTCCCATAATACCTGCCGCTGTAGCGGTAGTACCTGTTCCTGCCGTTCCAAAGAACGTAGTTGTATTCATAACCAAATTCATTGACAACGAGTTAGTACTCGTTGTGGCGATTGTTTTCTTAGCCGCTTCATCGAGTTGTGTCCATTGGAAGGTATCATTGGCGGCATTAACTGTGATGTCTTGTAAAGACGGTACTGTTAATACATTATTGCCTGAATCTGCCTGAATTTGCAACTTTAGAGTGGCTTCAACGTCTGTTACACCGGGTGCCGGGTAAATGTAGTTTGCCATGTTATTGACTCCTTTTCATAAGTTAAGTTTTTACTTTCGTGAATTCCATCACGAATTGAGTTACTAAAGTATCATCAACTATTGATGTAGAAGTGTCTACTTCTTTTGCTGTATAGCCAAGTATAGTAGCCGCCTGTCTAACACCTTTAACTGCTGTTACGAGTTCATCATAATTTGATGGAAGTGTTTTAGCGTCTGTTACCACATAACACTCGACAATAGTTGTTTCGGTAACTATTGCTTGAGCGTCAAGTGTATCAAATAAAGGTTCTTGCTCTACTGTTGGTTGATTGACATATAACGACTTTAAGTTTTGTAGATAAAGCGGTTCACCATTCTGATTGAATGGTAACTTATCACTAACACCGAAACCGGTAACTACGTTTGCTTTCAAGTATGTTATAATAATATCTCTCATTACCGAACTCTCCTTAGTCTAATTCTGCCTGGGTCCATTTCAGTTGATTCAACTGTCTTGTCTCCATCAAAATCGTACCAGTCACCTGCTGTGATTAACTCCATAAACAACTTGTCGTAGCGTTGTTCATAAAAACCAATCTTGGCACGCTCATCATTATCTTCGGCACTAAAGTCAGCAAAACGAGGCAAAATATATGTGAACAAACTGTGATATACACAAAGTTCAGTAAATTCTGCCTGTCTTGCTTTAATTTTAATACCGTCAGGACTTGGAATGTCGCCACGACTTCTTATAGTAGTAACGCCTTTATCCATATTCTGAAAATAACTTGCCCACCAATCAGTTGCTCTGATTTGAGTAAGAATTCTTGCCGTTGATTTAACGAGTAAATCTTCAACAACAGTTTGAGTTAAGCCTTCATTAGCGGCAAACAGTCTGCTATCCTGTTCGGTAACGTCTGTATAATCAGCAAAACTGATTACTTTTGTTGTCGTCTGAATGAAAGCCATATCATTGTTCCTTTATATTACGCTGAGTCTTTGATTAAAACGCCACGAGAAGCGTCAATAACGCCCATTCCGTAAGCCATAGATGCCACTGCATCTACACCAACCGCTGAGGCTCTACGTTCAATTTCGAGATTAACTCCGCCTTGAACACCCATTCTACAAGCATCAGGTCCCCATATAGCCGCTTTAACATCAGTAACACCTGTGTTAGTGTCGTTGAATTGGCTCATTACGAACATTCTCACGCCAGCAATCATTCCTATATAGCCGTCACGAAGTGCCGCTGTTTGGAAATCGCCACCAGCATATGCCGCATTGCCAACTGCTGTCATTAATTCAGCATAAGAAGCCGCATTAATTACGCCAGTTAATTGACCTTGCTCACCACCTGCTCTGATTGTTCCTACTGCTGAGAAAATTTCATTAAGGTTTAGAAGATTACCAGTAGTAATTTCCTGTGCTGTTAAGCCAGCAAGTGTGCCAGCCGCTGTTTTGTCCACTGCTTCAGCAATAGAGTTACCAAGCATACGTCCGATTTCTGAAGTGTCAACACCACCGAAATCTCTGATTACTGCTCTTGACGCCGCTAATTTCAAACTGATATTAGCCGCTGTTGCTGTTGGAGTTTGTGCTATGAAATCTTGTGGAGCCGCTCCAATTTGAGTATTACTCAAAGCGCCTTCACTTGTGATTTCTGTTGCTGTTATTTTGCTCATTAAAGCGGAATTTAAAACCGTAGAACCAGCAGGTACTTGTACCTGTGGAATTAGTTCGCCGCTAATGAACATTGAGTTTTCTTGGGCTGCAAAAACGGTAGCCGCTTTTGTAGGCACCATAAGGTTAGATAAACTAAAACCCGATAGATATTCATTTGCCATGATTATGACTCCTTTAAATTAAATTGTTAAGTTTCCCACTCTGTTGCATTTTTTTATAAATGACCCTGTGAGCAGGATTGTTTAAATCCAAGTCTGCTATATCAGTAATGGCTTTTGTATCACCACCAGTAATAGCACTTGAACTGTTTGTTGTTGTCGGAGTAGCACTTAAAAAATGTGGATTTGAATCTAAAAAGCCTCTAACTAATGAATCAACATCAATTGGAAGTCCTTTATCATCATATTTTACATTTCCTTGGTTGTCTACCACTTCAACGTCTCCATCATCATTCAATCTTACAGAACTTGATAACAAGTTTCTAACTTGTTCTGGATTAACACTTTTGTATTTTGCCGCGGCATTAACCAACGGTGTGTTAACCTTGTATTCTTTAATAATTGAATCCCTTTTGGAGATTTCATCATCTTTTTTGGCCGCTAACTCCTGTAAAGTTTTTTGGAACTCTCCACGTTTGATTGCTTGTTCCTGTGCTTTCGCCTCGGCTTCTGCTTTCATTTGTTTAAGTTCAGTTACATCGCCTAATTCAGCATACGGTTTTAAAAGTTTCTTTTCTAATGAGCCTCTCATTCTGCCCATCATATCGTCTACTTCTTTTTGTGTATACGTTTTAGTTATAGGAGTTTCGTCCGCCTGAGTTGTAGTTTGGTCTGAAGCCTCAGTTGCTTCAGTTGGAGCCAATATTTTTTCTTCGGTCATTGTTACCTCGCCTCTCTATTGAGTGTTGTTATCTAATGTGCCAGGCTTTGTGCCTTTGAACACGTCCTCGGGTTTTAATCCGAGTAATTCTACAATTTGCTCGTCAATGGCTTCGTGAACTCTTGGGTCTTTGGCTGTTTCAGCCGCTACCTTGAGTTGGTTGAATTCATTTGGAGTATCTTGTATGTTAAAAGAACCTGGGTATTCGACATCACCGTCCCACTCTCTGTCGTAATAGTGAGCGAAGTGTTGCCATAGTTGTTCTTCCGCCAGTTCTAAATTATCCGCTTTTTCTGCCAATTTAGCATTTAAAAGTTGGAATTCTGTTTGTAATGCTATGCCACTCATTGTTCTTGTTTGAGTTGCTCTAACACCGCCGACATTTGACATTGTATCAATGCTGTCAACGTAATTCTTTATTGTGTCAAGTATACTTCCTATACTTGCTCCACTTGTTTCAAGTAGATATGGTTTTAATGCCGGGTCCATGTCAGTCGGCATTTGTATAATACTTCCAGGTCCAGTTGATGTGCCAATTACTTCTGGCGTTTGAACTAAACTTGGGTGAGCGTCTAATCTGATTGCTTCCTCAATGTTTGAATTTAAATTATAAATTGATTTTTGAGCGTCAGCAATATCGGCAATATCACTATTACCTATACCTCTTACTATGCCTTTGTTATTGTAGGCACATACTGCCGGAATGTGTCCCATTCCATTTTCTTCCTCAGTTACTTCAACTACTTGCATACTGTCTATTTTGTCATCAGTTATTTTAACTGTTGTAGTTTTGATAGTGTCGTGAGTCCATTCTTTAACTGTTTTAACATCACCGTTGATGTCCTCAACATATTTGATATACTTTAATACATAAGCACCATTTTTTCTACGTTCCCATTGCCAGTCTAACATTGCTAATGGAGTTATAAGTGTAGCGTATGGTCTTGCTCCTTGATACATCTCGTCTGCTCTTGTTTCAGCACCTACTGTTGGCTTACATAATACAACCCAGCAACTGCCAAATACGGCTGACCATTGTGCCACGTCTTTCATAAAGTTGTTAAAACTTCTGCCGTCAAAATCAGCGTCCTCTAAAAACTCCTCAGTTTCTGGCAAGTTTGTTAAGTTGCCTAGGTCTCTGTATGGTTCTTCTCTGAATAAAAAACTGTTGTAAACGTCAACTACTGATTTACAATGATTGTCTAGGTGTGTTGTGTTTAATCTCGCTGTGTATTCGTCATTGGTTTCTAAAGCATATCTTGTAAGATAGCCTGCCGCTCGGTATCGTGAGCCACCAAGAAACGAGTTCAAGAAATATTGCCAGTCTGCTTTCAAGTCTTGATAAACAAGATTACCTGTTAATAAGCCTTCAACTGAACTTGTTATTGTATCACTCATAATTCATTCCTAAAATGTTTGATGACCCCAACGTTTTAACGGCTGTGGTTCAAAATGTTTTCTTATTGGATTTAAATAATCCGTAATATATCGAACACAATCACATAAATGTGAATGGTCAACAGCACCGTCTTTTTCTGGAATCATACTACCTTCTTTATACTGCCACCTGTCCATGCTTGTAATAGTTTGTCTACACTTTGGGTCAAAATACATTCTTCTAACTCCTCCGGCGTTTTTCAACATACTATTAGTAGCGTTGATTGTATCTCTTACTGGATTATGTCTATTCGGTGCTTTGACAATAAAACCAGCGTTCTGTAGTATACTTATGTCTGTTCTACCTCCAGCACTCGATTTTTGTGCTTTGGCACTCGGGTCTGGATAACAAACAATCTTATTTGTAGGGAACCTGTTTTTAATTTCTTTAACCATCTCGTCTGTATTACTTGATGTTAATACTATTTCATCAAATGCCCATAATGTACCGTCTGCTTGAACATCAAACATTACGGCCGTCATAAAGCCTACGTTGAAATCGTGTCCGATATGAATAGTTCTTGGTATATCATTTTCATACGGCTGAACACTATGGTCTAAATCAAAATTATAAAATATCTTTTGACCACTTTCAACAAAGTCTGCCAGCATTTCTTGAGCAAAGGTTCTGGTATCAAGAATATGTTTTGCTTCTTCTATTTCTTCTTCCGAAACAAAGCCACCTTCTAATGTAGTGGCGTGGAATGATTCCCAGTTTTCGTCAACAAGCGACTTGTCATACAAGTCTTTTAAAAAGTTGCCTAACCCTTTTGGAGTGCCGGCAAAGAGGGCGTGCCCTCTACTATCTGCCAATGCTGGTCTTAACACTTCAAAAAACACACTTCTGTTTATATCGGCTACTTCGTCCAGAACTAAAAAATCTATTTTTCTTCCTCGGAGTGAATCCCTATTATCACTTCCTTTTAGACTTATTTGACTTCCATTTTTTAAATACAATGTTAAATCACTTTCGTTCTTTTTAGCAACCCATCTTAAATCCAATAGTATATCACATAATTTATGCCAAACAATTTCCTTTGACATTCTATAACTCGGCGAAACATACCAAATATTACTATTTGGATTACTGGCAAATTTAATCATTTCACGGATTGCCAGTGTTGTTTTGCCTGCTCGTCTACCAAATACACAAGTTCTAAATCGTGCATCACTTTTAGCCACTTTAGCCTGAACGGCACTTAATGGCATTTAGTCCAAGTCCTCGTCTTTGAATGGTAGTGGGCGTTCTGGGTCAACTAAATGGTCGTCATCAACTTTTGGTTTACCGACAATTCTGTCCCATATAGCGGCAAAAGCAATAGGGTCACTTTTGTCCCTTGCTTTCATCAATACTTTCCAAGCGGCGTTATGTAGTTCCGCTGCCCATTCTTCTTGAAACTCTTCCGTTAGTTCTTTCATCACTTTTTTCATTGCCTTACGCTCTGCTCGTTTCTTTAAATGAACAGCACGTTCCTCGGGTGATAACTTGGCAAGAAAGTCCTTGTATGGTGTATCACCAGGTTTAAAGCGATTAACTGGTTTTTTAGGATTAAAGTTCACCTGCCTCCTCCAGTTCGTCAACGTGTTTGTTGGCTTCCAGTATTCTTCTAACAATCAAGGGGTCAATAGTGAGAACTCCGTCCCAATGTTCAGTCTTTTCTTCTTGTTTGTCTGAATTTTCCGTGTTTGTGTCGTTTTCTTGACTTTTTTCTGTCATAATAATGTCTTTTTCCATGAAATGTCCCTCGTAGTTATTTAGCAAAGGAAAAGGTTGACTTTTCAGAAAATGTGTGTTAAAATAACTGAAAAGATAAATAAACGTAGGGAAAAAATGAAAATGGCACAAAAAATCACAGGAGAAACAAAATATGAACGAAATAAACGAAGAAATATTTGAAATAGACGAATCGGCGCCCAACGAGGGAGCCTTGTATGATAACGGCTTTTTCAATCCAGTATTAACTGTTAAAGAAATAGTTATATTCCCCAAAAACAAACATCAACCCGAAATGGCGGCTTTTGAAGCCCATCATAAGGATATGATTGATTTTTGTAAACAAGCATTGTATCATTTAAAGCAATGGGAAAAACTATTTCATAAACACGAACAAATTTGGAGCGAAACTTCAATGAAAACTGTTAAGAAAAGCAAAAAGTATTCAAACACAACTAAAATAACACCACAACAAATCATTGATGATTATAGAAAAGCACTCAACGAGTGTTTAAATGGTTGGACACACAATCATAAAATGCCCAAAGGTTTAATTGACCGCTTTAATAAAGTGTTACTTGAAGGTATGGAACGAATGGGAGTTGAAGGTGAATTTCCAAATGTTCAAGTCAAATGGAAAAGAAAAGCACCAGTAGTCAATCAAAATAACATAATTCAAGGAGATAGTAATGAGTAAAAAGAAATCAACACCAGAAGAACAAGCAAGAATTGACGAAATACTTAAAGCAATTCGTGATAAAGAAGAAAACGAAGAATATGAAGGCTTACACCAGGTAAATAACCTTGAGCAAGGGCAAGAAATGTTAGATATAGAAAAACTGGCCAAAAAAGCAAAGAACGTTAAAGACGAAGAAAATGACGTTATGATGGTAATGCTAAACAACTACCCTATTGCAAGTATTATTGGTACTGCTATTATGTATGGCATTGATATTCACGAACAGTTTGGTGCTGTTGATGGCGAAAAACTAATTGCTAAAAACAAATTAGGTAGTTTAAAAGGTGTGTTAAGCAAATTAACCGAAAACACTTAATGAGTAAACTTGACAACAACTTACAATATACATATCACACACCGTTATATCACCATATTGAAGTTGTTGAACAAGAAAAAAAGCGTATACTGTTTACAGCAAGAAACATACTAGGTTGGCAAGAATTAGAAAAGGTATTGGCTGACTGGCGAAAGAGTCAGGAAACAAATGAAGTTGATATATGGATTGCTACCACAGAAAACAGAATTGATTTGACAAGCACCAAAATGTAATGTATAATAGTAACAACAGGAGAATAATATGAATGAAAAACCCGTAAAAGAATCGGCCAAATACGAAAATTGTCTTGATTTACTGTCAGACAAGCCGAGCGAACAAAAAGACACTTTCAAAGACCTATTTGAAATTGAAACCGATGATGATAATTGGGAAAAGCACTGGCGAGGTATGCCAGAGTTTGAACAAGATGATAACAGTCCATGGAAAACTCTAAAGGTTCATTTTAAAACTGAACAAGATTACCTAGCGTTCTGTGAAATAATTGGGCAAAGTTTGAGTAACAAAACAAAAAGCACCTGGCACCCTAAACAGGATATTACCAAAAATGCTTTGTTTAGATGGGTTGAAGAATGAAACATACCCAGCCTACCTATCCTGTTTACATAATCAGCAAAGGGCGACACGACACAATGCTAACTTCAAGAAGTTTAGCAAGAATGAAAATCAAACACTATATTAGTGTTGAGCCACAAGACCTGTTGAATTATCAACAGGCTCTCGTAACCTTCAACATCAAACCTTGGGTCACTCTATTAGAATTACCATTCAGCAATCACGGTGACGGTCCAGGGAGAGCAAGAAACTGGTGTTGGGACCATTCCATTAGTATGAATGCCAAACGCCACTGGGTGCTTGATGATAATATAACTGATTTCTACAGACTTCATCAAAATAAACGTATCAGAGTTGAAAGCGGTGTGATGTTTAAGGTAATGGAGGACTTTGTTGACCGTTATAAGAATATTCCTGTAGCCGGTCCACAGTACCGATTCTTTTGTGCCGCTGACCAAAGTTATCCACCTTATGTAAAGAATACAAGAATATACTCTACTCTATTAATTGACAATGAGTGTAAACACCGTTGGCGAGGCCGTTACAATGAAGATACTGACCTTTGTTTACGAGTTCTAAAAGACGGTGATTGTACCGTTCAGTTTAACGTGTTCTTACAAGGTAAAGCCGCTACTCAAACGGTGAAAGGCGGTAACACCGAAGAGTTCTACCATACAGAAAAAACAGAGAACTGGGACAAACAAGCGAAATACAACGTTGATGGCACCATTAACAAAAGTAAAATGCTTGAAGAAATGCATCCTGACGTTGCTCGAATGGTGTGGCGCTACGACCGATGGCACCACCACGTTGATTATAGTTCATTTAAGAAAAACAAACTTGAATACCGTGAAAGTATCAAATTAGGCATTAAAAAAGTGCCTGAGGGCGTGAATAACTACGGCCTTAGTCTAAAAGTCTACGAAAATATGAATGAAGTAGAAAAAGCACTCATATAACAGAAGAAACATAGCATTTTGTTCTCTTTTTGTTCTATTTTGTAGTATTTTCTTCTTTTTTGACAAAAAACACGAAAAAACACTTGACAAATAGAAAAATACCGTGTATAATACATAGTATAAACAATAAAAACGGAGATAAAAAATGGCAAACTTAAAGATTGAATTAGAAAGTAAACTATTTGAAGTAGTTAGCGACCATCAGGCTAAAGCACAAGCGGCCTTAACATCACTTAAACAAGTTAGCAAATTCCTTGAAGATAACGGCAAAGAAGGTTTTGACCTTGCTTATGTTGAGGAATTAATTGACACAATGGACGGTAGTAATTGGATTCACGAAGTTGAAGTAATTCAACATATTAATACTTGTGAGGTAGCGTAATGTATTACATTTGTGAATTTAATAAAGAGTGGGGAGATACACAAGTTGAAGGTCCTTTTAGCAACAAAGACAAAGCATACAAAGAATGTAAGTATATGAACTATTGTGAGGGTCACACAGACGACGATTGTTTTCTTACTTACTACGTTGTTGAGGAAAAGAAGGAGGTAGCGTAATGACTATTAAACAAGAACATTTTGACGATTACCTTGACAATCAACTATTGAGCGTTGTTTCAAGATTGAGCGACCGGAAAATTAACATTATGGCTGGCCGTCACACTACTCAAACACCACCTAGAATTCCTAGAGGAACAGTACATATGTTACTTGATTTTTCTGGTATATTTAAAATTGGCGAGGGCGGTTCTTCTAAAAACAGTATTAAAGTAAGTCAATCTATCAACAGACTTGTTGACCGTGGCTTGTTAGTTAAAAATGTTACAGGAAGAGGCAAGAGTACTGTTAACTTGCCAACTGACGGTATCAGTAAACCATATTTTGAGGGGGCATAATGACAACTAACCGTAAATTTGATTGTCTTACTATGCTTATGATAGAGGGCAAGATTACGGCCGAACTCATTGTTAAAACACCGTGGGGACTGACTAAAAGAGAACAGTTGACCGCGGCACAACACAATGTGCTTGTCCGTAGACCCAGAAACGCTAAAAACATTAGATATACTGTTACCGAGAAGTTTGATAACACCGTAACACCTATTTTTAGCAGTCCACAGGAGTTCTTTTAATGGAACTGGATAGTCACCATATATTTAACGGGCAATGCCTACCGCTCTATCGGAAATTCTCGGTGTCGGTAAGAAAAGACTTGACAACGTGCCCTACCTATGATATAATGGTACCATAAACAATAACAAAGGAGATATAATATGGATAATAAGTTAGAACTATATGTTGATGAAGCAAACAAAAAGATTGCCACTAGGCAAACGGCCTCAGGTAAAGTAACAGAGCAGGACCTTTCACACCTTACACAAGAACAATTCAAAGCCGTAGTAAAGGCAACCATAAAGTTCCTTGACAGTAAAGCCAAAAGGGACGAATGGTTTGACAAACCACTTGACGAACTACTTGATGATGATGAATGGTTAGCAAGTCAAGGAGCCACAAGGCACTAATGAATACATTAGCACAGGACATTCATACTGTATTGAGGGCGGGCCTCCTAGACCTGGCCATTAATGCCCTATATATTGGCCTATCATTGGGCCTCTTGATGTTCATGGTTTGTTCTATAATTAAATTAAAATAAATGGTTGACAAATGGCCCCTTTAATGCTATAATGATACCATAAACAATAAACAAAGGAGATAATAAAATGAAAAAACTAACAACAATAATTGCCGGCCTACTGTTCGTATCAACGTCAGCATTTGCCGGTCAAGTTGAAAGACCTAATGTATATGACCATTACAAGACCGTAGTGAATCAAGTACCTTATCAAGTTGAAGTATGTAGACAAGTTACCACACAATCAGGTGGTGCCAGTTCGGGTGATGTATTCGTGGGCGCTATTATCGGCGGTGTAATTGGTAATCAGATTGGTAAAGGTAAAGGAAATGATGCCGCTACAATCCTTGGTGCTATATTAGGTGCCGACCATGTAAACAAAAACAAGCCTGCTCATACAACTACCGGTACACAATGTGGTTATGAAACAAGGTATAAGGAAACTGTTAGTGAAGTATATTCACATTCTACAATTACCTTTATGATGGACGGTAAGAGTTATACTGTAGACTTCATAAAATAAATTAGCGGCCCTATTCCATTGGGCTATCTCGTAAGTTTCAATTCCTTACGCTAATAAAGAATTGGACTATAGCCTGGCAATCTGCTCCACAGTTGCCGGGCTTTTTTATGGTCTAAATTAATTCATATAGTTCAATTCATATATATGTTTCCATCGGACAGTTGGTTCATTCTTTTTTCTTGCTTTTTTTCTAAAAAAATGTCCCTCGGCCCTTTGTGTTTGATGGTAACATACAGGTATTTTACAGGTATTTTACTGGATTGTGGAGTTATGTAGAGGGACTCTGAATGGGATTATTAACGGTTGTTAATCTTGTTTATGAGTTCAAATGCTACTTTGACCTTTTCTTCTAATACTTGGATTCTCATATACATTTGTGCTAATACGATTACAAGGGTAATGAAACCAAGGAATACAGGCCATAATGAAAGTAATAGTTCAACTGTGTTCATACATATAGTTATTGTGGTTACTACCCAGTTTGTGGTCTATTTCCATGTGTTTACATTTCTTTTGTGCTAGGGCAATTATACTATTAATAACTCGGGCTTTTTCACGGACTCTTGTTTGTTCTACAACGTGTGTTTGTATGGGTTTCTCTTGTCTGAATTCTGTATCTTCTAATGTTCTTATGTCTCCGGCAAGAATATCAAAGCCAACAGTGGTTATATGAGTAGCACCTAAACTATTTGCCAACATTAATTGTATACTCCAGGTGTTTTCTACTACATTAAAGGGAATGTTATGTGTTTTGTAAGGGTCTACTCTGTGTATTGTAACTACTCTGTCTGTATAGTCTGGGTACGTTTTGTGTATGAATTGATAGTCTGTTACTCCACCGACTGCTATATAGTCTAATGGCTGCCAGGAAGGGTCACTTAATAACTCTCTACAGCCGATTTTATAGTCATAGGTGTTAAATTGACAGTAGTCCTGATATTCTATGGCACTTCTTCCAGGGCCTATACACAACACATTCATTTCTTTACGTGGCCTAACACCACTGAGAATATGATTAATAGCCACCATGCTGGGTGTGTGACGGCTCCTGTGAAGTAGTAATATGCTGTCATTAGGCCGAGTAATGGTAGTGCCCAATGTGATTGTAAGGGTTTATTGTATTTCATTATTGATTTCCTCTATTAGTTTGTTGACGTGTCTTTCTGGATTCTGAACATTGCTTTGTATTGCTTTATTTAACTTTCCTGTTTGATATAACATTTGAATGGCCGCTTGGCGTTGAATTATACAGGGTGTGGGTGTAGTGGTCTCAAACAAATATTCTATTGCTTGTTGTTGTTCATTTCTTTCACAACACCAAGTAGTGTAATCTTGTTTGTCTGTAATTTCATATATAACACTCCACAAGTTCATTGGCTTCATTATACCTTCATTTTGGCGTGTATGTTCCAGTGATTTGAAAGGTATGTGAAGTATTTTGCCTATACTCCAACTATACATCTCAAATGGAAGATTACTATAATATTCGCTCCAAGTTCTTGCTTTCATATATGTAATTATTCATTTGTATTTCCTGTCAAGCAAAAAGTGTTATTTCAGAAATATGAGTGAACGAAGTGAACGAATACAAGACCGATAGGTCTTGTTTGTATGCTTGTTAACATCAAACTTCGTTTGATGTATTCGTAGTTTACTTCGTAAACTACTCATATTCTCTTATATTATATGCTTTATGTAGATTGTTTCGTGCACACGGAACCATTCTCAGGCTCCGTATACTTCAAACTTTATGTGAGTTGCTACGTTTGACGGATATATAGGTGTTTTGACTGATTACCTGGGACTCTGACCTTTTCCCTACCTATTTTCGACATCTACAATGTTAACACTCGTTAATGTTATCTTCATTTGTAGCGTATAACCTCGTTCCTAATTGTTATACTGTTCGGTAATCTTTGTAAGCCTGTGTGTCTTGGAATAATGTTTGGGTAAGGATTTACAACCTGTTTCCGTGTTTTCTGGGACACTTATATAGTTTTTTATCGGTTTTTGTGTGAGCCTGTGAGTTTTATGCCTAATTCAAGTATATTTAGCATACAAGGACCGAAAAGAGTCAAAAACCGTTATTTTTGTAAACTTATAACACTTATAGCACTTATAACACTTATGGAGTTTATTTTTTTAAGCGAAAAACACTATATGTAGTGTATATTTGTGTTCATATATGTGATTTACTACTAGGCCTAGTAATTATGCTCTGGAAAGCGGAAATTTACGGAATTAGCGTAGTTTAGTGAAAAGAAATGGGTAAGTATGGAAACGGAATACTTGAAATGGCATTATCACAGTAAAAGAAACGTTGCTAAGAACGTAAAGATTTGCCATACTTACCCGAACAAAACTTTAAGAGTTGTGGAACTGATATTGTTTTGTTACTTTTATTTATCATTTAAAAACAGTTATTTTTAAAAACCGTAATAAAAAAGCCCTATGTTGGGACTAATCAACACAGGGCTTTAAACATTTGTAATTCGGGAGAACTATAATGTCTGTTTCTTTGCCATATCTCACTATATCAAAGAAGTGTAGGGAGAGTGTATAATAATTAAAACAATTTATCGGAGAATAAATGGTACTTTAGTAAGTTTCTCCCTACACTTTTATTTATACAATAAAAATACTTGTATATGTAAAACCGTTATGAGGCTACTGCTCTATCGGTACAACGTCTCCAGTTTGAGCCGTCATAAAACACATTTACAGCACCGCCTGTTTCATTGGTACAAAATGCTTGTGCTCCTGCTACTACTGTAGTTGGAAGACTTGCTACCACAAATGAAGGCAATACCGGAGGTATTTTGAACTCAAATATGTCTGTTGGATTTGCTGTGGCACTATCGGCACTATCTCTAACTTCAAAAATATCAGCGGTTGTTCCACCGTCAGTTCTTTCAAGTATCATAGACTTTTCATTGCCGTTAGTTCTAAAACTCCAAGCACCGTCATAGTTACCAGTGTCATCATCATCATCAGTTTTAAGTGTAAAACTTAATACCTTGTTTTCATTACTTCTAATAACATTGATACCAGTGTTATTAGCACTTGACAAGTCCATGCTAAAGTTTGTTTTTCCAGCATCGTCTTTGATAAAGAAACCGTCGCCTCGTAGGGTAGTTTCT
>Ga0098060_1000446_pt1 | contig 18906 bp, 14 predicted proteins | sample 21_taG_FD_77063 | JGI IMG/M metagenome (GOLD analysis project Ga0098060, IMG submission 77063) | Marine viral communities from the Subarctic Pacific Ocean - 21_ETSP_OMZ_AT15319 metaG | ecosystem: Environmental > Aquatic > Marine > Oceanic | place: Pacific Ocean | collected 2015-01-19 | reverse complement strand
TTACCAGAAGCATTTGATTGTAAAGCTTTGGAAGCTGTAAGATTAGAACCTGTTATAGTTGTTGCAGCACCAGTAATTGTTGCCTGCTTGGCATCTAGCTGAGTCTGAGCATTACTTGATAGCGTACTTATATAACCAAACTCTGTATTACTAACTGAGCCGTCATGGATAAGATCAGCATCAAGACGATTGCTAGAATCAATTGTCGCGTGTTTCGTATCAAGTGAAGTCTTAATAGCTTTAGCAGAAGCAAGGGTTGTGTCCGTACCTGCCACACTAGAAAGGTCTGTATCCAATACCCCTGACTTCAGGTTATCTACTTCTATATTGGAGACGGTATTGTTATCAACGTCAATAGTTTTGTTCGTTAGTGATTGGCTACCAGAATTTGTGGTAACTGTAGAGTCAATGGCAACGCTAATCTTTTGAGCAGAACCAGTCGTATCAATACCAGTTCCACCTTCTACTGTAAGGGATTGAGTATCAAGGTCAACATTCTGGGCACCACCTGAATCACCAGCAAAATCTAAATCCTGAGCATTAAGTGAAGTTGTAACCGCATCGACATAGGCTTTAATAGACTGCTGAGAAGCTGCGTGTGTAGCAGAATCAGAAGCCATGTTATCTTCATCTTTTAAATCTATAGATAAAGTAACCGTTTGGTTTGTAGCACTAGTTAAAGCTGACTTAGAAAGACCAGTACCTGCTTGAAGCTTATCATTTAAAAAACCTGCTGTTGTATCAGAGGTATTACTTGCGTACATTTTATAAGTAGAATTAACAAGGTCAGTATCCATAACCAAGGCAGTAGCTGTAGCATTCCATTTTAAAATACCATCGGCTTCTGGTTCAGGCATGGTTGTGTCAATAGATCCTGGGACAGTATATGTTTCAGGAAAAGAAGAGTTTCTATCTAATTGTTCCTGAAGTTGTTGAACCTGTAGTGTAAGTCTATCTAGTGCATCTTCATGGGAATCAGCAGGGAAGGCATCACCTGAAGAGTAGTCAGTACTTTGTGTTAGCTCTATCTTTCTTTTGACTACAACATGCTGGTCAGTGATAGGTAAGGTATGTCCATCACCTGTATCGAACTTAATATGAGTACCAGGGTTTACCTGATTACCTGCACTATCAGTTATATAATAATGAGTAGTAATAGTTTTCAAAGCTTCAGTAGCAGGGCTAGACGTTTCGTCTCTAATATAAACGTCAAGGTCTGCATTATCAGAGAACGTTATGCTTCCGATAGCAAATGAACTTAATGACCCATTACCTGCTGAGCTTGTTTTTACAGTTGTATTACTTACTGTCATTATTCTATCCCCATACTTTTACTGAATCTTTTTTATAATATCTTCCTGAAATTGTTTATTTCTAGCTTTAAATATTTTTCTACCAGTGCTTTGATAATTTCTAATAATATTTCTTATTATTAAAGACTGATATAGTGGGTCATACCCTTCAAATCTTTTTTTCTTAATTAACTTATTTAAAACATCTTTTAATGGAGTCGTAAATTTCTTACCATTTGGTAGATAACCATTAGAGTAACCTATCAATTCATTATACTGTTTATTGTTAAGATATACAGATTCATTTCTAAAAACTAGCCTTCTATTTAATCTAGGTAAGGCAAGTTCTCTTGATTTATAATTTTGCTCAGGTAAGTGAAGAACTAACTCACGTATCTTTTCATAAATTGGTTCGCTTCTTTTTTGTGTAGGCCTAAGTACCTGTTTAATACCTGGCAAAGTTAAGAATTTATTTATGTAGCTTTGATCAGAAGCATCCCCTACTAACTGCTTAGGTAGTTGATGATAATAAACTTGGTCGTTAAACATATTTTTTAAAGGCTCACTTTGTTGATCAAACCGATCACCCATTAAACGCTCTAAAGAATTTATACTAGTTTTTAAATAAGATACTCCATTAGCATCATAATCAACCAATCTCTGCTTTTCATCTTCTTTAATAAACTGCCTAAAAGCAGATGAAAAAGGTACTAATTTAGCCGCTGCGGTTGAACCTTTTTGGCTAAAATAATAACCTAAAGTTTTGCTATCACCATCTTTTACATTAGAAACAAAACTAACTATATCGCTTAATACTTCAGGTGTCGCTATACTTCCAAGAGCTATCGATGTGTCTAACATTCCAGAAGAAATTTTTTCTATAAATGACATGTCATCGTTGTTTAATGCCCTCATGGAAGCTGATCTAAGGTTAGCTATAAAAGAAAAATATCTACCCATTGGTTCTAATACATCTAATGGAACAGACATATCTTTTAAATTAAAACTGTTTGCTTTTATACCTGCTTCATTCCAAGCTTGTCGTGCATACCTATCTCTTGGTGGGTCACCTGTAATAACGCCTTCCCCTGCCAAGTACCAAGCAACTCCAGCAATAGCATTCCCTATATGGGCTTTCGCATGGGCTTTAGCTGCACGATACCCACCTGCCTCTAAATCCAATCTAATATTACTATTCCAACGGTTAAGGGATAGACCTTTAACTCCTGGCAAATATTGAGTCATATAATCTGCCAAGTTAACAGAAATTCTAGCAAATGGATGAAAGAACTCTAGTATAGGGTGCTTCCTAAACATTTCTGTCCATTGAGCTAAAGGTGCAGATAAAGATTTTGTTGGCCCAAAACTAAAATCTTCTCCAGTTATACCGCCATATTGTTTAGTAAGAGATAAATTTCTAGCCTCAGACAACGCATTTTCAAAATTATCAAGATCGTTCATATATCTTTTTAATTCTCTAACGTAATTCTCGTCAGCATTCTTCATAAATTCTTCAAATGCCTCGGGATTGTTAGCTGCCATATCTGATAATTTTTCGTTTAACTGACGTTTAGCTGATAAAGTCATTTCTTCAAAAACAACTTTAGATTTAAACATGTCATCCATAGCGTTCATAGTTCTAAGAGGTAAACTATGAGTAAAAGCTCCTTTATCTATGGCCCACTCTATTCCTTTAACGGCTTTTTCTTTTAATTTCCCTTTAAAAGTTTTAGGAGGATCAACTCGTTCAATAGCTTCTTTAGCATCGCCTAATATATTTTGTTTAAACTGATGAACCGCTAACTCATCAAGGTCTGTTTTATTTCCAAAGAATCGATTATATCCAGACAATTCTTTAAACTCATTTAATTCTTGTTTTAATGGGCCAATGTCATATCCTGCAGCACCTACCTTTTCACTGCCAGGGTCTAACACTGATTTACCTAGAGCAAAAGATTCTGCAAAAATATCTTTAGACGATTTTAATGTGCCGTCAGCTTTTTTAAATCCAGAAAGAAATTTAGAAGCAGCCATAAGATTCATTGTGGCTTCAGTGTTGTTCGTCACTCTTTCTGATGCTGCCATTATCTGTTTTTGATAATTTAAATCTATATCTTTAGCTATACCAAAATAAGCACTATTTCCTTGTCCAAGAAGAGGAAGTCTTTGCATTAATCTTGTAGCATTATTAAGATATAAAGCATTAGATAAACCAACAAAGTTTCTACCTAAAGTACCTACCGACATTAGCATATTGTTATACATGTACTTTTGCATGTTACTAATAAACTTACGTCTAGCGCCCGACCTAGTTAACTCACGAATGGCATCAACATCGTTTAACTTACCATCTTTCATTAATTTAGAAACATCGTCCATTACTCTAGCTATTCTTTTTAATTCATGAGGATCTGCTGTTGTAAGTTTCTCTACAAACTTGACCTGAAAATCTGGGTCAGAAGAATTTAGTGTAGCAAATTTTTTGTCTGTTGCTTGAAGTGCTACTTTACTTACCATATCAGAACGAAATGCTCTCATCCCTTGCCCGACTTCTGCCCTTAACTGTGCAGACCTATGTGCTAATTTGTGTAAAGCATTTTGAGCATCAGCCATATTAAGGGCAAGAACTTGCATTTCTTTTTTAGAAGTAGATACTTTAGACCCTACAGCTTTCGCATAAGCTTTACTTCTAGCTGCAAACTCTTGTAACCCTGCTTTCATTAAAACATGGTTTGTCGCTACCATTTCAGGTATAGACAAAAATTCCTCTCTACCAAATTTAGAAACATCTACATTCCAACCATAGGTTTCTAATATTTCGACCCCTATTTTTTTAAGCTCCTCAAGAGAAACTTTTTTTATGTCGTCATTACTATAAAATTTAGATCTAATATTCTGGGCTTCATCTGCTGTTATTTTAGAGTTAGACATTCTAGCGCTAAGCTCATTAATGTCTGCTCCTTCCTTATTAAGGGTAGATAAAAATTGACCACTTTTAATATCGTCAGGGGTTAAATCTTTAATAGTTTTTTCGTTAAATATAGTTTGATACGCTTTAAACGTAGAATAATCTTCTCTTCTAAGATCATCCATATAATCGTATCTTTTTTTCATTTGAACCATTTCATCAGAAAGGCTACTTATGTTTTCTTTTTTAATAGACTTAGGCATTTCAATTTTTATTTTTTCCCAAGCACTTTCTAGCTCAACAGGAGACTTACCTTTTTTAACGGCTTTTTCATAAAGACTTTGAAACTTTTCTAAATTTTTATTAGTCTTATTAAGATCACTAAGCTCCTTAGCTATACCTTTTCCTGTCTCACCCTTTAATTCTTCAGGGCTTAATTTATTAAGCTCAGCCCTTTTTTCAGTTACCCTCTTAGCAATATCACTTTGTATTCTTCCAATCTGAGGTTTCTTTGACCCAAACGTGATAGCGATGGCACCTGTTTCATCTTTAGCAAACCCATACATTTGATCAAGAATGTAGTCATAACCTTTATGCAAATAATCTAACGTCATTTTATTTCTAAAATCTTTTTCATTAAAAGATTTACCCATGTTAGAGTTTGCATAATCAATAAGAGTATCAGGGTTTTTGTTAATATGTTTTGAAACAATAGAAGCCTGAGTAGCTTCAATAATTTTGTTTACTTTTTTACCAGTTTTTAAAACACCTTTTCCGGCTCCAACAGCCCCAATCGGTAGAATACCTTCTAAAGCTCCCTTCATTCGGGCTTCAAAAGCGGAATCATCTTCATCAACATGAAGCATTCTAAGCATTGGGTAGATTCTTTCAGCTTCATCTTGTTGATAAAATAAATTTAAAATAGTCCCAGATTCTTTATCTGTAGTTATGGCACCAAGAGCAGCTTCAGAAGTTAATAAACTTAATCCTTTTGTAGCCATACCATAGTTCTTAGTAGCATTTAAAACGTATTTACCAACTCCCATTGGTAAAACAAAATGACCTAAGACTTGGCCAGAAGAATTGGCCAAATCAATCTGTTTATCACCTAGCTCAACCGTGTATTTACCACTAGATTTAAAAGAGGAATCTATAGCCTCTTTAGTCGCATCATTAAAAGACTCCAAATTATCAGACTCAATTTCAGCTTCGCTTAAAGCATCTTCTACTAATTGAGGGATAGCAGCTAATGTAGAAACAACAGACTTTCTCATTCCATTAAAGAAATCGTTTTGAGCAAGAACAGTTTCAGAAATAGCTCTTACAAATTGATTATCTGATTTAGATAACCCTTTAACAATTTCTAAACCTACATCAACTTTTTCTATAGGAGTCGGTTCTTCTTTTGATATTTCTGGTAAATCTTTATCAATAATCTCAGACTTCTTAAAAGGTATTGAAATATCTTTAGGTTTTTCTTGTGACGGTTCTTCCGGTCTTTTTAAATAAGTAGGGATTTCATTTTCAATATGATTATCTATCCTAGTAACATAATCACTACGTAGATTTTCAACTTTATTTAATCTTTCTTTATGCTCAAAATCTGTAAAATTATTATAGTAATCAACCATGTTGATTCGTGACAAATCATTTAATTTACGGTCAATTACAGCCTTATTATATTCAGGTGATATTACTGTATTATATTCCTGAGAAAGATCTTTATAATACGGACTAGTTTCATTATATTCTTCAAGCATCGCTCACCCTAACTAATTAGTAATTTGACCAATAGTATCTTCTTGCTTCTTATTAACTTCTCTAGCTACTCGCTCTAAATCAGAAACATTTTTAATTTGTTTTAAAACAGGTAGAGCTTTAGATATCATTTTTAAAGACTGTTGTTGATCATCGTCCAAGATTTTTTGTTGCTTTAAAGATCTAGCTAAATCAGCAATAATTCTATCTCTTTCTTGAGTCGTAGTTTCGTCTTTATCATAATCACGTTGAAAGTTTGTAAAAGCTCTAGCTAACCCACCATCTCCGCCATCCATGTGAGCGGCTTCAATGACAACAAAGTCATTTTGAATAGCTTCTTCTATAATAGCTTTATATGGCTGATATATCTCTTCATTAAATATAACTTTAGCCCTTGCATGAAACCCTGTAGCTCTATCATCCCTAAATTCAGTTGTATCGCCTGCTTGTAAAGCATCAGTCATTTCAGTTTCTAACAACTTCATTTTATTTATATAATTTTTATTAAGAGCTTCTATTCTTGGACTAAAACTGCCATCGTCTATAAGTTTATTTTTTCGTAGCCCCTCAATATTTTTCATACCTTTTGTATAATCAAATCCAGGAGCTTCTTTAGATACAGCAGCGTTAAATAGATTAAAATATCTATAACTTGATCTAATTGCTGACCTTACTTTGACTGCTTCTTTTTTATCCATTGATATAAGAAAGCCCATATATTTATTAGGGTTACTTATACCCATTTCTTTTAATTTTTTTTCTTTGTAAATATAATCACCAGCAAAGTAATCTGGATCACTAATTAATTTTTTTGAAATGTTATATTTATCTCTACCTTCTTGTTTAGCCATAGCAGTTTTTACTTTACTGTTAGTAGCTGCACTAAATGGCTTTATCCAAATATTATTATCTTCTAACTCATCTTTTATTTGATTATATTCTTTCTCTTTGCCAGCTACCGCAAATGCTTTAGCCCCTTCGTTTAAATTACTAATTCTGTCTCTTTCCTCAAAGGTTAATTCTTCTTTTAACCTAGCTTCACGTTTATTTTTAAAATCTTCTGTTTTAAAAACTTCAGAAATTAATTGATTAGAAAACTCTTCGCTATCAAGCTCATAAAATTTAGCTGTATCTAAGAAGCCAAAGATTCCAGACTTTTCTTTTAAGTCATTTGCTTCCTTACTTTGAACTTGAGTTTTAGGGTAAATAATACCCTCTATTATATCTACTTTTTCATTTAGTGGGATACTGTCAGGTAACGCTTTAATCTCTTGAGAAATTTTATTTTTAATTAAACCTTTAAAAACCTTGTCAAAATTATCTACCCTATCGCTAATATCAGCACGATTAAAAAATTCTATCTTGTCTCTTTGAGCTAATTCTTTACCTGTTCTAGTTTTTTCTTCCCACAACAAATTTTCTGTTAAAGAATTAAACTTTGCATCATAAATAGCATCAATAGATAGCTTATTATTAGCATCAGCCTCTTTAATATCTTGAACCAAACTATCCATTAAATTCTTTTGCTTTTGGGAACCAACAGTTTTTAATCTATAATTAACAATGCGGTTACTATAAGCATTATTTTTTTCTTTAAATATATTATCGACTACTTTAGCAACACCTTCTTTATAACGATCACTCTTTTTTGCTTCATCATGAATACTTTGAATGTTGCCGTCATACCATTCTTGTGAAGGGTCTAATGGAGCTTCTCTAAACTTATCACTAAGATTAGTTCTTATATCATTAATAAATGTTTTATCTTTTTCTAATTCTGCTTCTTGATCTAGCTCAAAGGCAATAGGTAATATTTTTGTAGCTACTGTATCTAATACTTTACTCATAGCTTCAGCTCGTATAGCTTCGTCTGAAACCGCAGGTACATTAGGAGACATTCCACCTCTTGTATCTAACCTACTTCTTTTTTTAAATCTTGGAATATAGATCATCCTCGTCCACCTGGCTTTATTTTATTTCTTTTACTAATACGTGAACCTGCTGCGTACCCACCGAGTCCCCCTGCTATGGCGCTGACTCCGGTAGTAAGAGGTATCGTTGATCGCATCTCTCTAATGCCCCCAATTTGACGATTAAGAGAATCTGCTTTCATTTCACTCATTGTTCGGTATTGATCAAATTGTCTATTTATTCTACGTTCTTCATCTATTGCATCTTCAGCAGTTTCTCTCAGTACCCTAAGAGCACTACCAGACATTTCAATACCTGCTCTAGCAAAAGAAACTTCTTGAACTCCTAAAAGCTCTCTAGTTTGTTCTTGAAAGAGTTCTAGCTCCTCACCCCTGGCTTCTTCTAAAAACACTCTCTGCTGAGCAAGATATTTTTTTTCATCTTGTAAAGCAGACTCTTGAGCGTCAAGCATCTCTTCTTGAGCTTGACCTTGCATGATAGCAGACGCAAATGATGTTATAGCCATTACAACCGGAACTGCAGGATGACTCATTACTTAAACCTCACATACAAAAATTGATCGTTACCTTTCTCATCGTACCCTTTCAAAGTGCATTCGTATTTAAAGCCTAAAGCTTTGGCCCAACGTTGACCCTCATTAAATTCTACATCTACTAAAAACTGAAATCTAGTAAATGAACTTTTACCCATAAGCTTTTTAATTATGGCCAAAGTAGATTTATGAAAAGTCTTGTTAAACTTTTTACTATAAACACAGTCAGGTACTGCATATAGTTCGCAAGTATTAGAGTTTAAATACCTACAACCCAAGATACCGAGTAAAAACTTATTTTTTATAACCGATAAGAATACAAAGTCTTTTAAACCAAAATTAGCAAGTATACCTTCCTTACTAGAATCTGGTGCATTTAAATGTTCAATATGTTCAGGGGAAAAATTACATAGTGAACTAGTCATATGTTATCCCCCTGTGAACTATTGATAACAAGTTCATCGGCATAGGTTTGTCTTGCTGAACGACTACCTGGAAGAATCGCTCATAATCACCAGGGAAATCAAGAAACTTGTCACCAGTGAACAAAGGAAGAGGATCACCCATTCCATGTCCAGGAGGTCTAAATACAATTTCCTCAAGGTTTGCTTCATTCGTAGCAATGCCGAATTTTCCACCATACGTTCCTTGAAATCTAAGAACAATAGAATCGTTTCGTTTAATGCTTCCTTGAGAAGTTCCAAACTGAGCCCCTGCTTCAAGCTTCATCGTTTTGAGTTTGCTAGTATACTTTAATCCAGCGATGACTTCCGTAACAGGTTCGTTCAATCGTAAGAACCCACCTTCATCTATACGAGTAGGTGCATTACTAGGGTAAAACTCAAAGTGACCACTTGTGATTCCAGTAGTGGTTAAGTCTATAGCAGTTCCTGCCAAAGCATTTGCATACGTAGTGGCAAGTTTAAAATAATCGTCATCATGTCTTATGACGTAGTAAGTGGTATCTTCTGTTATCCCACCTATTGCAGCGTTGGCAAAAGACTTATAATAAATCTCAGTTCCAGTAACTAAATAGTGAGCAATAACAGTAGAGGCACCCCCAGAATAAACTAAATTTATCCGGTCATTACTAGCGTTAACTTTATTATAAAGAACTGTTAGAGTCGGTGGTACATAACCATTCTGCTCATAAAAACCATCAGCTAAAACTTCAACATCCTCTTCTTTTAAGTGTAAGAAGCCAGGAATAATATAAGCTTCACTTGGTGTAATAGTGTGAGTACCAGAACCGCCAGATATAGTAATAGGGATATGGTCAAAAGCATTCTTAGCTGTTGTAGCAAACTGTACTGTGTTAGCATCTTTTTTTATCAAATAGTAATCAGTTGATAACGCTAACCCAGTAGGTAAAGATCCACCAGTAGTTAGTTGTAATTTAGTACCAGTCCCTAATCCATGACCTGTAATAGTCGTTCCATTAGAAGCTATAGTTGTAAAAGTCTTTGTGAGTGTAGACATTTGTACACGCTTCGATGAATCACTAAAATAAGCTTGGTCATCGTCACTTGTAGAATCATTCTTTAGTTTGGTATGGGAAAAATCCTCACCTAACTTTTCTAGCCTATGGACAGTAGATCCATCTATAGTTCTAGATAATGACAGATACAAGTCATCATGAGTACCAGTGCTATTAGGAATAACAGTAAGTGAGTTGATTTTAACAGCAGTTCCACCAAATACATGTTTATGCCACGCTACCGTTTGAGTATCATTGTCTATCGTTAACCCTATCAGAGCATTTCTACTTGTTAGGCACCAAACGATACCTCTAGAAGCCTGATAAACAAATTGTACTATTTCAATTCCTGCACTAGCGTCAGTGCTATCGCCATCAAATAAATGACTAACGATGTGTTCTGCACTAATTGAAAGAGATCTAGATATGTAAGAGCCGTTGTCATTGTTATATTTAAACTCTCTTAAAAGTCTACCATCTCTAGAAACAAAGATAGTAGATTGATCTACTTTCTTGGCCTGTATAGATGATGATCCGTTACTAGTCTGCGCTTTAATAAATGGAGGAGTTACCGCTGACAGTGCATTCTCACCACCAGTGACTATATACTCAGTACCAAGAGTACCTACTTCCAAATGATTCCTAGGCGCAAGCCATGTTATCTCATTGACCTCTTGGGATGCAATAGTAAATTGAAAAGGATCGGTCGCTACAGAGTCCCCAACAAATTCACTGTTATCACCTATCGCATGAGTATTCCCATCTCTATACCTAGTCTCAGTAAAATGAAAGAAGTTTCCTGTTAAACTTCCATAGAGAGTATCAGGACTAAGAATAGTACCGCCATAAATAAGCCGCTGCTCAAAAATCGAGATAGTGCGTGGGAAACCTTGATAGTTGTTAAATGAGCTTTCATTCCAGTTATCCGTGTTAAAATTATGTGAATGACTGGCAGAAATTTTAGAGTAATCCGTTGCTACTACTGTAGAAATAAACTTTGGGTTTATCGTAACACTACTAGTAGTCCCTACTGTTAAAACCGTTCCTGCCCTAGCATTTGCTAGAGTAGAAGCTAAACTAACCACGTTAGCACTAACTTTAATAATATAGTAGTCAAGTGTAGAAGATAGTCCTGTAGGGATAGTTCCTGATAACCTAACGACATCACTAGTTAACATTCCATGAGAAGTAGAAGTTAATTGGTTAGCTGAAGGTGTACCAAAATTACCAGTAAAAGCCGCTGGTATACTGGCAGCGTTTACCTTAAAAACATGATCATCTAATGAACCACTATGAGAAATAAAGTAAGCATCCTTATGGTTTGCAGTAGCATCAGCCGCAAAGAAAGGTACTAAGTTTGTTCCAGAGGAATCATCCTTCATTGTTAAGGTAACAGAAGAACTACTACCACTAACAAATAAATGTTTCCCTGAATCTATGTTTGCATCTTTAAAAGGAGTATAAAGAGTTTTATCTGGATTTGAGGTCCATTGATACTCCTCAATGTCTTTTATGTAAAAAGTATCCGCTTCAATTCTAGCGATCACCAAAGGCTTCATATTCCCTGTACTGTGAGTAAGGAAAAATACATCGGCACTCTGAGCGTAGGTAAAACTATTAACATCTGTAGTAAGATTAGATAGACCACGACCTGATATCGTAATGTTTTTAGAGGTAGCAAGATCCGTAGGATCGTCCTTGCTTGTGGTAATACTTGCTAAGTTTCCTTCAGGGTCATAAATCTGAACCTTTATGGAAGTAGTAGAAAGTATTTCAATTGAAATAGCATATGATTCTTTCTTACTAAAAATGAATGGATAAAGTCCTACGTAACTAGAAGGAGCAGCTGGTGACAAGGTTCCAACATACCTAGAACCCATTCGTCTAGATACACCGCCTTGTCTGAAGGTTATAAAATTTTCTAAGGTATCTACGCCTTTAGCATATTCTTCTAAGTCAGTTCTTCCATCTAAACGAGGATGTAACTCACCACTAGAAAAGGCATTTTGTACATACCTATATTTCATAATCTGGCCTCAAGAAAAGAGTCATCAGTTAAATCGGGAGGGGTTCCCTCCTGAGCATCAAAACTCCTTGCAAATGCTAAATGTCTTTCATATTGCTGAGTCATTAATGATGACAGTGTAGTAGATTGTACTAAACTATAAGAAAGATCAGCAGCTAACCTTAATGCTAAAGCTTCTATAAAGTAGCTATCATATTCAGCAGGCGCTGTGATTCTCTTAATATAACGTGCTTTAATAGTGGCACTATCCGAAAGTATTTTGTTACCCTCTTGCTTCCATATGATTGTCTCGTCGTGTAGGTCTAATATCCTTAAGCAATCAGATGGGATTGAATATTCATACGTATACCCAAAAGCAGGGGTGGATGATAACTGAGAGAACTCCGCCCTAGTGATAGCAAAGTTCCAAGGATGACTTCTTAATACTTCATCTCTAACTTTACTATATTGTTCACTACATAACTGAGCACGTTTATTTGTTTCAGTTAAAGAGTTGATTCTATCCGCACCTATTTTAATAAGCGCACTATTACATATAGACGTTTCCGTAGTCGTTAGAGACATAAATCACCTTTAAAAAAAAGGGGCCGAAGCCCCTTATTAATTACTCAACAACGTAAAGAATTACGAGTTCAATATCACCTGATGTGGCATCAGCAACGCCAGCACCTGGAATGATCTGAACTTCTACTTCAGAAGAAAATTTCTTCATGTGTCCTGGAACACTTGAGTTAGAACCTGAGATACTCTCAGACCTAGCACTCTGAACGTTAAGTTCATTGAAGAAACCATCAGCGTCAGCCGCTTCAACAGCATCAGAAGAAGCTGCCCAACCAACATCTAAAGTACCATCAGAGTTAGAATCAAGGTCAGCTACTTTAATAATAGCGTCAATGATTCTAGCGCCAGCAGGAATCTTCATCATATGAAGAATGTCACTAGCAACCGCTTCTGTAAGTGAAATTTTATCGTAAGCAACCCTAAGTCTACCATTCTGTTCTCCAGCAGGAATCTTCTCCGCAGGAACATTTTGATAAGCTTTGGTGTTATTTACACCATAAAAACTAGTCATTATTTACCCCCTAACCTTCGTTACAAAGAATTTCTACAACTTTATTTTCTTCCATTCTGGTAGCACCGATACCCATACAAGCATAAACTTGAGTAGAGTATGATTTGTCAGCTCTTTCAGAGATCTTACCAGTAACATCTTTAGCTGTAGCAAGGAGTAGACCATCTTGTGCCCAAGCAAAACATCTTCTACCAGCCGTATCAAATGTTTGTGAACCAGATCCATAAGCACCTGTGTCTTTGTTATAAGTAACAGTACTTCCTAAAGTAGCTAGTCTTTCAGTTCTGATAAATTTGAAACCTAAGAAAGTATCAATCTCACCTTGAACCAAAGCTTTAACAGTGTTGTAGTCAGCACTCTGAATAGCTGTCTCACCAAGTAAAGCGTTAAGCTGAGAAGAACCGATAGCGATGTATCTAGGAATAGACTCGTCAACATCGTTAGCATCAAACTTCTCTTTTACTTTTCTAAGAGTTTGGATGTTGAGGTTGTTACCTGTAGTAGTTGTTCCATCAAAAGCAGCTACTTTGTTAGCGTTAGCAAGAGTTACTGTAGAAGCACCCTCTTCTCCGCCATAAGAATTTCCAAGAGCGTTCTCAATGATCACGTCATCTTTAGCTCTACCAAGTGCCCACATAGCAGCTTGTGCATAATCAGACGTTGGATCAATCAACATTCTTAGTTTGTCAGCATCGTCAATTAAATCTGCCCACTCGTAGTCTACCAAAGTAACTCTACGTCTTGAGTGTGGAGTATCTAGTTGAGGAGTATCAGCGTGACGAGAAGTTCTTTTCTGAGCAGTAACCGCACCGATTCTGTCATAAAAAGCACTCTTACCTCTTTGGCTTTCATTTCTTACGAAAGGAGCAAGCCTAGACCCTTTCTGTTGTGAAAGATGAAAAACGTTTGCGCTAAATTGCTTAACAAACGCTGTAGTAATTTCAGAACTCATTGTTATCTCCATTACTAATCGTTAATAATAAATTTAGTTTGTGAATTGCCCTGAAATTACAGGATTCGAATTGAACACCAAAGGTGAGGTCTCTTCAGATTATCTCGTGCTCATTTTCTATAATAATGAAAAACAGACTTGCGTCAACCTAAATGCTCAAAAAGCTTGGTAACTTCCGAAACTGCATTGGTATGATTTGGGTGATATTTATCGTGGTAAGGATGTTTCTTGTCTGCCATCACAGAATTGATCTGTGTCTGTGCATCTTGGGGTGTCATACCGAAGTTAGTCGGTCCACCATCTTTAAACGCATCTTCGGAGAGTGCCTCTCCAATCTTGGCAAAGGTTTTTATAATATTAGGATTATTACCAAGACCAGTCTCTTCAAGAAAAGCAGTTAACTCTTCATTGCCATAGTGGGAAACTCCAGCTTGTGCCGCCTTAAGTTTAGAATCATATGCTGACCCCCACTCATTCCTTAAGCTATCGATTGCTTCTTTCTCTGTTGCTTGTTTCTGATTAGTTTGATCTTGTACCATCTTACCACTTGCTTCGTTATACCAATCAAATATCTTCTGAGCTTGATTTGGTAATATACCTGCACCGTGAGCAGCTTGCTTAAAGTTACTGAAAAACTCTTTATCAACTTCTTTATCATTAACCGCTATCTCATATTTATCTGGTGTTTCAGGTAAACCTAACTTTGTAAATACATCCTGCCACTCATTCTCTTCAGCATACTTATTTGGTACGATAATCTTATCAGCACCAATCATCTTCTGAGCGTTAACATAACTCTTGGCCAAGTTGTCTACTGTTTGGATCGCCTGCATACTAGGATCTTCTCTAACATCTTCAGGCAAAGCCTCTTTCCAATTAGCTTCCGCTTGATTAGTCTCTGCTTCATTAGACGTAGTCTCTTCCCCAGTCGTCTCCGTATTCTCCGTCATACCCTAAACCTTCCTCTATTTGTTGAAGTAACTTTTGTTCATCTGTCTGAAGGACAGACAATATCCTTAAGGCAACATTACGTTGCCCTTCTCTTAAAGCCATCTCATTCGAGTTTTCACAGTATGTACTCGCTAAAACAAAGCTGTTTCGCATGATATCCCATAGGACACGCTTACCTGCTTCTGAAGTGAATACTGTTTTATAGTCAGAGGTTACATCTAACTTCTTAGTAGAAACTTTTTTCTTGGCCATTAAGCGCCCTGTTGTTGTTGCATAAGCGGAGCAGCTTTGTTAGCTACGTCAGCCATTTGCTGAGCCTGTTGCATTGCCGCCATTTCCTGTTGCTGTTTCTGGCGTTCTACTCTATCCTGGACAACATCGTCAAACGGTCGGAGTACCTGCTCAGGTAGTCCGTAAGCTTTAGATACGTATCTTAATAGAAGATCACCATTAACATTATCCATTATCTCTGGCTTCAACTGAATAACCGGACCAATCACATTAAGTACTTTTACCAACACATCAGCATCTGCACTTCGCTGAGCTTTTGCTATCTTAGAGCTATACTGAACCTGAATGTCTCTATCTTGTAAAACCTCTGGCACTTCTGAAAACATTTCCTTTCTCATCATTATGCTAAAGATTCTATTTACTAAAGGCTTAAGAAGTTCATAGTGCTGACGACCTAGCACAGGACCAAGAAGCCTAAGCTTCTCTTCTGTTCTCTGAGCTACTTCAGTGGCCGTCATCTGAGGACCAACATTAAGCTGAAGCTGATCTATAAAGAAAGCTTCCCTAATTCTTCTGTTAATCATCTCTATAAACTGAATACCAAAGTCAATCCTACTACCAGTTTGCAATGGAACAATCGGCTGAGAACCTGGACGATAAAAATTAATAGCCCCAGGAGCCGTTTTTAGAGGAAGCGCATAACCATCATCAGGCGCTAGTAAAGGTGGATCTACTATTTTCTGAGCAGATCTAATAGTTGTTTTCGTCACAACATTCGTCATCTTGATGTCGGCCAACGCCTTCATCGTAGGACTACGCCCATAAACCTCACCTGCTATCTTCGTCCATCTAGGAACTACATAAGGAAACTCCTTAAAGCCCCCTGACTGCAAGTAAAGCTGACGATGTTTTAAAATATATAAACTCTTAAACGCAAAACCCTTCTTATCAAACTCATCATCTTTTTCTACAGGTTCTACGCAGTGAAGAATCTCATACTTCTGAGTATCATTACTCTTAAGTAAATTCTCTAGCTGATTGTCAAAATTATCCGTCCCAAACATATCCGCCATCTGACGAATATCCATCTTGAAGATTCTGTAAACTGTATTGACCTTGCTATGCGCATCCTCTCTTATATAGGCCTCATAGATCGGTCTCGTCTGAACCCTTATAATCTCTTCATCATCCTCTTCAACACGCATTAAGCCTGTCCCAAAGACTCCTAGATCTAAGTATAATTCATGGATGTGAGTGTGAAAGTTTGATCCGTTGATAACGTTATGCATCTTCTTAACGGTCTCTTGTAACCAAAGCCTAACCTCATCATCCATATCTAATGTGTCATCACCAGTCGTCAGTTCAAACCAATTCGTAGCAGAGTTTGTGAGCATACTGTGAAGTGCTGAGGAAAGAAGCTCATTAGAGTGAACCGCAGTACTCTCAAAGACTTTAGAAAACTTCTTCTCGCCTGCTGTCCTAGTCTGATAGACATCATCCTTTCTAGGCAAAGCATACTGAGCACACTCTTCCCAGTGACTATCCCAGTTCATCCTATCTGACTTCAACATCTCAAACTTCTTAATATACTCAATCGCCATTAGTATTTCCTTTTCGTAAGAACTGTCTGCTTCTTAGCGCCTGGTCTCAATCTACCCTGCTTAATTGCACCTAGTCTAGCATGAGACGTTTTATACAACCCTTGTATCCGATCCCTTTGCCCTGCCGTCATGTCTTCCTTCTCTTGGATTTTCTCTGCCCTCTTCCATGGAACGTCTGCTCTTTCAAACTTCTCAACAAGTTTCGGCTGTGCTGCCGTCAACTCAGACCCTGTTTTCTCCGTCATTTTTCCGGCCATCTTAGAAAAATCTTCTATATCTGATGGTCTGTACTGCTCCCATCCTATAGCTCTGGAGGACTCTTCTTTGGCCTCTCTCCTCGCCTGCATATGCTGAGTATAACCTACTAGCTTACCAGGAACGTCTCTTACGAAACCTTCCACAAACTTTCCTATATCTTTCAATGGTTGTGATTTACTCATATCTATCCCCTATAATTCAAATATATCATAGTCACCTTGTGCTTCCCTATAATTTGTCAGCAACTCCGATTGTACTCGCTGTGACTCCGGTCGTACACCCATAGCAAGATATCTAAACGCATCAGCACCATGAGACGCCCAGTTATGTTTTGGCTTCTCAGTGAATATCTGATTCCTCGCATCCCACTTTCTCTCATATGCCATAAGGGCAGTAATACCCCTCTCACATTTATTCTTATCAAACCAACACTTGCTTAGGATCGTCCTTACAGCGTTGATCCCATCATCAACCTTCCACCTTGGCAAAATATATAATCGTGTTAGCCCTAAAGTACGAAGAGTTTCCTGCCTACTCTTACCAGTACCCAACTCTCTAGCACTGGCATCATGAGGCAAAATATGCTCTCTATAAGTATACGGCCTTTTATTAATCTCAGAAACAAACCAATCAAGACCCTTACCCGACATCTCAATATAATCAATCAAGTGATATTCATGACCAACCGACTGCAAGAACCAGATAGCAGTCGTGTCTCCTATCCCAAGATCCCAATACGTATCCACATAGCAAGCGGTATCGTATGGTACACTAGTAATACGTCCTTCGCTTTCAGCTAATAGCATAAGCTTCTGGTAGTATGCGCCTGTGTTAGCGGCTGTAAAGCTGCACTCAAACTCCTGGAGGAACTCTTCCTCACTCATTTCATCTTTTGCAGCACGAAGTTCATAGTCGGAAAGAACTTTTGTCTCGCTAGCTCGATACGTACAGACATACCAGTCTTTATTTTTTTTCGCTTTGTTGTATAAATCAAAAAAATGATTTTGACCTTTCGGGGTGCCCAGAAAGATCGCCCAACCCTCACGGTCAGCAAGCGCAGGACGCACGACCTGACCCCAAATGGTAGGGTCACACACTGCGAATTCGTCGAGTACGACTCCATCAAGATAGATACCTCTTAGCGTGTCCGGGTTCTCACTACCCAGTAGCATAAATCTTATTTTATCCTGCAAGTGTGGTCTAGGAATATCTACCCTTAGCTCCGCTTCATTAGGCTTCGCTCCTGGTATCCCCTTGGTGTACTCCTTCAAATATTCCCATGCAATCCTTTTGGCCTGACCATAGGTCGGTGCTATATAAGCATATTGGGGGTTTTTTAAAGAACAGCGTAATGCCCGATCAATTGACTCGTTTATTGAAAGAACCGTTTTCCCAAACCTCCTATGCAGAACTAACACATTGAACCTTTTCATATTCTGATGAATGATACTCTGCAAAGGTCTGGGGGCGTACCCTGTGGAAATTTTTTTGATTCTATCGTTTGGAATAATGTTATTGGCAATGTTCATCAAGACTGCATCTCCTACCGCACTCACATCTAAATATTATTGGGAAAGTTCCTGATAGCGTATGACGTTCATATAATATATGGAACCCAGCAAAACAAAGTAGGCGACTAATTTTCTTCTTTATAAATAAGCCCATGTTTGGAAACCCTATGCAGAAAATACCCAGTCAAGCTATTCGCATCCTCTTCATCACCACCATCCCACAAGCACAAATACTCAGGCACCTCTTCATTAGGAAGCACTTCCATCATCACTATTCGGTAGGTCTCGTTTCTCTTCATTAGTAACAATCTTACCATCATCAATCTTAGTGTAGTCGGCTTCTAATGGTTCGTCTCTAGTGATCCCTGTATCAATAATAATCTGCAAAGGATTATCCTCATCAGC
>Ga0098060_1000441_pt1 | contig 19154 bp, 25 predicted proteins | sample 21_taG_FD_77063 | JGI IMG/M metagenome (GOLD analysis project Ga0098060, IMG submission 77063) | Marine viral communities from the Subarctic Pacific Ocean - 21_ETSP_OMZ_AT15319 metaG | ecosystem: Environmental > Aquatic > Marine > Oceanic | place: Pacific Ocean | collected 2015-01-19 | reverse complement strand
AGACCCCAGCAATCCCATGTGGAGTGTGCCTCCTTCGGATGATCCGTACTGGGAGGACCGTCACAAGGAAGGCCATGATGAAGAAGTGTACTGGCTCGAGCGTGAGCGAGAGTACTGGTTTACTGTTGCTAAGAGTTTCTACCACGCATGTGGGGGGCCTGATTGCTGTCCCTTCAATGCTCGTAAACTTCTTTCTACATACACCCCGTTCTTTGAGGAGAAAACTTATGGACCTCTCGACTGAACCTAATTGGAAAAATGTCGCAGAAAATTTTTGGTATGCTGCCTTCCATGGAGATAACGATCTCATGGAGCACATGATAGAGAGATACACTGATTGGTTTGATGAGGATGATGCAGATGTCGAATAAAGTATTTGAAATAAGAATCAATGTCACAAGTACAACGTGGGACAGTGCCTATGCTTATGTTGAAGCCAAGACTGAGAAAGAAGCAAAGGAAATGTTTGAAGCAAATCCCTACAACTTTGACTGGGATGGGTGGGAAACCCATGACAGTGAGACTCGTGACTGGGAAGTAGATAGCATAGAGTATGATGAGTTCATGACCAACCGTATGAAGGAGCAGAATGGTGAAGAAGTTTGAAGTATATATTAATGTCGAAGATGTATACTCGTTCCGGGTAGAAGCTGAAGACAAAGAACAGGTAGATGAAATCATTCAGGAAATGTTTGATGAGTACGGCATGGACTTCCATTCCTTCTTGGCAGACCGCCGAGCTGATAGGGGTAGGCATGATGGGTATGATGATTATCAGATTGATATCCTTGAGATCATTCCTGCTGATCAGGCTGACCAAATCATTATGGAAAATAAACTTACTGAACGCATGATGCACGAGGATCTTGATGACTAATAAACAATGGGCCATCCGTGTCAACGGTGACACTTGGATGTCAGAAGGATACTGGATGGATGACAACGGTGACTGGCAAGCAGACGTTGCTTTGTATAGCACGGCTTCAGAAGCTAAGAAGGATGCCGCATGGTTCTCTAAAGATAGTGCTCATGTATATGAGGCTAAACTTTATGAAGAAAAGTAAAGAAAAGATCTTGACATTCTTATTTTTAGTGGTAGGATATACATTAGTAATGTATCTTCTAATCACTGGATGGCAACTTAAATCAATAGGAGAGTAATATGTCCCACGAGATGTATGAAAACGATAGTGCTGTGTACGCAGGACAGGCCGCTTGGCATGGTCTTGGTACGGTAGTAGAGGATGCCCCTACCCCTAAGGAAGCGCTCAGATTGAGCGGCCTTGACTGGGAAGTAGAGAAGTCCGGTTCCCTTGGAGCACTGCGACAGGACGGTGGTATTAGTTATACCTCTGACTACGTAGCAACTGTTCGAAAGGATACTAATGAGGTGCTTGGTATTGTCAGCCCCAGTTATGAGGTTGTACAGAATCAAGAACTGTTTAATGCTGCCTATGAACTAGGTGGTGAGGTGAAGGTAGAGACAGCAGGTAGCTTGAGGAATGGCCGTCAAATCTATGTCCTTCTGAAGGGTGAAACCTTTGATGCTACTGGTCGTGGTGATGAGGTAACGGATTACTTGGCTCTTCTAAACAGTCATGATACAACCCTTGCTTTCTCAGCATTGCCTACGTCAGTACGTATTGTCTGTGCTAACACCCTTGGCATGGCCCTTCAACATGGGTCGCGCAAGATGTACAGAGTTACTCATGCTGGTAACATCGATGAGAAGCTCTTCGCTATGCGAGAAGCCCTCAGTATGTACCGTAGCACGGGCAAGATGTTCCGTGAAACAGTGCAGGAACTGAGCATGCACAGTTGGGATCGTCACCAGATCTCTAAGTTCTGGATGGATGCATACCAAACCCTTGAGGGTCCGGTAAATCCTAACCCAACTAATGAGCATGAAGAGAAGAGTTATAAGAAGGCAGTAGTCACCCTTGATACGTGGGCTCAGACCTTCGACGAGGAACGACACCTCGCTGGTACTGGTCCTTGGAACGCTGCTAATGCAGTGACCCATTGGATTCAACACCGTATCCCTACCAAGGGACGGAAGCGTACCGATGCCTCTAAGGCAGCACGCAACCTGCTTGGCGAGGGACAGAAGCAAAGCCTGAGAGTCATGCAAATGGCAATGAAGGCTGTCTAATAATTAATCAGGGGGCGGGGAAGTTTCTAGTCCTCTACGGAGGATAATGGTTAGCCCCGCCCCTTGGTTATTATTATTATGGAGGATCTTATGGTTGACAAACAAGATTTACCATGGAACGATGCAAAGCCTTGGGCTGATACAGCTAGGAATAAGATGAAAGCCAAGGCTGAAGGACGCAGATGGGAGCCCACTAACATGAATACTAAGCGTGGGTTTGGAGCAGGCAAGGGAGATGAACAGAGAGAAAGTAATGTACCAAAGGAAGTATATGATTTGAATTATGATCTTGCCTTCGGGAAGATAACCCGTGAGGAATTCGATGCTAAGCTCAAAGAACTTGGGCTTTAAGGAGACTTCAAATGGAACAATGGCGTAGCCTGACTGTAGATCAACAGGCTAAAAGACTACATGAACAGAACATCCTTGAGCATGGCATGCTTGAGGGTGGTATCATCCGCTATTGGCGAGAATACACAAGAGCCCCTGATGAGGGTATCCCTGAGCAGCAGCTACTGGACTCAGCAGTGCTCAATCTCATACCTCTATACCAAAGTTGGATTGATAAGGTATGTAGTAATAAACGATCTCCCGATTGGATCTATCCACTCATGAGGATAGGTGCTGCCAAGATGGCAGACCTTACTTTAAGAACCCTTATACGATGCTGGCTTAACCCTCAGTGGTGGGTTGAAGGTAAGACATCTCAACCTCCCCTCGCACAGAAGGTAGCCACTATGATATCCAATGATGCTTTAGCTATCATTAACTATCAGGATGCCCGAGAAGAATACAAGGATGACTGGACTAAACAATCTAAGTTCATTAAGAACTGGACACCCCAACGTTGTGCTGCCTTTGCTAAGAAGATGGGCATGGTACGTAAGATGACGGTTAAGCAGAAGCAAGACTTCGGTCACCACATGTTACGTATTGCTGAACAGTCAGACGTTATCACTACAAGGGTAGCAGTGGTCAAGACTGGTGCTAGCTGGAAGAAGAGTAAAAGACTTTATGTTGAGATCAATGCGGATATCCTACAGGAACTACATAGAAGACATGACATACTACAGAACATGGCTGTGTTGTATCGTCCTATGGTAACCCCTCCGGTAGAACATACCCTCGAGAGGAGTGGAGGTTATCTTAACCCTTGGATACGTAAGGAAATGGTACAAAGATATAGATCTAACTATGATAACCCTGATGTAATAAAACCCCAGAATTATTCCATGCCCAGTCAGTTAGTACTGGATGGGGTAAATGCTCAGATGGAAACTGAGTGGAGTATCAATGAGCGTGTGCTTACTGTTATGGAAACCTTATTTAAAAACAATTCACAGTATGCTAACCTACCATCGTATGACTTTAGTGAGTACAACTGCGATGGTGACTACCCTGTTGAGGGTACAAAGATGGAGCAGGCAGTATGGTGTCAGAATAAAGAAGAGATGTGGGGCCAGTGGTATAAACAAGAACAGTTAAGAGGCAGGATGCTAGTGCGTCTAGCCCTTGCTAAAAACCTAATGAGCTACAGGTTTTTCTACATGCCGTACACCCTAGACTTTAGAGGTAGAGCCTACAGTACATGCGAACTCCTATCTTGTCAGGGTAGTGACCTTGACAAGGGATTAGTTATGTTTGCAAATGCTGTGGAACAAACAGAAGAAGGATTGTACTGGCTAAAGGTTCACTGCGCTAACATGTTTGATCAAGATAAAGTTTCTTTTGATGAGCGTGTGCAGTGGGTAGATGACAACTGGGATATGCTTCTTCGTGTATCAGAAGATCCTTATGAGAATAAAGAATGGATTGATGATGCCCCTAAGAAAAATAAATCCTTCCAACGGTTGGCTGTTATATATGATCTCACCCGAACAGATGGGTTGACACAGGTTCCTGTTCAGATGGATGGGGCATGCAACGGTAGCCAACACTGGTCAGCTATCATGGGTGATGAGGTTACGGCTACCCTTACTAATGTTAAGCCAAGTGATAAGCCTCAGGATCTGTATCAGTACATTGCAGATAGAGTAACAGATGTGTGTAAGGATGATGAAGATAATGAATGGTATCAAAACTTTCTTAACCATTGGAATAGTAAGATTGAACGTAAGGTAACCAAGCGTCCCACTATGTGTGATGCTTATGGCCTGACGTTCTATGGTATACAGAAATACATTAAGATTGAAGGGCATGTAGACTGGGTTGCTCCAGAGAAAAGAGGGGGAGCAATCGTTGAGCTCGCCCGAGCAATCCAAACTGGTCTGGACACTACGTTGGTGCAGCCTAATAAAGGCAAGGAGTATCTTAAAGAGATATGTAACATTGCCTCCAGTGTAAATCAAAGTTTAGAGTACACTGTACCCTCAGGGTTTAAGGTAGTCCACCAGTATACAAAGGTTAAGAAGAGGAGAAGCTTAGCTTCTTTGTTTAAACACAAGGAACTTACCTTCACCACATTTACCGGGGAAGTAGATAGGAAGCTGGCCGAGCAAGGCATACCTCCTAACTACATCCATTCACTAGATGCAAGCCATATGTTTTGCACAATTATGAGGATGATTATGTTGGGTATTAAATCTTTTAGTATGATACACGATTCGTTTGGATGTCATGCACCATATGTTAGTACTATGCGTACCTGTATTAAGGAGGAATTTTATGAAATGCACCAATGGAACTTGTTGGAACGATTCAGAGAAGATGTGCAAGAACAACTCGGAGTGCTGCTCCCAGATGTGCCAGTGCGGGGAACATTCGACTTGTCAAGCGTTCTTCAATCAGATTATTTCTTCGCCTGATCGAAGAGAGATTAGCTGGCGGGACGCAGAAACTTATGGAGATAGTGGATGGCTTACTGCGGAGGAGGCGTGTGAAAATCTACGCACTCCTCCGCCTATTATGAAAACTATAGGATACGTACTCTATGAGGACGATCTCTTTATCTCCCTGTGTGATACGATTGGACCGGAAGAAACTTCGGCCATCACAAAGATTCCTAAGACAATGATACTGTCAATGCAAATCTTTTCAAGCATGGAGGATGGATATGAAACTACTGATTGATAATGAAGGAGACATGGAGCTGAGTATTAAGTATGCAACAACACTTGCACTTAATAAAGAACGACGCACACTTAGCTGCTACTTTCCTAGCAATGAATTTATGACGGTCTTTGTACAAAACCTTGTCACTTCTTATATTGACAATGATGTACCCCTTGTACCAAACCTAATGATTGAGCTGGTATGTCCAGCAGATGAGGAGGAAATTGATGACGAACTGGTCTGATGAAGTGATCGACCTTGAAGGAGATATGTATTTTTCTGACGAAGCCATAGATAATGTGTTGACAGCAGACAATTGGGATGCTATAATTATTGATATGGCTGATGATGAGGAGATGTATGAAGATGTTGACTGAGTTTTACAAGAAGACAAAGAAGAAAGAGCCTAAGGTAACACAGTTGATGTTGCTTACAAGTGGTAAGCTGAATAAGTTTCAGCGAATGGCTATCGTACATGGCCTAGATCTGCACGCTTCTATCCCTGCTAAGGGTGCAGACCTTCCCCCTCTTGCTCTACAATGGAAGCAGGCATACGGAGGAAAGTCAAATGGCTAGGGTATTAGTTATTGGAGATTTGCATTTGCCCGCAGTACATGCAGATTACTTGGAGTTCTGTAAGTCTTTGAAGAAGAAGTATAGGACTAACCAGACAATCTTTATTGGTGATGTGTTAGATCTCCATGCTATCTCATTTCATAAGAAGCATCCTGAATCGGATGGTGCTATGGGTGAGTATAACAAAGCAATGGACGGCCTCAAGGAATGGCGTAAGGCTTTCCCTGTCGCCAAGGTTTGTATTGGTAATCACGATGAGCGTATCCATAGGCTTGCTGCTGACAGCGGTATCCCTCAGATGTACCTTCGTGAGTACAGCGAACTGTATAAGACTCCTAAGTGGGAGTGGGAGTACAGCTTCGTAGAAGACGGTGTGTTCTACTATCATGGTACTGGTCAGAACAATCAGTATCCATCCTTCAATGCCGCAAGGACAAGAGGATGTAATGTGGTAAGCGGACACACTCACTCAGTCGCCAGCATTAACTGGATGGCTGGCCCTACCAACAAGGTGTTCGGCATGAACGTTGGGTCGGGTATAGATATTAATCATACGGGCATGGCTTATGGAAACGTGTTCCTTAAGAAGCCTATTATTTCTGCTGGGGTTGTCATTGATGGACATCCCTATCTGGAACTGATGTAAGGAGAGTTCATATGGAAGAAATGAACACAGAAGTTATGGAAGAAAATATGGAAGATATGCAACTTCCAGCTGGTATTAAGACAGATACTGTGCTAAAATACTTAGGTGACTTGTCGGGTGCTTTGTCTAGCATCGCCAACGACATTAACCAGACAATCGTAAATGTAATTTCCGCAGGTAATGATGAAACAAAGGAGAACAATAGTGATGACGAAAATCAATCCATTTAATACTGAAACCCTCAATGTGCAGTGGTCCCACCTTCACCGTCCCGACGATAAGTTCGGAGCGGATGCAGCAAACCACAACATTACTGTCATCGTTGATGACGAGCTTCAGAGGAAGCTTGAGGACCTGAAGCAGGAGCATGGCAGTGCTAAGATTAACGGCCTTCGTACTAACGACGATGGTGTTACTCTTCTCAAGGTAAAGACCAAGCTCTTTGTCAAGGACAACATCGAGGCATTCCCTTGCCGTGATGCTTCTGATGACGAGACGAATGCTATCCCGTTCGGCGGTGATAAAGTTCGGCTTCGTCTGAAGCCAGCAGTCCTGACTCGGGATGGATCCATGTCCCTGTACCTCAATGGTTGTCAGATCATTGAGAAGGGTGAAGGCTACTCTAACAGCAGTGGCTTTAGTAAGACTGAAGGATTCACCGGCAACGTTGAGGTCAAGGAAGCTGACACCGACGCTGACGGTATGCCGTTCTAATCATGGGCAATGAATGGGTATTCCCCATCAGCCCGGTGGCCGCAAGTAGGCCTCGTGTCACACGATACGGGGCTTACTTTGCCGGTCCATACAAACGGTTCCGAGAGGAGTGCGATGATGTTATCTGCTCTGTTCTTGGGCCTGACTTTGAGCCAATTAAAGATCCCGTTAAGGTAGACCTAGAACTATACATTAAACAACCCAAGAAGACTAAGCTATCAAGACCTAAGGCAGACGTAGATAATTTTATTAAAGCGATATTTGATTCAATGAACAAGAGATTATGGGTAGATGATGTGCAGGTTGTAGAAGTTTACGCTTCAAAGCAATGGGCTCCTAAAGGAGAAGAAGGTTACTTTACTCTAGGGTTAGAAACTTTAGGCCAGTAGCTCAGCGGTCAGAGCATGCGGCTCATAATCGCTTGGTCCCCGGTTCGAATCCGGGCTGGCCTACTATAAGAGTATGCGAACTGCTGCGACGGCGAAAGCCCTAGTGCTGGGGGACATACTCTTATACTCCGGTAGCTCAGGGGACAGAGCAACGGCCTTCTAAGCCGTGGGTCGTAGGTTCGAATCCTACCCGGAGTGCTTGTTAGGGTACAGAGAGGATCGCGGATCCAGAAGTAAGCAGAACGCAGCGAGCTTTCCCTTTCTGTATCCTAACAAGGGCTCCGTAGCCCAACCGGCAGAGGCAGTGGACTTAAAATCCATACAGTGTGGGTTCGAATCCCACCGGAGCTATTATGATATATGATATATTAATTAGTATAGTCTTAACATACGTAGTATTCTTTATTGTATGTAAGATTTGGTTTTACAAAGGGGGAAAAGACGATGGATAAAGCAGGTATAGGACTAGGCTTGATGGCACTAGGAGGATGTAAGTCAGTAGGGAAGCCCCCAAAGGTTTCCCTCTCTGATTATATCCCGCCTACTGAAACAACAACCATTGAGCAGGTGCATGGCTTAGAGAATCTTAGTATTCTTAGTGCCATTGGAGGGTTGTGTTTACTAGCAGGGATGGCCCTGTTAGTTATTTCGAGGGGAACTATGGGGTGGAGACCGGTGATCGGTGGTGTTATAATGATCACGGTTAATTACCTCATAGCTTTGTATGCGGATTGGCTGTTCATTCCAGTACTTATTGTCACCGGTGCTATCAGTTTAGCATGGGGCTGGAGAACAGTTACAAGTATAGTTAAAGGAAAGAAGGATGGTATCTTTATAAGGAGAACCAAATGATTTTTAACAGTATTATTTCTACCGTATGTGCTTGGAGCTTGTGTTTCATTGCCGGTGCTTGGTTAGGTCGGCCTATGTTTAGCTGGCTTGGCAAGAAGATTCCCTTTATGAATGGGTGAGGAGAACTAAATGTTTGACATGGAGAGTGGAAACGCAATAGGCAAGGAACGATGCCCTGCTTGTGCATCTATGGGACGGGACAGATCAGGAGATAACATGGCCGTCTACGATGACGGTCACAAGTATTGTTTTTCTTGTGGTCATTACATACACGGTACAGGAGATAAGACTATGAAAGCTAATCCCGTTGAGCGTAACGGAAACTTTAAGATTTATAAAGGTGCATTGAAGGGTATCCCCGAGCGTATGATCTATGAGGATACCGTTCGGAAGTTTGGCTATGAGACTGCTCAAGTCAATGGGGAAACAGCTGAGGTTGCTTCCTTTGTCAAGGATGGCAGAACTGTAGCACAGCATGTGCGATGCCCCGGCAAGAAGTTTACGTGGACTGGTGATACACACCGTCTGCCCTTGTGGGGACAGGATAAGTGGAAGACGGGAGGCCGTCGTGTCGTTGTGACCGAAGGCGAGTACGATTGCATGACGGTCTCCCAGCTCCAAGAGAACCGCTGGCCTGTGGTTAGCGTGCCTAATGGAGCACAGAGTGCAGTACGAGCAGTCAAGGATAACCTTGAGTGGCTCAGTAGTTACGATGAAGTTGTTATTATGTTTGATATGGATGAGCCCGGACAGGAAGCTGCCGTTAAGGTTGCTGAGCTTCTGCCTCCCGGCAAAGCTAAGATTGCATCCCTTCCTTTCAAGGACGCCAATGAGTGTCTGGTCAAGGGTAAGGGTAAGGCTGTCATTAGTTCTATTTGGGAAGCTCGGGCCTATAGCCCGGACGAGATCCTCCATGTCTCACAAATCTCAGATAGCATGGATACCTCAGAGACTAGGGTGTATCCCTTCCCCTTCCCTAAGATGACTGACTTTCTTATCGGTCAGAGAAGCGGAGAGATTACCTTGTGGTGCTCAGGTACTGGGTCAGGTAAGTCTACGATTATCAGAGAGTTGATCAGTGACCACCTTACCGCAGGTCGTTCAGTCGGTGCTATCATGTTGGAAGAGTCACCACAGGAAACTATGGATGACATGATCTCCCTTATGATTAACAAACCGGTACGTGCTCAGAAGGCTATGCGTATCATGAATGACCTGCGCCAGAAGATGGGCAAAGGTGATCCTGATATCGACATCATCAATGAGTTCACTGACGAAGAGTATGCAGATGCAAAGAAGGCCCTTGGTAATACCGGTCTGTATATCTACGACCACCTTGGTAACTCTGCCTTGACTAACCTCCTTGCTCGCATGGAGTTCATGGCTGTATCTCTTGAGGTGGATGTGATCGTGCTTGACCATATCACCGCTGCTGCTGCTGGATTGCTGGGCAGTCAGGATGATTCCTATAACGGGAATAACTCTGAACGTCTGGTCATTGATAACATCATGAAGGAAATGCGTAGCCTCGTGTCTCGCACGGGTGTACGTATCGATGTAATCTCCCAACTTAAGAAGACGCAGAAGGCTTATGAAGAGGGTGACCGTATCACTCTTCAGGATCTCCGTGGCTCTGGCTCACTGTCTAGTGTACCCAATGTCGTGGTTGCTCTTGAACGTGACCGACAGAACCCTGATCCTAAGCTGGCTAACACTACCTCAGTTCGGGTACTTAAGAATCGTTTGACTGGCAAGGCTGGTGTAGCTGCGTGTCTGTTCTACGATCACGAGACAGGTCGGACAAGAGAGATTGACTTTGCTCTTGATGATTCTGGCTCTATTCTTGTTGACCCTAACGACTGATAGAAAGGAAAGATCCTCATGAACCGGATCGCTTTTGATATCGAGGCCAATGGCCTGAATGAATTAGTTCTTAATAGAAAAGGTGAAGTAATATATGAAGCGGATACTGTATGGTGCATTGCTGTTGTTGATATCGACACTGGTGAAGTTAAATCTTTTGGTCCAGATCATATTAAGGATGGCGTTGATTGTTTGCGGAATGCTGATCTTCTCGTCGGCCACAATATTATTGCTTACGATCTTCCTGTGTTACGCAGGCTGTTCGGTCCTATTAACACACCCGCTTATGATTCCCTTGTTGTCTCTAGGCTCATGTATCCAGACAAGAAGGAACACCCTCTAGGGGGCAACAGCCTTCAGTGCTGGGGTGAGCATCTAGGTTGTCTTAAGATGGACTATCAGGGTGGATGGGATGTCTTCTCAGATGAGATGATGACCTACTGCATCCAAGATACTAAGGTAACTGTGGAAATCTTCAACAAGCAGAAAGCGTTTGTTGAATCCCATAAGAAGATTGTTAGGCTTGAGCACATGGTGTCCAAGATCATCTCAGATCAAGGATGCAATGGGTTTGGGTTTGATGTGAACAAGGCACTAGACCTTGAGCAGGAACTTCTCTATGACAAGTCCGAGATTGAGGACGAGATGAGAAGTATCTTCCCTCCCATCGTGGAGGAACGTTGGTCTGAGAAGACAGGCAAGCGGCTCAAGGATAAGGTTACGGTGTTCAACCCATCAAGCCGACAGCAGATTGCCCAACGTCTTAACACTAAGTACGGGTGGAAAGCCCCTCGTACTGACAAGGGTAACCCTAAGGTAGATGCCGAGGTGGTAAAGAAGCTTGAGTTTCCTGAAGCAAAGGAACTCGTTAAGTACTTCGATATCATTAAGACCATGGGGTTTCTTAAGGATTGGATTACCCGTGCTGAGAACTCTAGGGATGGCAGGCTTCATGGCAATGTCAACCCACAGGGTACAGTCACAGGTCGTATGACATGCAGTCAGCCTAACCTACAGCAGGTAACCTCTGACCGTAGAGTACGCAGCTTGTTTGTACCTCGCAAGGGTTGGAAGCAGGTAGGCATTGACGCCTCTGGTCTGGAGGCTAGGATGCTGGCTAGTCGCATGCACCGTTGGGACAACGGAGCCTATAGTAAAGTTGTGTTGGAAGGTGACATACATCAGACAAACATGGATGCTACTGGAATCACTGAACGCGACAACGTAAAGACATTCTTCTATGGTTTTATCTATGGTGCAGGTGATGCAAAGATAGGTAAGATCATTGGAAAGAATGCTGCTGCTGGTAAGGCACTTAAGGAAAAGTTCCTAAACAACTTGCCAGCTCTTAAGAAACTTATCGAAGCTTGTAAGTTTCAGAGTAATAAGAAGAATACTATTACCTTACTCGATGGAAGGGAAGCTCCCTGCCGTAGCGAACATGCTGCACTTAACGTACAGCTACAAGGTGATGGTGCTATTGTTATGAAAGCTGCCCAATGTCTCCTTGCAAATAAGATCAACAAGGAGTACAATGGTAGGGCTTTCTTTATGGCTACTGTTCACGACGAATGGCAACTAGAATGTGAACCCGAGATTGCTGAGAAGATTGGTCAGCTTGGTGTTGATTCTATTAAGGAAGCCGGTGTTAGGCTAGGTTGTCAGATGCCGTTGGATGGTGAGTACAAGATTGGAATTAATTGGTGGGATTGTCACTAGGAGGAAATATGAAACTTACTATTTATATTGCTGGCCCTATGAGAGGGTACGTAAATAACAATCACGATGAGTTTGATAGAGCAGAAGAAGAGTTAGATAAGAAAAACATTTGGAAACCTGTCAACCCAGCACGGGTAGATCGGGAAGAGGGTGTGGATCCAGCTAACGATATGACAAAGCTTGAGCTTAAGAGTGCCTTGAAGAGAGATGTAGATCTTATCTTTGACTGTGACTGTATGTATATGCTTACAGGCTGGGCCAAGAGTGAAGGCGCACGAATGGAGCATGCACTTGCTACCGCTTTAGGTATGAGTGTGTACTATCAATGATTTTATTAGATGTGTATGTAGTCTTTCATACTTTGGAAGATGATTGGTATTCTAGGTTAATTACAAGATTAACCAAGACACCCACCAATCACTGTGGTATAATGGTTTCACCGCAGGGAAGTTCACCTGTTTACTACTTGACTAGGGTTGATAAGCCCATGAAAGCAGCAGACGGAAAGGCTTACCTAAGATTAAAACCACCTCAAAGTATTTACTACATAGGGTCAACAGCTAAGCAACAACGTAAGGTATTAGACCTTAAGAAAAGTTACATCATTCGCCCATGGAAAATACTCCTATGGTATTTTGTGACCCGGTTTATTTACCCGCCTTGGAAACCGCAAAGCTGTTCTATGTTTAGTTGTAAGTTACTCCAGTCTATGGGGTTTAACATTAAGACTCATATGCGTCCAGATGATTTATTAAAGGAGCTCAAAAATGCAGATAATTATGTTGAGCGGCAAGGCAAGAGTTGGGAAGACTTACTTAGCACAAAAGATTGCTGAGTATAGTTTTAATATGGGGCAGCTCCCTGTCCTTCTCTCCCTTGCGGATGGCATCAAGGATGCTGCCCTTGAACAGGGGCTTACAAAAGAAGAACATCCAAAAGAATACCGAGAGTTTTGTCAAAAGTATGGAGTAGAAAAGAGAAAAGAGGATCCAGACTATTGGGTTGGGGTTCTTCGAAATAAGATAAATGCACAACGTGTGCAAGAAGTAGAAGCATTGGAACAAGACCACCCTCATTGGGAGCGTGTCATTATTATAGATGATGTCCGCTTTATGAATGAGGTAGCCTTTGGCCGTGAGTGTGGAGCTACTCAGATCTTTATCTCTTCTGGAACTAGAACCTTAATTGACTCTGATGCTGAATGGCGTAACCATGAGTCGGAAACACTAGCTAATAATGTAGAAGCAGAAGAAAAGGATTACGAAGAGATCTTTCAATACTTAATTGTAAACGAAGGGAATCAAGAAGAGTTCTTAGATTCTGTAGAACCATGGATTGGTGTGTGGTGTGGTATTGAAAACCCTAACTTAGGTACAGATGAGGATTGTAGCTGCGCTATCTGTACCGCAAGAAGAAGTGGGGAACCCGCAGCTAAGTATGAAGTAATGGATGACTTCCTCAGGCTTTTAATCGAAGCGTTAGAGGAGGATGAAGATGAAGATACCAAATAAAGTTATGCTGGATGGAGACATCCTTATCTACAGAGCAGCTTTCTGGGCTGACTCTGAAGGTATTGATTGTCTAGAGGATAGACTGCGAGATGACATTCGTAAGTGGACCCCTCCTACTATCAAGAGTTGGACTGATCCCGAAGTAGTTGTCGCTTTCTCTGATACGAGGAGTAACAACTACCGAAGGGATTGTTGGCCTTTATATAAAGCTAACAGAGATTCAGTAGCACGACCTGAATGTTTAGACATTGCTAAGGAAGTTCTAATTGACTGCTGTACCCCCATATGGGAGGATCGACTGGAAGCAGATGATCTTTTAGGTATAGCTGCCTCGTCTGGAGACGCAATTGCTGTGACTGTAGACAAGGATCTGTGTGGTGTACCGGGCTGGCATTGGAATCCAGACAAACAAAAGATTCCTAATCTTATTACCGAGGAAGAAGCCCATGAGTTTTTCTGCATCCAATGGATGACAGGAGATCGAATCGATGGACTCCCCGGACTGTGGAGAGTAGGGCCTAAGAAGGCTAAGAAGTTCTTAGACTCTCTTGAACCAGAAGAATGGGAACCCGCAATCATTGAGCGGTATCGTGAAGAGACTCGCCCCGAGAGTAAGGAAGTGGACATGGAAGCAGAAGACTTTGCTCTTGCTATGGCACGTTGCATCCGCATCCTACATGAGGGTGAGTATGATTTAGAAACTAAAACCTTTAACCTATATGACTTTTCCCAGTATTTATAATTGGGTTAACTAGAAGATCAAGGAGATATTATGGATAACTTTCAGCAATTTATCGTGACCAGTCGCTATTGCCGCTGGCTTGATGATGAGGGCCGACGCGAAACGTGGGATGAATGTATTGATAGGTACTTTGATTACCTCTCTACCCGCTTTCCAGAATTAAACAAAGAAGATAAGGAGATGGTTACGCTTAATGCTGCCGTCAAGGAACTCAAGGTTTTCCCCAGTATGAGAGCTTTGATGACCGCAGGTCCTGCTGCTGATGTAGATGATGTTTGTACTTACAACTGTTCGTACCTCCCTATTGATAGGATCTCAGCCTTTAGTGATGTCTTGTACATCCTGTGCTGTGGTACTGGGGTGGGGTTCTCTTGTGAACAAAAGGAAGTGGAGAAGCTTCCTGTGATTCCCGAGAAGATTACACGAGTGGAAGACAAGTACATTGTGGTCGATGATTCTAGAGTAGGGTGGGCTAATGCCTACCGTCAGCTCTTGGAATCGCTGTATGATGGTGTCCACCCGACATGGGATACTTCGCGCATCCGGCCCGCTGGCGCAAGACTTAAGACTTTCGGAGGCCGCTCGTCGGGACCGGCTCCATTAGAAAGGCTCTTCCGTTTCATAGTGAATACATTTACGAAAGCTAGTGGTAGAAGACTGACATCCCTTGAAGTACATGATATCGTCTGCCTGACAGGCGAGGTTGTCATTGCTGGTGCTGTCCGTAGGTCAGCCCTCATTAGCCTTTCGGATCTGTATGACCGGGAGATGGCTATGGCTAAGTCAGGTCCTTGGTGGGAAACCTCAGGACATCGGAGCCTTGCGAACAACTCCGCTGTTTATGACTCACGCCCTACTCTTAGCACTTTCATGCAAGAGTGGTCCAGTCTGTATGATTCTCATTCAGGCGAACGAGGTATCTGTAACCGAGAAGCTATGGCTACCCTTGCTGCCAAAGCGGGCCGGAAAACCGAAGGGATTAACTTCGGTACAAATCCTTGTAGTGAGATTATCTTAAGGCCTCAGCAGTTCTGTAACCTTACAGAAGTTGTGCTTAAGCCTGAGGATACCTATGCTGACATTGCTGCTAAGGTACGAATGGCTACCATCCTTGGTACTATTCAATCGAAGTTTACTAACTTCACCTACCTTGGTAGTAACTGGAAGGATAACTGTGAGGAGGAACGTCTCCTTGGAGTATCGTTTACTGGTATCTATGATAACAAGCTTATGTCAGGACAAGATGGCTTAGGTCTCCTTAGGTTTACCCTTAAGGATCTTAAGCAGATCGCTAAGGAAACTAACCTTGAGTGGTCTAAGAAGTTAGGCATCAATCCAAGTAAGTCTATTACTTGTTGTAAGCCTAGTGGTACTACCTCGTGTGTTGCTAACACATCCTCAGGTATTCACCCTCGCTTCTCTGAGTTCTACATTAGGCGTGTCCGTGTGGATATTAAGGATCCTATGTGTGAGTTTATGATTAACCAAGGTATCCCTCATGAGCCTTGTGTTATGAGACCTCAGAATACTATGGTATTTTCCTTCCCAATGAAGGCTCCTAAGGGGACCATCACTCAGGATGATCACAATGCAATGGATCACCTTGAGCTGTGGAAGGAATACCAACTTCACTGGTGTGAACACAAGCCGTCCGTGACTGTCACCTATACAGATGACAACTTTATGGAGATGGGTCAGTGGGTCTGGGATAATTGGGATATCATTTCAGGTATCTCTTTCCTGCCTAAGCAAGATCATTGTTATGATCAAGCACCCTTTGAAAAGATGGATGCTATGGGTTACAACCAACTACGAATGAAGATGCCTGAGTTTATTGATTGGGCTGAGCTTCAGGAATATGAAAAGACAGATCATACAGTATCTTCTGCCACGCTTGCGTGCAGTGGGGGATCGTGTGAGCTGATAGATTTAACGGAGGAATCCAATGAATAGAATGGAAATGATGAGAGTTAAGGCTCAGCTTGGTTCTGAGATTAGTAAGACTGAGACATTACAAATGTTTAGTGAGCTCAATGATCGAATAGAAAGACTGGAGAATCTCTATGCAGAATTGGCCCAGAGTAGACGAGGAGCTAGTAAAAAGACTGGAAAGTCTGTATCCTCTGATGGAGTATCAGGGGGAAATGACAAGTGAACAGTTTACCAGAGAAGCTGCTAAGAGAGATGGACAACGTGAGGTTGTTAGTAAACTAAGATTAATTAATGAAAGCCAGATTAAGGGGTAAGACCATGGCCGATATGATGATGCCTGAAGGAATGCCAATGGATCCAATGATGGGTGGAGGAGCGCCTCCCCCCGGAGGAATGCCAATGGATCCTATGATGGGTGGTGGAATGCCACCTATGGATATGATGCCACCACCAGAAGGGGAAGCTCCCATGGAACCTATGGGAGAAGAACTTGCAGAGGAAGGCAGAAACGGCGATCAGATTGTCGGCCATCTTACCCCCGGCGAAATAGTAATCCCTGTGGATATCCAAGATGAAGAACTTATGTCTCTCTTAGATGAATTCTTTGCAGAGAATGGGTTGTCAATGGGGCAATACACAGTAGGAAATGAAGAGAACTCAGTCAACCCTGAAACAGGGATGCCTGAGTTCTTTTTAGGGGGTCTCTTAGGACTCGGTGGTGGTGGTGGTGACCCTCGTAGGACGTATGCTCGTAAGGGCAGTTACTATGGTTATTCGGGAGCTGAAAAGCCTATGGCTGGTATGGCTAGAGGTGGGGCTTTTAAGGCTACTCAAGAAGACTATGATGCGTTCGATGTTTACATGACTAATTATAAACAGAACAGATCTATTGAAGATCGAAAGATTAAGGAACTTACAAGTGGGTTTGGGACAATGACAAATGTTATGAAGATGGCCCTTAATAACTCTGGCTACGAGCACTACTCGTTTAACAACGACCCTGACTTTCAAGCATACAAGGAAGACTTTAAGAAGTATGGTTATCTTATGAGAAACAATAAGTACTCTTCTGGCTATGATTCTTTAACTCCTTATCAAAGACAAGGGGCGTACAAACATGGGGAAAAATACCAAGAATCTTGGGACTCTATGGATAAGAATCAGAAGAGAGAGATCTTTGAAGACTATATGAATACTCTTAAGAAAGATCGAGATGCTCCCTATACTGGTTCTTATGCTGGAGCTGGAGGAGCCTACGGTAGTCGTAAGGGTACTGCTTATGTTAGTCTTAGGGATGAGCAAAGAGAAGCAGACTTTGCTAGTTTTGAAGCTGCTCAACAAGCTGAGCAAGATCAATATCTTGAACAGCTCCAGATGCAGTTAGAAGCAGAAAGAGAAAGAGCTGCTGCTGCACGTAAAGAAGCATTGTCTAGAGAAGCTAGAGTGGCAAGGTTGCAGTCTAATAGTAAGGGGTCTACTCCAACTACTGCTGCCTCTGAAGGAGCCGCAGGATCTGTTGCTGATCCTCGGAGTATGATTTCCCGTAGTTACAGTAGACGAGCGTCTTATGGCGGGGGCGGAACAGTATCTGGATTCAGGGCTAGTGGTAGTTCTGATCGACCTTTATAGGGGGAATTAATTATGGCTGGCTCATCAGGGGGGTATACCCCACCAAAGGATAACACAGCAGAGATGATGCTTTTGTTTCAACAGCAGACAGAGGATCAAGAGCGTAGGTTCCGAGCAATGGAATCAGCTCGAATGGATAGTATGATGCAGATGGAACAACTTCGATTAGCGCATGAAGAGAAGATGCGTGAAGCTACCAAGCGATCTGAAATGGAAGCAGAGCGTTTGCTTCGAGAGGATACGGAAGATGTAGCCGAAGAAGCAGAATCTATTTACCAAGAGCAAGATGTGGATACCGAAGAAGGTATTACAATTGACTGGATGACAGCACTCCAGCAAGGCCTTCAGGGTGAACAGTACCCTGAATAAGGAGGATTAATATATGTCAATGGCTGAAACTACCATAAGAGAAAGATTTAAAACTCTAGATAGCCTTAGACATTCTAAGATGGAAAGAGCTAGGTATTGTGCTACACTCACAGTCCCATCTCTCCTCCCTCCTGAAGGCTGGACTGAAGAGATGTCCTTGAATACTCCGTATTCTTCCGTAGCATCAAGAGGTGTTACTTCTATGGCAAGTAGAATTCTTTCTGCTCTGTTGCCTCTTAATGATACTCCGTTCTTTAGATTTGAATTAAGGAATGGAATGAATCCAGATCAAGAAACAACAGAGTTTTTAGAATCTGTTTCGTATCAGGTTTATAATAAATTATCTTCTAAGAATTTAAGGGAGACCTTGTTCTTAGCATTACAACATTTAATAGTATGTGGAGATTGTCTTCTTATTCAAGAGGATAATCTTAATTTTCGGATCTTACGGCTAGACCAATACGTAGTCAGAAGGAATGTTGAAGGCGATGTTCAAGAAATTATCCATCTCGAATACACTACCAAACCTAATGATGAAGATGCTAATGCTTATTATTACACCTCGATTGATGATATGTCTCGTAAGGGATACGATACAATCTTTTGTCGTATGACAAAGGAAGATGAAGGGTGGTCTGTTGTCAAGGAAGATGAGGACGGTAACGTAGTAGACAGCGGTGAGTACTTGGTTAGTCCCTACATTCCTCTGCGTTGGTCAGGGGTAGCAGGGGAGAACTACGGTCGCTCCCACTGTGAAGATATTATCGGTGACATTCAAGCTCTTGAGTCTTATACTGAGGCTGGCATGGAGGGTATGGCTGCTGGTTCTGCGTTTTGGATTGGCATTGATCCAGCAGGTTTAACAGAGATTGATGACGTAGCTCTTGCTCAGAACGGGAGCTTTGTCCCCGCTCGGGCTGGAGATGTCTTTACTATTACCCCATCAGGTCAGATGAACAACCAGATCCAGTCAGCTCAGGCAGCTATTGAAATGATGCGACGAGAGATT
>Ga0098060_1000437_pt1 | contig 19238 bp, 27 predicted proteins | sample 21_taG_FD_77063 | JGI IMG/M metagenome (GOLD analysis project Ga0098060, IMG submission 77063) | Marine viral communities from the Subarctic Pacific Ocean - 21_ETSP_OMZ_AT15319 metaG | ecosystem: Environmental > Aquatic > Marine > Oceanic | place: Pacific Ocean | collected 2015-01-19 | reverse complement strand
GGCCTGTAACTTCATAGCTGCTTGTACTCCTGCATTCGAGTCAGGATTTACGTAATCTTTTGGTGATTTGACACTCTTTGTTATGAGTAAATCTTCTAAATCAACTTCCGTATTCTTTATTGTCTTGACCGTATCGGTCACTAATCTTAAAGCTTCGTCGGGTTTCTTATCTAAAATAAGTCTAAGAGATTTCTCTAAGATTTCTCTCTGTATCTTAAATGAATCACCCCTTCTAAGCTCGTAGCCTTTAACGTAAAACTCCTTCTTAGGCCATTCTACTTTAGCGGCATATCTTTTCTTCGCACCGTGTGTAAAGAATGTTTCCAGAATCTTTTCTAATTCCATCTCTAATCCACGTGCTGATAGTTCCTCGGCTAACTTATGTGGGTCTCTATCGTTTTTTAGCTGTACAAAGACACTGTCTGTATCTCCGTATATGACTGTGTATTTTTGGGCGCCGAGCTCCTCGTACACATTTTGTATGCCTAGTCTAGCAAATGCTGTTATGCTTCCACCAATCGAAGGATTAGTGAAACGATAGAAGTCACTAGCCATAACGCCATAGAAAGAGTTCATAATTACCTTAATACTAGATTGTAATCTATCATAGTAATCACCACTCTTTTCAACTTTTAGTTTAGTTTCATCTCTCCATTCCCATAATTCTTTTAGAATTTTAGGAACTATAGCTTCTTTATCTAATCTAAAATACACCCCGAGGGGGGAGCGCACGCTGTCATCAGTCTCTGTCTTGGTAAAAGTCGTCGGACAAATATTATTACTAATCATAACACTAGGATACATTGATTTAAAATCAAAAATACCTACGTTTTCATAGATACCAGGCTCAAAGACCTCGAATACGGTTGCTCCTTTTATTTTCTTAGCTTTGTTATTCCAATTATTTTGTGGAACCGCAAAACCAAGTTTATCGAAGCGTCGAATGAGTAGGGAGTCGACGATACGAGATGTCGCGGGGGCAAACGAATGTTCAAGAGGCAGGTCACAAGCTACAGTTAAAGCCATAGCTTTAGATATTCCAGCTACCTTCTCGTGCATAAAGACTTCATAGGTCACATTTACATCCTGCTTGCAATATTTAATTACAGCTAGACGTCTGTTCTTCCATTCTTCCTCTATGCGAGAGGCATCCACATTATCTTTGGAACCTACTCCTAATAGTTCACCCACGAACCCCAACGATTCTTGAATCGGTTGAAGTTCCTGTCTTACTTGTTGCCAAGTATCAACGAATATCCTGCCTGATACATACCAAGCTTTCATCTTTCGTTTGTTGTCATCTCTCATCCAAGGTTCATCGCCCGCTCTACCTATACCGAAGTTAACATTCAACGAACGACATTTGTCCATTATCTTAGGAATATCGAATCCGTTGCTGTTATATCCAGTAATGATATCGGGGTCTACATCTTGAATAAAGTCGACGAAGTCCTCAATCATTTTGGCTTCGCCTCCTGCGTTAGTAAATACTACGCCGGGTTGGTCGTTTATCTGAGCGCCGATGCAATACATTTCTTTAGTTCGTAAGCTACACTCTATATCAAAAGTTAATACATCAAGATTGACTTCGAATGGTGAGCATCTTTCAATAGATAGAACTTCATCAAATTGATTATGCTCTACTTCTACGAATGCTCCCAAGTCATTGTCATATAAATATCTTAGTTGATATAAAATGTCGCCACTAAATACTGTACGGCCTCTGCTAATTAATTTCTCTCTTAGCCTAGGCATATGTTTAGGATGTCTCAGTTCGACTTTGACACAATCATATTTTTCTTGGTAGTGTTCTAGTTCTACTGATTCTCCTAACGTTGCACCTGCCATACCCAGTAAACGACGGTCGTGTGAAGACGGGTTTGCGAGATAGAAGTACGGCTTAAATTTTTCTTCATAGAATACTAAACTTTCTCCGTGCTCAGTCTTTCCATATAATCTAATTATAGGTAAGTCTGACACTGGGTCAGTTATGTAATCAACGTTTGTTAGAAATATTTTTGTCCGCATTTATTCTCCTACTCTACTACAAACTCATTTAATTCCCAACACATATCAGAAAAGTTACAGTATTGGCAGTGCCAATCTGACTTGTGGGTTACTCCATCAATCACTTTAGATTTCTGAAGTGCCGTTTTCTTCTTGTTTGGGTATGCCTTGTATGGACGTTCTGGTAGCTCTCCACGTGCTATCCTATCCATCACAAGCCACATTCTCTCAATGAGATTCTCAACAAATGGTTTGTTTAGTTTAAGAACGTGTACTGATTCCTCAGAATTGTTCTTATTATAATAATGTAATACTCCGTATTTAATACTTTCGCCGTACATACCTAATTGTAATTGAGCGAAGTGGTCGTATTTGGGAACATCTTTAGCTCCAAACCAATATATTTCTCCTTGCTTGTTCTTCCCCGTACTATATGGGAAGTCAGCGCTGCTTTTAAATTCAGTGACCATACTATCGGTATCTACACCAAGTAGTTGTTCTTCACCAAACTTTCTTTTTAATATACCATCTACTCTGTAGTGCAGTAAGAAGTCACCTTCGTGCTCATCTCTCTTTGGTATATGTATTTCGCCTGGAGCTTCTTCGTAGAATTTCCATCCATCCACTTGTCTATATCTATCTGATATACCTTCGTGTATGGCATCTCCCAGTGCGAATATCTTCAATTGTTTCGGTCCGATAGATGGATTAGTTTCCTTCTCTCCAGACACCGAATAAAACAGCTGTCGCTCACATCTCGTTGCATCGGATGCATAAAATGTTCTTCGTGTTCTATTGCTCTTCCATTGTGACGGTTCATCCAAATATTTAAAGAGAGATTCATTATCCTCTTTAGATAGTTCCATAATACTCACATCGTAGAGTTCTTTTATTTTATCAAATTCTTCTATTTTCATTACCAATCAACCTCCTCGTGGTTAACTATTGTTTCCCGTTTGCATTTAAGGCATTCGTAAATGCTCTTATCTGCACTTTTATACACTAAGGTACATACTGAGTAACAGTATGGGCATAGCGTAGAGCCTTCGGGATACCAGCTCATAGTAGTGTCGCCCACGCGAGAAGGATAGATAACCCTATAGTAAGGGCTATCATCCATTCGGCTTCACTTAAATACATTATTTAGGTCCCTTCTTCCCGTAATATGGGTCGTCTTGAATCTTAGTCTTGCCTATAATGTTACCAGCGTTTATGTTTGCCATATCGTGGTATTGTTGTAGTATCTGACCAAGTTCGTCAACCCACTTACTTACTATGAGTTCTTCGTATATGTCATTCTTTAATTCGAATTCCATAACTTCTAAACTCGCTTTGAATCTTTCAAATCCATTCATTCTCTCACCTTTTTACCTGTCTTACCATCACATTTACAATTCTGGTGACCATACTCACAGTTACATATCCACATATTATCCCAAGTTGGTCCTTTATCTATTAGAGAAACATACATTTTATTTGCCATATGTATGGGTTCTCGTAGATGTTCGGGTATATAAACCATTCCTATTATTCCCATCTGAAGTTCCTTGATGAAAAGGTCGGTATATAAAGCGTGGTCATCAGTTATGTAATGGTATCCCTTAGCTACATCCTCATCATAATCTCTTATGAAGTTAATTATTTGATATGCTCTGCCTAATGCACGTGCAAACTTCTCTGCTTCTGGTGGACATCCCAATATCTTAGACATCATCATACCCACTGATTCGGCTGAGCCTTTGCAGTACTCTAGCATTGATTCCATTGTGTGTTTCTTTTGGACTATATCAGTAAACATAGAGATATGAAAATCAGCTAACCACTGACCATCAAACTCATACTTATCACTCACACTGTAAAAGCTTTCTATTGCTTTTCTCCAGTCGCTATAGTCACACGTAGACAATTTTCCTTCTACCATTTCATCACATACTCTCAAGTAAGAATATAATTTGTATATATCTTCCCTGATTTCAGTTGGCCATTCGTCCATACACTTGTAGAACGTAGTGCTATACTCCTTCATTATTTCTTTCATTCTTCTGCATACCTCAACATAAACCACAGTAAGGCTGACAACAGTGTCAAGCCAAACATAGATGCTATTGCGTATATTATCTGTTCATTAATCATATTATTCCTCCTATTTGTATGTAACATTCTTTACAGTACGGGTATCCACTGACATCTCTGTATCTAATGTATCTTTCATCGAGATTCCATTTACATAGATTACATTTCATTTCCATTTCCTCCACATAAAGTATATTATCCCAACTACTGGTCCATCTAACACAGCTATTACAAATAACCATTCAGTAAGTTCCATCATTTAGTTCTCCATATGTAATATTCAATTACTATAAACGTCCAGAATATACCGAATAACATTATGTCCAGATGATTAGGACTTTCGTAGTCTGTCCAGCTCATCGTGGGTCAATCTCCCGTATAGGCCAGTAACTATTCTTATAGAATAATCCACCTTGTATTAGATTATGTCTACAATCGCATTCTTGTGGCCAATCTAAACAGTATTGGCACCTACCATCGTAGTCTTTCATTCTAAATGTCCTCCATATACTTGTAATGTCATAGGTATATTCTTATGTTCGCCTGTAAAGGGGTCTGTATACATATGTAAGTCATCCTTCTTATATTCTTCTGCAATATGTTCTGAATTAATCTCCATATTTGTAATACAGGCATCAACTAAACCTTTCCAATCTACTGAACGAGAGAAATCAAAGTCCTGCGTCCTGTAGTACTTGTCAGCTTTAGGTATCTTACGTACAAAGTTAGCGTCGACTAGACGTGCCATTGTGAATTGTATCATCTTCTTGGTTCTATTTATTCCTTTATTTGAAAGGTAATCTGTAATTTCATCAATGTGAACTGCGTCTGAATCGCTCTCGGTGACCAAGTCACCCCATACTTCTGCTTTAGGCACAAACTCTATAATATCTTTTCCTATTGGATTGATACCTATAGACATATCTCTAAATATACTTCCTGCTAGTTGGAAGGCAATAAAGTTATCAGCTGGAGTGGAGTATATATAATCTAAATCTTGTACTCTCTCTCGGTGGTGAAACTTAGTAACTGCCTCAATAACATCGAAGTAGTAATCTATAAATGTGTTTGACATTGTGTATGTTGCAGGTATGGTTGTACGTATGACGTCTGCTCCTGGATTGATAACTCTTTTCTCTAGTTCCATAGCTTCACGTATTTGATTCTTTAATCCACTTGTCTCTACGCGTGAAAGCTTAACTAGCTTATCATCAGGTAACATCCTACTTATTGCTTTTAAGTGATGAACCTTTTCGTTTAACTCCTTACTGGAGAACGTAGGCAAACTTATTACTCTACGTTTCATCTCAACAGGGAGTGATGGTAGACTTTCGTTACCATCAGCAAGGTTCGTCATAATTGGTTTTGGGTCTAGTATGATTCTAATCGTACGTCTGCCTAAGTCATTCTTACTGTATATGTACGGACGGTCCTCCATCCACAACTTAATCATTGCTTCTAGATTCTGTGACGTAAGTATATTCTGTAGCTCAGGAATAACACAACGTTTAGCCTGTGTTATAATCTGTGCGCTATCTTCTGTAAGATGTCCTTTAGCAGACGATGAATTTAACCACAATACATTGGGATTTCTACCTTCTAATCCTTCGTCTCCGTATACAAGAGAGGTGACAGCGTTTAAGATTTTAGTCTTTGCACTACCAGACTCTCCACGTATACATATGGATTTACCAGCGATACCCCATAGTAATAAGCTGAGAATTCGTGTTTCGTGATTCTCTAGTATAGGGTCACGTTTACCTAAAACAAAACATCCTTCGAAATATCGATGCAAATCATTTAGTGTACTCTTTCTTTTACTAATCATAACATATAACAGAGCTCACATAGGTTGTCATTATCTATTTCGCAGTTGAGTTCACACTCTTGACACATACCGTAATCAACGAATTCCCACATAACTATTCAGGTCTTCCCATACCTCTTTGTTCTGCAATGATTTCACTGGCACTCTTTATATCAGGTCCCTCGTCCATTGCTTGGGCTTTCTTAGCCTCTTCTTCGGCTTCCTTTTGTTTAGTCTCTAAGAATTTTTCCCACTTCTTTTCAAGCTTGTTATCTTTCATAAACTCCTCGACGGAAGCTATATTAGTCTGAAACTGTCCCTGCATATGTTGCATCTGTTGCCCCATCTGCTCTTGTCTGTCTACGTATTCTTTCAAAGCCTTTATTAAAAAGCTATAGTTAGAAACCATATCCATTTGGGTCAGCATTTCATTCTTTTCATCTAACCATTTCTCAATGGTTTGAATTCTGCTATCTAGTTCTTTATATTTTCTACTATCTATACTACTCATTTTTTTCTCCTATTTGTATTAATGAATTGACACCTATAAAAGCATAGTGTCCCAATTCGAGTGCTCCTCTATCCGTACGTGCGCTAAATCCAAAGCGTACAGTAGCGGTTTCTAGTTTGACGAAATAAATTCCATCCGTAAAGTTAAATACAAAATATACTTTGTGACCTAAACGTATTAGCTCAAGTGCTTTCTGTATTTTAACTGCAGGTACCATAGTCTCGTCGTACGCATCGTGTTTGTTACGTCTAGACTTTATCTCTACGAACGCAGATTTCTTCCTGTCCATAGAGTGTGCGCAGTAATCGAAGTGATTATACGCATTGGTTTTCTCGAATTTATTCCATTTTCCAGCTGGAGCGTTGTTGGTAAAGGCTTCTATAGCCTCCTTTTCCTTATTAAGGCCCCAATCTTTATCTTTTTTTATATTGACCATATTTAATTTAATCCCATTTCAGTCCTATGTCTCCAGATTCTACGAGCATCAGCGCGGGATGGACTATCTTTTATCCGTTGCATATAGAACTCGATGAATTGCTCTTCAGTTAGTGGATGAGGAAAGCTCACACTATACGCACGGAACTCACGTACAACATCACGTTGTTCGTCTGTCCACGTACGTTTGAACTCACCATCCAACATCTCTGTTGGGGCTGGGCTATGCACGTAGCGTGGTAAGTCCACGTCGTGCTTATGTATGCCTATGTCCCAATACGCAGGTATGTCAGTACGTCCATACGTAGGACGTCTGAATATCCTGAAAACATATTCGTGTATGATGTTATCATCTATACACTCACGACGAAACAAGTTATCAATCACACGTTCGAATCTTTTATCTGGGTGTAATGTCAAGCTCGTGACGTCGTGTAATGCTAAGTCATTGTCATAAGGTGTGTACGGATATACGTTGAATGGTCCACCGTCAACGCTATCGAAACGTACATATACTTCGTTAAGAAATACAAACGTTGTCGCATCAGTATCGTCACGCACTTCGTATAATCCTTTCGGTAAACAAAAACCACTACTCTTGGGGTGGTCGGCTTTACCAATCTTATCTACTCTCGTGACGTATTTGATATGCAACACGTTCACCTTAGTCATTCGATGTTAGCTCTCCGTGTTCGAGTATGACCACGAAGTGGTCTGCCATAAAGTCTTCGAGATAATCTAACTCCATACCCTTTCGGGGTACGTTGTGTTTATCTCTCGTACCTACGTCGTACTCGTGTTTCTCGTCGTGAAGTTGGACATCATCAAAGCTGATGACACGCCCATCCTTCAATCGAATCTCCTTCGCATACGCTATATGATATCTCATCCGCCCAATCCTATTACTATCGTAATCACCATTGTTAGGTATAATATCAGTATAGGTTTACTGACTATACTACTGTCCGTAAATAGCAGATGAAAGACGCTCGAGAGCATCGGTTATCTCCGACCACCTACTCATAGGTGATTTCTTACTCATTACTGTACGTAAGTTTTCGTATGCGGTAGTGATACTATGAAGCTCGTTCACCATACCACTACGTACTTGCTTTGTTCTAGCCATCTATGCACCTAAGAAAATATCTTATCTAATGCACTGATGAAGCCATCGAGGAACTTATCATCTGCTGGTAAAGTCAAGGACTTTTGGTAGATAGGTGTGCCTTCTTCTACGTCTCCGTTACCGGTTGCGTAGTAGCCACGTGACAGTGAGTAGAACTCACCGCTACCAGCGTTCTCGCCTTTAGCATCGTATGATTTGTGTGAGATTTCCAAAAAGTTATTTGGTTCCCAATCTATACGTTCACTCTTTATAACGTTGTACTTAACGTTCCCGCCTGATTTGGCGGAGCTATCATTTGTCCCACTTGAACGTGAGGACATTCTACTAAATCTGTTTGTCATTTTTAATTCTCCTTTTTTTTCTCACCACAATTATAGGTAAGTACATTTATTAACTTACCTATAATGGTGATTTAATTATACAGCCTCCAAAGGTCTGCATCGTTTGTTGTGTTATCAGATGCTAATGCACCTGTCTCATTCATCATATTGATGAAGGTCTCGAATATTTTGAGCATAATAAGTACGTTTATCTGTTGCGTCTTAGTAAGCTCAGGGCCTTCGATTGTCTTGCGTATGCCCGTGTGTAGGTCACCACTTGTAAATAAGTTTGTGATAACCCGTTCCATTTTTACGAACTGTCTGTATTGTGACTCGGTCAGTATCTTCTTCACGTCTACGCTTTCTTGCGAACGTGTGTCTTTGACTTCGTCAATCAAGTCCATAAAGTTATTTAATATATTGTTTTTGTTCATTGTTTTCCTATGGGTTGGGGTCGTAGCATTCGCCACAGTCTTTACAGCATCCTTCAAATAGTTGGGTGCCACAGGCAGGACACGTCTCCGTATCATCATACCCGTATACTGTTATACTCATTGCTCTTCTCCTCCATTCATTATACATTCGGGGTTCGTACAGGTTTCGGCTGAAGAACGCCACGAGTAATCTGCGTATCCTTGATACGTCTGTTTGCATTTACAATGTCCGCAGTATTTAAATCCATCTATGTCTACCATACGTGGGACACCATCGCAATCCATCTTCGTTCTGATATCAGGGTAGTCGCAATCTAATTGTCTGAGTACGTGTACCTTTGGTAATTTTTTACCAAGTCCGCACATAGGAACAGCTATACGTTTAGTTTCCATAACGAACTTTCTAAATTTCTCAGAGTCTGTGTGGTCACGTATACCATACGACATATCTATGAATGCGTGTTGCGTGGGGTCATCCGTTGCCTGTCCTTCAAGCTTACCGCCCCATTGTGGCTTCAGTTTCATACCCGCACCTTCACACTTATTATCATCGGGGTTATTACCGAACACATCTACGGGGCCTATTACGTTAGCACAGTCTGGACACATATGTTCAGGATGCTTGACCGCTTGACCAAATGGATATGCACCCATTAAATCTCCTCCCCATCTGTGTTCACAAATTCTATTCGGTTTATACCTGCGTGGTCTACTGCCTTGTAGTGTTTGTATGACGACTGCGTATCTATTTCGTTATCAGAACTATCGTACTTAAGTATACCACCATCGCTCCATATGAACGATGTCCAGCTTCTTCTGTGATGCCCATCATCCGACTCACTAGGTTCCATACGTCTCATATAATCCCACTCCTCTTTGCCATCTGCTTCCATTGCACGTGTGTAATACTCGAACAAGGACTTGTTAACAGCAATAGGTGTATCACTATAGGTTGAGCCGTACCTTCCTCTACTTCCACGCCGTCTATTAGCATTACGTGCGGATGATACTATATTCCATATATCACTCTGACCGAAGCTACCCAAATCATAGAAGTACTTCGTCGAAGTTATCTTGTATGGCATACGTTCGAGTCTCGCTCTAGATAAGTCGGGTATGTTTCTTCCGTGAACTATTGCGTAGCCCTTTCCCTTTTCCAGCCAACGTTCGATGGCAAAGATTAGCTTTTCGCTTACCTTAGGCCCTCTGTACGTTCCGCAATCTGGTTGCCATACCTTCCTGCCTACTGTGGCATTACATAGGTATGGTTCCCTGTCAGTATACGCAAATAATCCTGTCATCACGTTCGCCAACGGTGTTCCATCAGATGTGTAGAAGTGGCCAAGTATATCATTACAATTTTCTTTCAGCGTACGTTCTCTCGATAGTGTAAGTGTTCTCATTGGTTATCCTCTATGTAATCACATATTGATTCGTAAGTAATAGTGTAGTTAGAACAGTTCTCATCGTCATTAACGGTGACCCATTGGTTTGCACCTAGCCAAGATACTAACATATCTCCGTACGTATCTGGTACCTGTCTAAGAACTACCTGTTGGTGTCTTTCCGAGTATGAACTAATTGATTCCATAACTACTTTGGTTAACTCACCTGCGTATGATAACTCCTCTCCGTAAAATCCATAGTTCTCAATGTCATCAATCACGCTCTCAAATACTACGTCTATGTTCTCATCGTAGTCATCCAATATTGCACTCATACGTGCCTTTGAATCTAGACGCTGTTGTCTCTTCGTACTATTCTTAGACTCTCCGTCTGCCGTAGCTAACGTACCATCTGGGTCAGCCCAATCGTACTCATCCCAATTATATCCTCCGTATGCACCGCCGTAATACTTCACAGCTCCTGTCTTGTATACGTATGATTTAGGTTCGAACTCTCCAGCTTTCTGTACGTCTATGTTGTCTCCTTTATATACTATGTTGTATATAGTACCTGACGTAGGTGTGGTTATCTCCCTTGCTTTAAATAGGTCTGACCCAAATAGGCCATCGCTTTTTATATAGGACATATCCTTTAAGCTGGACTCCGACGTACTACCGTATATGCTTACGTTGTCAGCTTCATCGATAGTTTTCATCATATAAAAGTTAGTGCTACTATTTTTCAAATAGTATAGGTTCTTTGATTGATGCACGTATATAAATAGTGAGTAAGAACCTTGCAGTTCTTCTGCACTCTTAGTGATTGCATCTATCTCGGACTCACCTGCATTTACGTAGTGGTCTACTAACGCAGGTACAATCGCACTATCTGTCTGTGTTGTATAGTTGAATCCATACTGAGCCTTTAGCTCGTCATCGTTAGAGATGATACCATTGTGAACCACAGTACACGTATCGTTCGTGAATGGGTGGTTGTTGTCGTTATCTTTCTCGCTACCTTGCGTAGCAAGTCTGTTGTGACCTACGAGCCAATTACTTGGCAGGTCTGCTAACATATGACGTAGGCTATTATCCTTTTTGTCTTTCAATTCATAATACGCTTTGCCTACCTTCCATTGGTACGCATCGCTAAATATGCCTGTTGCATCACGGTTCGACCTAGAACCGCACTCCAACATATTAATGAAGTTATTTACGTTGTCATTACCCAACGTGTTGCTTACAACAAATTGTATTTCACACAAATTTATCACCTCCTAGTGTTGTTGTGTTCTTTTTTCGTGGTTCTCTATCATCCACGTACTCACCTCTGGTGAGAATTGTTCAGCGAACTCTTTGAGTTCGAGTACTGAGTGTGCTTCATCCCTGAACTTGAGTCCACGTGGTCTGTACGCAGCCTTACGTATGAACTCATTCCAGAATTGAATGAACATCTTGTAGTCATCACCTGTTTCCCTGTATGCTTCACGTGTCCACTGTACGTGGTCAGTGAAGTTCTGTCGGAATGTAATAGGTTGATACAGTCGTATCTCTACACGTTTGTTATCGTTATTAGCCATCGGTGACCAATTCATCCACGCATACCTACCCATTTCCGAACCACGTGTAGCACGTGTCCTGTGGTCACGGTATCCGTAGTCTATCTTCTTGTCCATCGCCCATTGTGATGCCCAAGATACGTATGAGTCAGTCCAAGCACAAGCATATGAACGCATCATACCTGAGAAATAGCTGAACTCATCAGGTGACATACGTACAAGTGTATCGAATCTCTGCATAGCAGACCACACATTCTTCTGTCTCTGTAGGCTGAACGTTTCCATTTCATAATGGAAGTGCCATCCCACATTACGGGACATCATATATCCATTCTGTGCGAATTGTTCGCACATACTATCGATGGTGTTTGCTACGTCATCTCCCCTCATTGGGTGTGTGACGTACTCCGTACCACCGCTATCTAGTGAACCGTCATCCTTCGCTTCTGCTATTGCATTACGTAGGTCGGTTGGCATAGTATCTGCCATCGCTTCACCACCTTCGGCCTCGAACTCGATGCCTACGTAGTTACGCACGGGGTACAGCCTGAATGAGTTTGATACTCGTTTGGCGAATCGATTATACCACCTATCCGTAGTGTATCTGTAGCTTTCACCACAGCTATCACACGTGTAGGATTCTATCCTGTCCTGCCACTGCAAGTCATCTACGTGTGACGTATGACCACAGTCATAACAGTGGCCTATTTCATCCTCGTATTGGTCTCTGTCTATGCAGTCACCATTCGAGAGTTCGAGTATTTGGTCGTTGAATACTCGGTCGCCTGACCAATCGCACGTTTGTGTTTCATCACAATACGTATTGTACGATACGCCATATCCGTTTACTACGTCGTAAACTTCTCTAATCAATTCTCCTGTCCACTCGTCGGATGGCAGTGTGTCATAACATCCATCACAGATGTCGCACTCGGCGCCGTCGATTTGTTCCGACGTAGTTGCCTCTGCCTCCTCACAGATTTCACAGGTTATTTTGGTTTCGTTGTCCATATTTCTCCTTTGGTTTGGTTAGGTTCATTCAAACTCTTCATTTTATGAAGAGGTTTGAATTAACCGTAAACATTTCATTTCTTGGCTTCCCTCTTTTTGCGAATTATACGCACGGGTTTACCGTGTGGGTTAATGTGTACGTTCTTGATGACCTCGTTCCAATCGATGAACGGTTCCCCCTTCTCGCTGGACTTCGGTAGTCCGTAGTTCTCGTATGGCGTACGTGCCGCCGACTTTCGTTTGATTTGTTTGTTCATAGTTCCTCGTCTGATTTGTGTACGTATGTGTATACGTGGTTTGTGTCTACGTCTAATGACGTAAACTGTTGCATTAACTGTCCTATCACACCTGCAAGTAATGCACCTGCGTATGTAGTGTCATCCACGTCGGGTAGTATCTCCTCAACCAACGTCTGGACTTCCTCGTCTGTGAGGTAGACCCTGTATCTCGTATGTTCGTCATCGAACCCACGTAGCTTGTCTAACCCACTCATAGGTCGTTGACCCCGAATAATGCCTGTATTGCACGTGCGTCTCTGACTGCTTCGTCTCGTAATTCACGGAGGTAGTAGTGCATATCTGCTTCTGTGCCAATAACGTGCTTGTCGTTGTGCCATCGTGTTGCCCAATTTGCGTATGGTGCGCAGAACTCACGTAGTGATTCCTCGTCTTTCCAATCCTGATGTTCATCGTACGCACGTCCTATGAGGCTGTCCTCGTATATTACGTCACGTTCTTCCTGTGTTAAATCTACGTCGCCGTAGAAGTCGTCGTCTATGCTCATATCTGTGTCTGTGTTTGTGTTCATATGTGTGTTCACTCCTTTACATCCCATCCTGCATACTCGAAAGCACGTAGGATTCCTGTAGTATCATCCTTCGCAGTTGCTATCGTGAAGTCACGTAGTGCTGCGTCTGTGAGGTTCATCGGATTCGATGACCTGTCACTTGCGTGGGCTTTGTGGTAGTTGCCCATCTTCTCCGCATACTTACCGGCCATACGTTGGTGTTGTACGTGGTATGGCGAATTACGTGCATTGATTTCAAGTTCCTCAACACGTACGGCTGGTTCCTCGTGATTATACGCATTCCTATACGCACACCACGCATTACGCCACGCTAATACCTCATCGTATGAGAGATTGTGGCTATCGACAATGCCCATATCGAATGGGCGAACAGGATGGGGACTTCCTGCTGTAGCCTGTGCGCACTCAGGGAGAGCGCCGACTGTCTGACACGGGGATGTATTATCCCTCACTGCTTCACTTCGAAACATTGGAGATTACCAAATATCAGGGTTCTTTATAAGCCTTTGCTTCTCGACGATAACATCGACGATAACCACTCGCCACATATGTCAGGCATATGGCATCACATAGGCATTACCTAAGCGTCACATAGGCATCACACGCACGTGGCGGACATACATACACGCCTGAGATTCGACGTAATAAACATAGCTCTCTGAGTTATTTTAGGACATACATATACATACATATATACATACATATACGTATAAGATACGTAAACATATGTATTAGATTTGTAAACCTATGTGTAATACCCCCTCTCTTCCTATGTACGTATATGTTCTTCTACGTACATATATATACATAATGTACGTACGTACAGCAACCAACACAATCTGACACTAAGTAGACTGACAGACGTGCGTACATACAAGAACATCTGACCCCCAGCGCTAACGTACGTGCACGTACGTATGAGAAGAGACCCTGTCTTCAACGTACGTATACGTGCGTAGATGACATACTGACGGCGCGTAGACGCGCGTGTGGGGCCTACGTACGTATGGATAAAAGATAATAAAGGGTTTCGCCAACCCTACGTACGTGTGAGAACATAGTGAGCAGTTTTCCTACGTGCTCAGGTAGTCAGGTGTTTGTGCTTAACCCTGCGTAGGGTTAAAGACTAGCAGTCCATCCATACGTGCACGGTGACCTTTCGTAGCTTTGTCTACGTGCTTGTAGTGTGGGTGTGAGTCCTTGAAGGCCTGAACCTTGTCGGACTTGACTGCGCCTACGATGTATCGCCTACCGTTCGGCTTCACGACGACCCCAAAGGGGTTTCCCTCGTATGACCCTGTCTGCACAAGTGTGAGTTCAGTTCGGAACCCAGTGCCACCGAGCCTACGTTCTTCGAAGTATCGACCGACCATCTCAGGCACAGGTGTGGTTTGTGCGGATATCGTGATGGTTGGGTAGTTCGTAGACGTAAGTCCGACTATCTCCCTGCATCCTGCGAGGTTCCCAAGCTTACGCGCCCAGTTTTTGCAGTTGCCTGAGATGAACTCAGGATTGCCCTTCGTGGACATCTTCGTGATGGACACGTTGCGTGTGATTCCGTCGAGGAATGCGTCAAGCTGTTTGCACTGCTTGTCTCCGAGACAACCTGCACGGGTATATACCGTCGTAGGTTCCTCTTGCGTAGCCGACTTGCGACTGTCTAGCTCGGCCTGAAGCACACGTATGTGTTGCTCAAGCTCAGATGTTGTGTATTCACTCACATTTTTCACCGACCCTCAGTAGACGGCGTTCTTTATAAACCTTTGCTTCTCGACGATAACATCGACGATAACTCCACGCCACATATGTGACGCATATAGCGCGATTGAGTGAGCCGAATCCCGTGTCTCCACTGCGGGATACGCGGGAAACGCATACACGTAGGGCTTTAATAGTCGACACTACGCAGGCGCAGGCGCGCGGGCGCGCGAGTGGGCGGTATGTGTGCTATGGATAAAATAATATACACCACAGGTCAGAGGGGGCCGAAGCCCCCCAACCTTTACTGACTCCCTTATGCTTTATCTAAGCATCGTTTACAGTTCACCTGATGCCAAGACCGGCTTCTTGCAAAGCGATATTCTTGGGTCGTCATCTCGTGCCCACAGAGAGTGAGGTATTCCTCACCCTTAGGCATATGTCTTCTTCTCATTCTCTCACTCTCACATTGAATGGATAATGACTGTGTCCCATATCATTGGTTTCTTCTCTACCTTGAGCAACACTTTCTTGTTTCCAAGGCACATATTTAGTTAACTCCCGTCTGCAATTCATACAGTCGACTTCTTCTACTAGATAACTAAATTTCTTAGCTCCTTTATGCCCACATATACCAAAATCAGGATATCCTTTATATTTTGATAAATGATGTTTTACGTGTGTTTTCATTCTTCTTCTTCCTCCTTTATTGTTTTTCCCGATTCTAATTTAGGTGAATAAGTTTTCATAAACTCTCGGTATTCTCCACCTACATTCTTCCGTTCTTGAAGTTCAAGAACTAAATTCAAGCCTTTATCTGTTATTTCCCATATTTTATTTGTCATATGTTTCCTGCCCGACTATCCCTGAGGATAAGTCTATAGGCGGATGTGAGCCAGTTTTACATCTTAGCTCAGGATACCGTGCCTTAGCCCCAGTTAATCATTTCTGATATGGGGCCATTGTTAATTTCACAGGCTATGTCTTACGGCTCAGGACTCAACCAGTCAAGAAGCTTAAAGCTTCTTAAAGACTGGCTTCTTAGTCACTACTTCGCCATCTTCGTCTTTGAGATTACCTGTATTGAACAGGTTAAGAACGTTCTCTTTGTGGGCTGCAAGGCCCCAAAGAACACCTTTCTTATTACGACCACCTTTTCTCCATTTCTTGCCATTTAGACATTTAAGTCTAGGACAAGAGCAAGAGTAAAAGTCTTCGCTCTTAGACTGCTTATCAGTTTTGTTCATACCTTTTTTAGATGTCTGCCTCATAGCCCTTTTGTAGTCAGGCTTTAAGATGTCCATCTTCTCTAAGATATGTTCTAACTGATTATCCAACTCTTTCTTAATGAAAGCTTTGTCTGCTTTAGTCAGTGCCATATATTTGGTTTCCTCCTTTCTGTGGTTGTCCGCTTTTGTGGCGAATTCGGGGTTCGTTCGTGGCTCGTCTTATCTTCTGACTAAGACATCACTGCCATTACTAGCTACTCAACTATTAAGTCAAGCGACCGATTGCGGATAATTCACATTCCCTTACGAAATATATAAAACTTTTCCGAGTAGTTTATATATGACATCATCAAAAGAAGAAAAATCAATTTCCGAATGCACTTTTTCATTAGTTATCGTCGACAAATGGCTTTGAAATCGCTCTCATCGGTCCTCTGATTGTTTGTGCTCACGACACTTAGTGAGTTCAGAAGCGAGTAAAATTTTCAAATCCCTTTTTGTATAGATAACATACATCTGAGATAGATATTATAGGACATTCACCAATAGACTTATATAGTTCCAAATATACATATAGAGTAGCTATGACTAGCAAAGAGCACGGATTGAAGAAATACAAACTAGTTAACGCACTAACAATGGATAATCCATTGTCGTTAGTAGAAAAGATTAAGCAAGTACCAGAGGATTATGAACGTTATAAGTTCTACCTGTGCGAACTTGACCAGGACCCAGGCTTATCATTGAACATCATTGAAACCAGCCGCGTTGCTGCTATGTTAATGCAATTGGAACGTTACGACTCTTGGTCGTACGAGAAGAACATTGACGAACTTATAAATTACGAAACTACAAACGAACGTATGCGAAAAATGAACGAGTATGTATTGAATTACTTACAACGTGCACGAAACACCAACATCATTCAAGACAGCGTAGGTGCAGCTCAGGAACTTCTTATGGAGTTAAAGGGCGAAGACGGTGGTTTGAAAGTTGAATGGAAAAAACAACAAGAAATAATAGATATAGAGGTAGATGAAAATGACTAATAACACAACAGCAGAGACAAACGTAACAACTAACTTGACTGGTGACAGTGATACAGAAAGTATGATTGAGACCATTCTTGACGTTCTTACAGGTTCTCCAGAACTTATAGGTCTTCTTTTGGTAATCGTTGGAGCAGGGGTAGTAGCCTACTTTAAAGTTCCTGCCTTTAAGATGTTCGTAGATGTTTATGCGTCCAAGTTTATGAAAAAACACGAAGCAGAGATATTAGAACTCTTAGAGAAGAACTTAACTCCAAAGATGAGAGAAGCCCTTTCAGCGCAAGCAGAAAAGCATCTTAAAAATGAAATTTTAGTACAAGTTATTCTAAGCAACTTTGACCACACTGAAAAGAAGGCTCAAGGTACAGTTAAGAAACTTATTAGAGATTTAGCAAAAGAAGCTTAATGTACGAATTGGCTAACGTTATCGTAGAAGCCAAAAAGACCTTAGAAGAGGACTCGGCTACAGACGTTCGTTTTACTCATAATTATGAGATATTTAAACGGTTCGTCAACGTTGCAGAGTCTTCTCCGACGGACGAAGAGTTTCACAGACGTATACTGACAGACTTTGACTTGTTTTGTGTTGCGTACGTGCGACTAGACAACCGCAAGCCTATGTATCCTGCACCTTGGCAGAGTGAGGCAGCGGCTATTTTCGAATCGAGGGAAGTAAATTTATTCATTGAACCTCGTAAGATAGGTAAGAGTGCAGTACTCAGTGCCTATATTTTATGGAAGATGTGCAAGGAACAGTCTACCAGAGCAGTAATATTTGCTCCTACACAGGCACAGTTGTTCATTATGGACGACATATGGAAGTGTTTAAAGCGTTGTGACTACTTAATGGACCATTACGTCCAACCAAACGCTGGTGTACAGAAGAGAGGAACGTTCGGTAAAGAATATATTCGATTTGCCTTTAATGAATCAGAGGTTGTGGCTAGTAATTTAGCGCAATCGCAGAAAGCAGACAGTAAACGTGGTAATAAGGGGTCTCTTTTCATCGTAGATGAGATAGAGTTAGTTACCAAAGAGGTAAGAACTACGGTTATTGACGATATGATGGCCGATACATATACCGAAAAGAAGATGATAATGGTAGGTACGCCCAAAAGTATCGCTAATCCAGAGCTTGAAATGGAGTGGGACGCCTATAAGGATGACCCAGATAACTACGGAACTCACCACATTGACGTGTGGGACGCCATTTTACAGGGCGCAATCACCCGTAGCTATATAAAAAACCGCTTTAAACGTCTACATATCCCCTGTCAGTGGGTATTGAAGAAGGGATTGTGTGCCCCGCGCGAATTAACAGAGGACGCAGAGATAGATGGCTGGAAGTGTAACAAGTGTTGTATGCTTAATGAGGACTTTGTTGCGGAAAATATGGGAGAATTCCCTAAATCTGCAGGTAAATTCTTCCCAAAACTGTTTTTAGAGGCCTGTGCGCAGGATACTTGGGACTTTACTCTTAAATCAGAGGCAGGCAGGCAATATATTATGGGGATAGACTACGGATTGTTGTTAAATCCTACGCAAATAACGGTGTTTGAGGTATTAGCAGGTAATGCACGTATGGTTTACTGGGAAGAGATATCCCCCGTGCCCCCTGAAAAGGGACACAGGGACTATGACCCTATTATAGAACGTATAAAACGTATATATCACGCGTATAAAGGTAGAATAGTACGCATTTACCCTGATGCTACCGCAGCAGGTATACAAATAACAGCAGACCTTACTAAAGAACCTAGGAGAATACCGTCAAATAAGATATACTC
>Ga0098060_1000432_pt1 | contig 19368 bp, 16 predicted proteins | sample 21_taG_FD_77063 | JGI IMG/M metagenome (GOLD analysis project Ga0098060, IMG submission 77063) | Marine viral communities from the Subarctic Pacific Ocean - 21_ETSP_OMZ_AT15319 metaG | ecosystem: Environmental > Aquatic > Marine > Oceanic | place: Pacific Ocean | collected 2015-01-19 | reverse complement strand
TATTATTACCATCTCCTTTAAACCAAACGCTTAAGCCATAAGCATCTCCTGTAGATAATTCACCAGCAAAAGAATCTAAATTTATATAATCATTTGCTCCATCAAATGAAAGTGCATACGGTGAATAACCACTTGTAAAACTTAAATCACTTTGTACTAAATTGGCTTGTGTCATTCCTGAGCTTGTGCCATCGTTTGAATTAGAACTTGAGTCTTCAATCGTCCAGTTAGAACCATCATAAGTAGCAGAGGCATCTAATTTCCACCAACCTTGTAAAGAAGTAAATCCTGACATTGAAGTAAGAGGAGAACCATTATTGTAAAGAGTTTCTATTTGGTTTACTGTTCCGCCTGTTCCATCTGTTAATGCTGTGTTGAATATTTGAACATTTGAAAGTTCACCACTAAATAAAAAACTATTTTGATTTGTCTTGCCTATTAAAACATTTTGAGTTGAATTATATATAGTTCCACCTGTTCCTGTGTCTTCAAGATTTCCATCTATATATAGCTTAATGTTAGTGCCATCGTTTATCCCAAGAAAATGATGCCAATTACCATCATTTACATTGGTTGTAGAATTAATTTGACTTTGGCTACTTCCGTTAGTTGATATCCAAAAAGAAAGTATTCCCGTAGATTTTGTAACGTATGAACTCCAAGCAGAATCACCTGAGATCCATTTAGTAATAATATTAAAATAACTATTTGAACTTGAATTATCTATTTTAAACCAAGCAGAAATACTTAAATCACCAGTTATTTGTAAACTTGAATCATTACCACAATCTATATAGTCATTAGGTATAAAATCAAAAACATAATCTTTCAAAGAACTATTAGGCACTAAATATTCTGCTCCGTTAAAAGAATCTTGGTCTCCTAAAGGTGCGTAAAATACTGGTTTTGGACTTAGCGACATCGGGTTTCCTATACCAGTAGAGCTTGAACCATAAAGAGTTGTTATTTGGCTTGAAGAAAGAGCGTAGTTATAAATGGAAAAAGCGTCAAGTTTGCCGTTTAAATAGTGTAAAGATCCAGCATAACTTCCTATTGTTTTGATATTACCTGCTGTGCCAATTGAAACAGTTGTAGTTTTATCTAAATTACCATCTAAATAAAATTTAATTTCATTAGCTGTACTATCAAAAACAAAAACTATATGATGCCAATTATTTACAGTTATAGCTGTTGTGCTAATTATATTAACGCTACCATTCCAATAATAAAATTTACCAGCTCCAGACGGGCCGCTTCCTTCATCTAATCCAATCCCTTTAATTGTTCCTTCTGTAGTAAATAGATAACCAACCCCACTACTTGTTAAATCGTCTGACTTAATCCAAGTAGAAATTGTATGTTGATTAGGTAATAAAACACTTGAATTTAATTGTATATACTGACTACTCCCATCAAAGTCCATAGAATAGTTACTCTGCTTGTCTTTATTCTCATTGTTAGGCAAACGCCATTGTCTATTTGTAAACTGTGTACTCATATTCTTAATTAATCTCCCATTCTATTCCAGTATATTAGGTTTGAACCTGATACTGTGGTTAAGTCTTTAGTTAAATTAGTTCCTGTTGCATCGTAAATGCTTTCTACTTGTGTAGATGTTAGAGCTGTGTTCCAAATTCCTACTTCGTCTATTAAGCCATTAAAATAACTACTTCCATTTCTTCCAATTAATAAATCATTACCATTAGAGTTAACATTGCCCGTTCTTGAATCTGTGTCAACAGCAGAACCATCTAAATAAGTAGTAATTGTTCCAGAACTTCTTACAAGACATAAATGATGCCATCCTGTGCCAGTAATATTAGTTCCTAAATCAGCTACTTGAGAATCTCCATCAGCATTTTGCATATATAATATTTGACCAGATGTTTGGAATTTTAATCTATATTCACTATTGGAAGTTCCAGTAACTAATAAACCTGAATAATTAACGTGTGTTTCATAATTTATCCATAATGACCAAGTAAAATCTCCTGTTCCAAAATCAAAATCTGTAGTATTAGGAACTTGTAAATAATCTGAACTCGCAGAATCAAAATTCATACTGTAATTATTAGCAATACCAGCCAAAGCAATATCTACTGTTTGTGTAGATGTATTTGGACAAACACTTGAACCACTTGAAGTAGTATCATAAGTAATAGTATGACTCGCAACAGTAGAAGCACTTAAATCTATTTCACCAGTAGTTGAATTAATTACTAAACCAGTAGTTCCGCTAAACGTTCCACCAGTTAAACCTGTTATAGTTGGTGTTGGGTCTGAATCTGTTGGTTCATAACTACTCGCAGAATAAGCAAAAGCAGCATTGTCTAAAGGTGTTTCTGTAACTGTTACACTTGATGAAGTAGTAGAACAACCATTAACATCTGTTCCAGTAACAGTATAACTTCCAGCGGTTGCGGTTATGCTTTGAGTAGTTTCACCACTTGACCATAAATAACTACTTAATCCAGCAGTAGCAGTTAATGTAGTATTAGAACCAACACAATAAGAAAGAGTTCCGCTAATAGCTACAGTAGGTAGTGCTAATTCTGTTACCGTTACTTGTGCAGATGTGTTAGAACAACCGTTAGAATCTGTTACTGTTACGGTATAATTTCCAGCAGTTGCACTAATAGTTTGAGTTGTTTCACCATTAGACCATAGATAAGAAACAAAACTTCCAGCATCTAAAGTAGTAGAAGCACCAGCACAATAAGTTAGAGTCCCTGTTATACTAACAGTAGGTAAAGCGTAGACTGTAACATCTACAGAGTCAGTATCGGAACAAGCTCCGTTAAATCCAGTTACTGTATAAGTTGTGTCAGTTGTAGGATCAACAGTAATACTAGCACCTGTTTGTCCTGTAGACCAAGAATAAGTAGTAGCACCTGTTGCAGTTAGGATAGTGTTTTCACCATTACAAATAGCAACATCAGCACCAGCAGAAACAACAGGGATAGAATCTATAGAAATAGAAGTAGTAGCAGTCTCAGAGCTTGGAGCTGTATAGGTAACAATATAAGTTCCAATAGTTGAAGCAGATAAGTCTACTTGTCCAGTAGATGTAGAAATAAAAACTAGGCCTGTAGTACTAGAAAAAGTTCCACCAGTTTCTCCAGTTATTCCAGCAATAGGATCGACACCATTTTCACAGAATCTAGCTGCACTATATTCAATAGATAGTCTTTCCCCACCAGTCGCACCAGATGGCATAAAAAATAAACCTTTTTTCTTATTTGGGTTGTAAAATATCGCCATCTTTAATCTATTGGTAAATCACAATTATTATAACTAAATGGAAGTCTGAATCCTATATTCATTCCCCATCCTGTCAACTCATCTTCAAATCTTTCTGTAAAGCTAGTCAAAGTTCCTGACCTAACTAAATTAACTTTTAACCAATCTACGTTATTGCTAGTCGCTGTCTTTTGCTCAAAGTAAGAAACACAATCCAACAGCACTTGGCACATATCAGATTTAACATCATTCTCATTAGACTCGTCTTTGTTTACTAAGTCCATAGCCATAACATTAAAATTCCAAGTGAAAGTTCCATCACCTAAATTAGCTGGTTGATCAGCTACCCAAAATAGTGGATAGTTAAAGTCTGCTAGTTGGTTATGTTCTACTATTTCCCATAGATCACCATTACCAAAATTCTGTATTTGCTTATGGTTAGTAGCAAAAGTCTTAAACTCTTTTAATATTTGATTATAGGTTAAAATCATTTCTCGCTATTTCTGTACTCTTCCCTCCAAGAATTAGTTCTACTTCCACGACCTAAGTAAAAGCTAGTTTGGTAGGCTGTCTTTCTAGGGTGTAAGTCATCGCTATTCTCTTTGTATTTAGGGAATAGATTGTCATTTTCACATAAGTAGTTTATTAACCTAGCTTCTCTTTCTTCTGCTTTATTCTTCCATTCGTCTCTAAGATATTGTAAGTCTTGGTAACTAATAGGGTTGCTGTTCTCACTGTTCTTAGTTGAGACAGATTTGTTTCTATACTTAAATAACATTGATGTACTACACTCATACATAGTCCATTGAGCCATAGCTGGAGCTATATAGGTGTCTAATAAATTAACCTCATCACTGTTTAAAGTTCCAGCAGTAATCTTAGTTTTTAAATCTTCATAGAATGGAGTCCCTAATATTGGATGAATCCTTAACTCCTGGCAGTCTTTAATACTTGGTAATATAAGTCTAACATCTACATTCTCGTCAATTAGAGTAGTGTTCTTTACGTATTGCTCTGATATAAATAAAACTGCCATAACTTACTTTTTTAATCTTACTACTTGTTGTTCCCAAATATGTCTACAGAAAGGAGTAGTTTTATTTGTTCTATAATTATGATACCATCCACCTCGTTTAGTAAATATATCTATTCCAGACTGTCCAAAATCATTAGTTAACAATTCTAATTGCTGTAAAGTATATCTTTTAGTGGTTGCTAATAACATCATTTTATTACAAAAAGGTCTACTATTAGTTTTTAAAGGTGGTGCGTCTGGCCTCTCTACATATTTGTAAACTATAAATATTTCTTCTTCTGGGGTTTGTATACTAGCCTCAGCGTCTTTAGTAGGTTTAAAGTCTTTGTCTAAAGCTCCAGCGTCAAACAAATTAGAAATAGATTCATTTATTAATGATTGTTCTACTTTTAAAGCGTTTGCAAGCTCTGTGACAGGCATTAAAGGGTTTTTTAATAACAAAGATAAGACACTCTTTTCTAACTGCGTTAAAACGCTTGTAATTGCAAAAGACTCTTTTTTAATTTTTTCCTCGTATTCTTTAGCGTCTGCTATAGAAGTAATAGGATTTTGAAAAGTGTTTATTATTTCTAATTTACTAGAGTCAAAACCTGTAGTTTCTAACTGATTAAATATAATGTCATCTTCTTGACTGCTTAACTCTACTTTTTGTTCTGGTTGTAAAGCTGGAAGTCCAATCTTCTCTCTAATTTCATCCTGAGTCATTACCCCTAGAACAGCAGTTTCACTGAAGTATCTTTGTACTGGTTCTATTTTCTGTATTCTTACAGGTTGTCCATTAATACCATTATAGTTAAGGATAGAATTTATTAACTCATTAAATATTTTTTGTTCTGGATCAATTTGTAGATTTTGGTATAATTGAGAAGCTACAGCTATTTCATCTGCGTTGTTTCCTAATCCACTTCCTCCGTCTTGTTTTATGCCGAAAAGTTGTGGACTAGTTATTCCATGAGCTGTGAATATTTCTTCCCTTATTTGGTTATTTAGATTTATAAACCTTTCATCTTGTCCATTGACTGGAATTGGCATAATCTCAGGATGGTCAGAAGCCTGGTCTGTAAACGATAATAAAGGCTTTCCAGCATTGTCAGCACCAGTAGCATAATCTTTAAACCTTCTTTCGATTTCAGCCATCTCCTGATCATTTGGTTGACCATTCCGAAAACTTATAAGATAACCAGCAGAAAGATTGTTAGATATATTACTAAGCGTAAAGTTAGCTATTTGAGCGTCTGACTCTAAATAAGGTATAGCAGAAACATAGTCTGGAAGTGGGTAAGCTCCTAAGTCTGGTCTGTATTCTTTATAGTAGATAACATAGTCAACATCAGGTCTAGCATCTTCATTATAAGGAAACGCTTGTAATACCTTAAAGTCATCATTATTTTTTGGGTTTCTAGCAGACCAATCATCTGTATAGTAAAACAAATCATTGTCAACACCTGTTCTAACATCAGCAAAATCTATGTGGTTAACAGCAGCAATCTTATTATTTTTAGCCATTCTAACTTGAGCACAAAAACCCCCATAAACCTTTTTGTCTTTAGCTAGTTTACCTATTAAATCGTCTAGGTTTTCAGAGTCGTTAGGCATTCTTATAAACCCATCTACATAGGCTTTTTCAGTAAATGTTAATTTTTCATCTACTACAAACCCTTGACCTACAATAAATTTAACTTTAGAATTAATTATTTGGTTATGTTTGCTAGACTCATTATAGAGCTTAGTTAAATAATCTGGATAAGTATTTTTATAAGGTCTATCTGTTCCGTATTCGAACCAGTCACCTTTCTTAGATTCTTTGAACTCAGGTAATTCATACCCTCCGAAGTTTAAAGGAATTAGTTTTACGCTCATTGTGCTGGGTTATATACTACGTTAGTAGTTGGTGAAACTGAATGTTCTGTAAAAGACGGTTGATAAGTTGAGTCTATTAATTTCATCTTTCCTTGTTCTACTTCGTTTAGTCCTGTTGTATCTAGGTTTGTTGTGCTGTTTTGTTCAAATACTTTGTAGTTGTAAAAGCCTGGAGATCCTAAGTCTAGACTTCCACTTGTAGGGTTGTCAACACCCTCTACAAAGTTAAATTCATTATATCTTAATTTATTAGTGCTTATGTCTGCTATGATAGTATAGTATTTAGTTTTTGTTTGGTCACTCTCAAACTCAAATAAATAATCTGGGTTAGTTAGTTGACTCAATTCAAATAAGGTTGCTACAAAATTAGTTGTAGTATTCTTATTTATCACTATCATTTTTCTTTTTTTTCTTTGTTTCAAAAACCCAATCAATCTCAAGTTTCTTAAGAGTTGGGATATTCTCTTCACTTACTAAAACTTTAAAATGTTTTAAGTGAACTGTTTTTCCTATATATTCTTTTTTTAACATAATTCAAATTTACTAAAAAAAGGGGACAGTTTTACCTACCCCCCTTTCATACAACAAAGAACAATTAAGCACTAATTGTCAAACCAGCCACTACAGATGACTGTACCCCGTAACATGGGAACTGACTTTTGTCAGTTAATTCTATTTGGTATTGGTTTGGATCACCATAAGCCTGACCAGTTTGTCCAACTAAAGACGAACCTTCACAGAAATTATCAGCACCCAACGCCCAATAAGCGTTATTGTTATCACGAACAATTACGAATAATCTCGCAAGCATAAGCATCTTAATTTGGTTAGATTTAGCAGCACTCATTTTATTAATAGTGAAAGCTACTACATTGTCATAAAAAGAAGTCCCACCAGCTTGGTCTACAGTTGCTGTAGATGTCAAACTACCTGACTCTTTCTTTAACTCATATCTATAGAAATTAGTTGCACCTGATTGCGTAATAGCTGAGATGTCTCCACTAGCTTCAGTAAATGCAGTGATATTGTCTCTTTCTGAGATTAATACTTCTACAATTCCGCCTAGACTATCTGAGCAATCTCTCGCCTGTCCGTTACTTAATACACATGACATAATTAATTATTTTCAGTTAGTTAGCGTTTCAGCTAACAGTTATTAAAAAGGGGGTAATTAAACCCCCATTAAATTTAGGCTAATAAAAATTCTACAACTTGGTCAGGAAATGCAACATTTACACCTCTTCTGAATGCCATAGTAACTTTATAAATTCTGTCATTAAGATCGAACCAACTTCTAACATCGTTAGACTCTTCACCTGGTAAGTCAACACCTACATAAATGTTAGACGCTCTCATCAAGTAACAGTTACCAGTAGCTAAACCTGATAGTCCAGGAGTTGCACAAACAGTAACATTAGGGAATCCGATTAAAGGAAGCTCAGAAGTAAATCCACCTTCTACAACATAGTGAAAGTAATTTCCATCAGCGATAGCTTTTTGGTACTTTAAGAAAGTATCCATTCCGACAAACAATTTTAAATCGTCTGCGTCCATTATATCTTCGCTCATTAATTCAGCCATTCCTGTTAGGATGCCGATTACATTAGCGTTAGTGATACCAGTTGCCTGAGTGATAGCCGTTGGGTTACCATCAATAGCAGTAGCAGCAGCTATAATTTTATTAAGACCATCATACTTAGAAAGGTTAGCACTTCCAGAAGTTGTGTCACCTTGCCAATCAGCTACCTCAATAGCTTTTTGTAACTTAGAAACTTTTTCTGTAAAATATAACTCTTCAAAAGGAATCTCTTCTTTTTCGTTAGTTAATCCTTGTTTTAACATAACTGCTGTATATTTAGCAGCTAGGTCAGTCATGCATAAATCTTCGTGTATTGCAACAGCTCCAGGATTGATAGTTCTTTGTGACAAAGTAGTTGAACCACTTGCACTCCTAGAACATCCATCAGCTTGAAAAACAACATCACTAGAAAGGATATTAATTGTAGTAGGTCCTTTCACGCCATCTTGTATATTAGCGTATTCTGAAAGTCTACCACCAGCTACAGACTTAATGATCAAGTCCATTGCATTTTGTTCGGTATATGCGGCTAAAGCCGAAACATCAAAACTCATAATTTAATTTTTATTTTATTATATTTTTATTTTTTAAGATACTTATAATATCTTTTTTACTTTCTTTTTTTAAAGCCTTAAAGCTAGAAGGTCTTTTGACTACCTCGTCTTTAGTTGGCTCTTGTAACATTTTCTCTGTTAAGTTTAACAACATAGAAAAAGACTCCTTAAGATTATTTATTTCTTTTTTTAGTTCGTTGTTTTCTTCTGAAATTGTTGTTTCCATTCCGAAAACTTTTTCAGTTACAATCGACTCTATAATCTTTTTAGCTTCTCTTTCTTGAGCCTCACTTAAAGGACTAGACATTTCTTCCTCTTCTACAGATTCTGCTTCTACTTCTGGTTCAGCCTCTTCTTCAACTTCCTCAACTTCAACAATGACACCACCTTCAGTAGAAATAATTCTACCGTCAGATAATTCATGTTTACCGTCTGGAGCTGGCAAAAGTTCACCATCCACGTCAACAACTACAGCAGCACCTACAACCACTTCAGGCTCAACTTGAGCAACTGTACCGTCAGCCAGTACAACATCCTCAAATTTTTCCTTTACAGTTTCGGTAGATTCTTCCACGTTGTTTTCAGTAGTTTCAGCAAATTCCTTAGAATCGTTTTCAATGTCAACACCTTCAGTTTTAAAAATGCTTTTAATCTCATTGAATAACTCTTTTAATTCACTCATAACATATATTAATTTATACTATTATATATATAACAAAATAATTATAGTTTAACAATTACAAATGTTTTTCTTTGTATTTTCTAACTACTGATATAATTTTGTTAACTAAACTTATTGGGTATTTAGTAGCTTTAGCTTCTCCAAATATTCCCTCTACAGAAAAACCTTTAAAAGTACCATCTAGAACCATCTGCCAAACTTCGTCATTCTCTACCCTCATTGATCCCCACCATGAACCATCTGGAGCGTTTTCAAATCCTTTAGGAGCTTTTATCCCTCTTTTACTATCTATGATTAATGACTCAATAACATAAACCCCATTATCTTTATAGTCTATGTCGTGCATTAAATTAATATTAGAATTGTAATTATTCTTAAAGAATTTATTTACTATTTTTTCTATAGTAGGTTTTCTAAAGACTACATAATATTTTTCGTTTTCGTCATTTAGTCTAATGATAGGCAGATCAGCTTTCATAAAATAACCGCTAACAATTCTTTTCTCTTTATCTTGAATCTTAAAAGCTCTTTTATATTTGTCTTTGGTTTTCATTTTATTGATTGCCCAATTAACACCAGAAGTCCCTCCCCAAGCATCCCACATCAAACCACCACAACCCTCACTGTAAGGCACATCTTTATGTTGTTGATGTCTGTTAAAGCTGGCCATTCTACCTATAGTTTCCCAACTAATATTATCTTTATTAGCTAACTGCCTAGCTCTAGTCCAACCAACTTTAGTTCCACAATCTGAACCGTTTTCTTCTTTATACTTTATAGCTTTCTTAGCATTGTTAGAGGCTGATTCTGGATAATCGTTAAAAGTTTCTTCAAACTCATGTTTTTGGAACGCTTGCCAATTACTCATAATCGCTGGACTGTCAACTAATGCTATGTAGTCCACTCCGCTTTCATCCTCTTCGTCTATTATTAATTCTAGTAAATCTGTTTTATTTTCCATTGTTTTTTTATTTAATATGTTGCCTGTCCTTGAATTACAGAAACTTGGTTTTGTGTGTTAGTTATGTCTGTCTCAGTGACAAAAACTTGTGTTTGGTTTTGTGGTACTAATGTACTAGTATTAGCTGGTTGTAATGTTGGAGGAGTTGCTCCACCGCCTGTTGCAAAATTAGGCGTATCAACACCACCACCGCCAGCACTACTAGACTGAAATTGTTGTTTAGATATATTAGCAACGTTAGCCAATCCATTGACTATAGCAATTCCAGCAGCTATGAATGGTTGTGCTGGAAAAAGTACAGTTCCAGGATTAGCGGCAGCACTAGCAAAAATAGCGTTTGCACCTTGATAAGTCTGCATAATAGCTTGAGCTATTTGTAGTTTCTTATTTATTTCAAATGCCTTTCTTTGACTCTTTTCATTGTCTTTAGCAAAAGCAGAAGTTAAATTCATTAAAGCTCCTATACCCCTTACAGCCAAATCTATTTTAGCTGCTTCTAGTGCTTGTTGTTTTTCTAATATCTTTTGGTCAGCGTCTGCTATTATTTCTTGTCTTTGTCTTTGGAAGTCAGTTTCAAGTGCTAACTTTTGATCTACATAAGTACCATCTAAAATAGCTTTTTGAATAGCTTGCTCTTCATCCCAAGCCAACTGTTGAAGTCTTAACTGCTTCTCTCTTTCTATCTCATCTTCAATAGCTTTTATTTTAGTTTCAGTTTTTAACCTACTAGCTTCCGCTGTTTCTTCTAAAAAGTCTGTTTCAAACTCTGGCTCTTCCTCTTCATCTTCTATATTAAATATCTTCTCTTTAGTGTCTAATTCTTTTAGTAAAGAGTCATTTACTTTATTTTGATGGGTTACAGTTTTAGCAGCGTTTTTAGCTTTTTCATTTGCTACCTTTTTATCCATGTCAATAACTCTCAACTGAAAACCAGCTAAAGCGTTTTCTTGTTTTAACAACTCCTCTTCTAGTTTCTTTAAATCTTCCTTACCTTGCTCCTCTGTTTCTGATGGATCAAAAACTAAAGTAGACGCTTTTTCGAGTAACTTATTTGCTTTTTCAGATAAACCAAAATCAACATCTATAGGCTCTAAACCAAAAACCCTTCTTCCAACAGCTGTCTGTGTAATTGAGTTTACTACTTTTTCTATGCCCTCACCTACAAAGTCAATAACTTTAATTAAGGCTAATGGTGCTGCTGCTAATAATTTTAAAGTAAACTGTAGTATTCTCTGATTTCTTTTACTACCCTCTTCCTTTTCTTTGTTTACTACTTTTTGTGCTAGCAATTCGTTTTTAATTGATTGAACAACTTTTTTCTGTCCTTCAATTTTCATTGTTAAAATCTCACGCTCTGTCTTACCTTGTAGCTTTAAGATATTTTCTTGGTTGTTTAAAGTTTCTAGGTTTTTCTTATTTAGTTCTGTAGTTGCTTTAGTAGTTTCTTGTAAGTCTTTACTAGCATCACTAATCCCCATTATAGAGTTTTTAATCTTATCAAAATTAGCAATTAATAAACCAACCCCAACAGCTAAAGCACCAATCCCAGTAGCTATTATTGCACCTCTTAAAATTTTAAAAGAAGCAGAAGTTACTACAACAGACTGACCAAATAAAGCCATTATTCCAGTAGCTAGAACAGTAGCAGCACTATTAATTTTCTGAAACGCTGTAGAGTTTTTAATAACATTATTGAATAACTTCATAGCTGATTGAGTCCCCTCAATAGCACCTTTAAAAGCCATAGAAACACCTATAGCTTTTTCTATGTTTCTTACAGTGTCTTCAATAGCACCACCTCCACCACCTAGTAGAATAAAAGCAGCAGAAACGTCACCAACAGCACCAGCAACAGAACCAAGCTCACTAGCTACCTGTTCATTATCTAAAGCCTCCATAGATAGCTCAGTGTTTTTAATTTCTTTGTTAACACCTACTAACTCTTGTTTTAAATCTTTAAACGCTTTCGATCCTAAAGGCACTTTTCTTAGTTCTTCATTTAATCTCTCTGCTTCTTGTTCTAGTTGTCCTAGAGAAGTTGTAGCACCCTTTGCGTTTATGTCTATTTCTAAAGCTACTTTTTCTGCCATTTTATATTATATTAAATTGTTGACCATCCCACATCATTGTAACGCTATCGTTATTGCTACTAAGTGTGTGCGTGCTACTACCATCAATAGTGGTTGATAATCCAGTAGCATCTATTATAGCTTGATGTTGTGAATGTAATTTTTTAAAAGTCCATATTTTACCAATGTGCGGAAAGTAAGGAAAGCTAGTTCCATACACAGCAGCAAACCGAGCTATAACATTACCACCTTGAGTGTCTATTAAATATGTTCTAATGTTTTCACTAGCTATAAAGTCAGCGTCTCTAGTTTCAAAACTTCCACTTCCTTGAATCTCATCATTTATATAAATCAAATTAGACTCTCTTACAGTTTGATTATTAGAGTTTATTAATTGAATATTTTGTAGTCCTGATTCTATTGTGTTGCCACTACCCTGAATTACAACATTTCTAGCACCAGAGAAAATGTTATTATTAGAACCTGTTATTCTTGCAGCTTGAACAGTTCCACTTATATAGTTATTAGTCCCCATTGCACTAACTCCCTGATTACCTACACTATTTCCATTTGTTAATGTTCCTGTACTTTGTGCAAAAGTCGGAGTCCTTTGTCCACCTAAAGTCTGTATACCACCATGCGAAGTCTGTGTATTAGGACTAAAAACTGTAGCAGATTTTATTTTAAGAAACTCACATTTAGTAATTGGATTAATTGGATTGTAGTTTTCTATTTTATTTAATCTAAAATATTGACCTTCAAAATAGTATTGTTTTCTAAAACTTAAATTTGAAACATCACTAGGAGTTAGATAGAAATGTGCGTTTACTATTTTTGAGTTAGTGTCTGTAATTTCTTCAATAAACTTTTTATAGTATTTATTATATAAATTATTATTATTAAAAGTTATTACATTGTTAAAGACATTAGCCCAATATATCTCATTAGTTAAGTTAAATCCTATATCTTCTGTAGGTGTGTAAGGATCGTCATACATTCCAGCATAAGGGTAATTAGTCTTAATTGTGTCTCCACTAGAGTCAACATGAAGCCATTGTTGATCTGTACTTTTTAAGCCACCCCATTGTAAAATCCTTATATTAGCTTCAGTTCTTTGAACACCATCTTTTTCATCAAATTTGATAATTGTTGGGATTACTCTATCATACCAAGATTGACCAACGCTAGGAGTAGCTGAGAATATTAATTCTGTTTTGTGTTCTGCTTTTAAAAAGTCATTGTTTATAGTAAAGTCAGCTTGTCCATAATTTTCAGCCCAAGTGTTATAGTATAATTCATTATAGTAGTCGTTATCCCTTTTATAAGTGAATAGATACTCCTTACTGTTTAAAGCACCCATAGGCTTAAACTCTATGTCTTTGCTTTTATCTATTTTACTACTCCAATCAATTACATCATTATTATAAAAATCGTCTCTAGGTTCTATGATTAAATCTTTTTCATTGTCTGGATTTGGTTGAACATATAAATTAAACATATTTATAATAGACTTAATAAAATCTTTTTGCTTGACCTTTGCTGGTATTGCTGAGACCATGTCTATACTACTACCTTCAATGTATGAACTATTGACTAACTCATTATTAAAGTAACTGCTTAATATGTTTAAACCAAAGGACCTAGCGTCATATAGGTTATTACCTGAATCCTTCCAAAATACATTAGATTGATTTTGATTAAAGTTTATATTATTAAATAATTTTAAGTCATTTCCTCTACACTCATATTCTACTACTACTTTAACTTGTTCGCCACTATTTAAATAAATATTGTTAGCACTAACATAAAACTTATTTGGTGTTGATGTATTGTTAATATTATCTATTTCTACATAAGCTGGAGAACTTAAAGAGCCTACATAGTATTCAGTTGATGAGGTTGTCGGACTGCTAGAAGTTGTTATAGTAGCACCTGGATTTACTGGTGTGTTGCTTGCTTGTATTCCGAAAAACTGCTCATCTATTGTAGATATAAAACCCCCACTTGAATTATATTTGTTTAGTTTTATTTTACCATGTATATCAGAGACTATCGTGTATTGTGTTCCGCTAGTTGGTGTTCCTGTCGGTGCATTATAAACCCCTTGAACTTGCACCATAGAATTTAGATTATAATAAGCATCTGCACCAGCAGTAAAAACCCCAGTACTATTATTATAAACATTTCCAACATCATAACTTTCAGTCTGATTTACTACTGTGTCACTTTGGAAAGTTGTAATGTCATCAAAAACCCCATTAAAAGAACTACTAGAACCAGTTCCAGAAGTTAAGAATTTTGGATTGTACGAACTAAAAATAAGATTGTTTATAGCTGATTCTGTTAGTTTAAAATCCTTACTTGAAAAGGGGATTATTAATGTATTGAAATAAGAGCTACTAAAAAAACTAGAAGTGTAAGTGTAGCCTATAGAACTAAATATTTCATCAATATACTTTTTAACTTTAATAGCTGGGAAAAAGTCTGTTACATTCCAATTAGGAGAAAAAACTAAACCAGCATAATTAATGTCGTAGTTAATCATTGGGTAGACATAGTCGGTAGTTAAAGGAAGATTCCAGGTTGCTACCTGATTAGCTTTTGTGTAAGTGTGATTTAAACTACTTAAATCTAAGTCAGTTAGTTCTTGATCTTGTAACTGAGTAAAAAAGTTTCCTATTCTACCAATAATTACACAATCGTAACTTATAAAACCGTTTTTATTTTTAACGGATTTTAACTGTAAATAACCATCTAATTGAACTTCACCATTAACTAAATAAACTACTTCAGTTCTTAAGTTAGGGTTAAAAGTCTGTAACTCTATATTAACGTTAAATATGTGTTCAAAGATTTTATTAATTCTTTTACTAGCTGGTAGATTAATAGTCTTAGAAAAGTCAGCTTTTCTCTTATCTGGTTTAGCTATGTCAGAAATATTAAAAGTTAAATTAGGATTTAACGAACCTAATAACTCGACACTTTCATTATTTATATATAATTCTTCCTTAATCATTATCCGCTACAGCTTTCACAATTTTCATCGTCAATATTACAGGTTCTTTCTGGAACTGGTTTATTTTCAAGATTCTTTAACATCTTCTCGAATTCTGTTAGTTTTTCTTCCATTTAAAATGATTGTCTAAAGTTGTCTATTCCTAATTCTAAATTAACTTCTAAGTTAAATACTTTATCTACACTAGTAATCTTTTCCTCCCAGTTTCCGTCAATGTTTTTTATTGGAATACGTCTTACACTAGATAGTCCATTAGGTGCTGTGTAGTCATCTAATAAATAAACCTCTGGACTTTCAATAAGTTCTAGTAGCCAATTATAAGTATTACAGTCAACCCAATCAGAAGTTAACTTCATTTTAGGCATTGACTTTGTATAGTATTGAACCTTTTCTCTATTAGCTATAGAATAGTCTATAGCACCAGTTGAACTTAAATCATTAGGAGTAGTTTGAAAAAACTTTCTTTCTATTTCTTCGCTATGTCTAGAAACTTTAGTAAAGTTGAAATAATCAAAACCGCCTAAACTATTTAAAAACTCTATTCTTTTAGTTTCGAACCTACACTCTGAATCTATATTGAAATAATATTTTTCACTTACTTGTACTTCTAAATTAGACAAATAAATAGCATAAGAAGAAACGCTAGAACTTATTATAGGTTGACTTCCGCTTGATATGTTACTAGGGTTTATTTTGTTTAACGTAAACGGTGAGACAGGTATTCTAATGTTTTTGAATGTGCTAATAGTAGGAACGTCAATTACTGTAGTAGAAACCAAAGAACCACTAGAGTTATAACCTAAAACAGTAACTGTGTCTATAGGGTCATTAGCGTGGTCATATAAAGCATATATATAGCCTTGCTCATCTATCATGACTTTTTGGTTGTAAGGACTATTTGCAGCTCCACCATTAGGACCATTAGTCAAGAATTTTCTAGTAGTGTTATTATCAGTGTATTTTTGATAGTAGTTATTATATTGCCAATCATAAAAATTAACTACATCTCTTCTATATTTAGGTAAGCTACTGTTGAAGGTTAATAAGTCATAGCTAGTGCCAGTAGTAGTGTCTGGAAATGTTACAGTCTGTGGAATGTCATAAGTTGCTGATCCTGTATTGTAATGAACCCAACCAAACTCCAAAGTAAAATCTTTATAGGAATTACTATTATCAAATATTACATCTATATTACTTGGGTTTAATTCTCCTAAATCACTAGACATATAGCTTTGCATAATTCCAGATAAATCAAACCTACCAAAACCATTAGTAGTTGGAGGGACTTTTAATCTTCCTAAAGTAGTAGATCCATCTTTAACATCAATTAAGTAAGCAAATCCTGTGTAGTTTCTAATGCTTCCAGTAGTTTCATATAATACAACCTCTACAGGATTATAGACTGTTCTATATTGTTGCGGTAAGTGTTTTACTTGTAAACTCATTTTTTTAATATTTCTTTTAATCCTTTTGCTACTCTTTCACCTGACACTATTCTTATGTCTGTTTTAAACTTGTTAAAAGCCTCACCATAGAAAGTTTCTTGCATACAATTATCAAAGAAGTATCTAGGTTTAATTCCTGTTCTAGCAATAGAGTTTCTTACAGCGTATTCATTAAGTCCCTTAGACCTAGACCATGCTTTAACATGACTAACTTTAGGACCTTTCTTAAATTGATAAGGACTGTTAGGAGCTTTAATTACCCAGGGTTTACCCTTGTTTGGTCCACTCTTTTTAGTACCTCCAATACCTTTAACACCTTGATTAAGATAGTCGTAGTAGTCAGCTAGATATAATGTAGCCACCATTCTAAAACCAAACATTTTAACAGGCATTTTAATAGATTGCTCTAAGCTACCTTTATAAACTAATCCCTCTTTTTTAACTGACTGCTTTAAACAATAAACCATATCAGCAGCAATGTTGTTAAACACTTCAGCTAATGTGTTAGGGTTGTCTATTTTGACTTCCTCTAGTTGACTCTCATCAAAACCAAATATGTCTAATTGATCTGCCACTATCTATGTTTATACTTTTGTTTCATTTCTCTGTGGACTTGTTGTTCCATCTTTTGTTTATCTGTGTAATAAGCTACAATATTTAAAGCCTTTGTTATATCCCAATTTAGTATCTCATCCCATTTGTCAATCCTACTATTAGTCAAATTGTCTAAGGTGTGCCACCATCCCCATCGTTTACCAAATCCAGTTCCTGTTTGGCCTCTTTCGTCATCTTCTTTGCTTCCTCCATCAAACAAGTTTTTATAACTTTTGTTAAGACCTCCGAGTGAGTGTAAAAAAAAACACCTATTGGATAAGCTATTGTTATTGGCATATTATTTAGAAAGTTATCTGCTGTCTTTCTAAGTATCTCACTGTCTACTTTAATATGTTTCCAACCAAATAAAGTTCTTTTAACTGGTCTACAAATAGTAGTTAAAATGTGATGTAAGTTATTGAATATAGCATCCTCATCGTCTTTAGCGTTTTGTAGTATTTCCATACTGTTAATGTATTCACCAAATAACAATTTCTTAGCATCTATTTTAAACTCATACCATTGACCACCAATCTTAAATCTTTTGTCTTTTAGTTTATTAGGTAATTCAGTATCTAAGAAACTCATTTTCTCTTTTATGGACTTATACTGTTTTAAACTAATATTCTTTATTACATCTCTTTTCTGTCCTGTTAAGACTGCTAGAATGTTGACTACTCTTTCTATAGGGTTTAGTTTGGAGTTTAATACTGGTCTTAGATTAATATAGTTTCCTATTGTAACATCTGACCACTTTGTTGGTATTGTAATTTCCATAGTTGTATATATAACAAATTTATTAATTATAACAAAACACTAAAATAAATAATTTAAACTAAAATACTAAACAACTAAACACCAACTAAAATAATAACTCACAATGGCTGAGGATAGTGTTTAAATCAATTCTAAGAAACTTAAATACTTTTTACGTGTATTTATATAGATTAACTATTTATAGTGTCTTAAAACTAATATTTAACATTAGCTAGTTTATGAAATAGTATAAATTAATAATAAGATAAATATCTTATCTTATCTTATAGAACCCCATTTGCTCAGCATTTGCTTAGCATTTGCTCAGCATTTGGTCTATTTTCCTCTATAAATAAAAAGGGGTAACGCTCTTTCGCCGACTACCCCAATTCCCAAAACAAAATTTATGCAAAAATTTTGCTTAATCAAATATAGTAAATTAAAATAATTTATATTCTGTTTCTTTTATTCTTTGTTCAGCTATGTTAAAATAATTCTCGTCTTGTTCTATGCCAATAAAGTTTCTATTTGTATTCTTACAAGCTACACCAGTTGAACCGCTACCCATTGTAAAATCTACTACTAAATCATTTTCATTGCTAAATGTTTTAATTAAATCTTCTAATAATAAAATTGGTTTTTGAGTTGGGTGGTGTCCGTCATAGTCCTTTTTGTATTTTAAAATATTGCTTTTATATTTATTTCCTTCCCATAAATTAAATGTGCTTGGGTATTGCTCATTCATTTGTTTTAGCAAATCCGTTCTATATTCGGTGTCTATTTGCTTTAATTCTGCAAACTCTTTAAACTTATTTACCTTGTCAATTTTAAACACCTCAATCAATTCTAAATAAGTTTTTTCAGTACACAAGCTGTATTGTGTGCTGTTTATGTAAAATGTATGCTCAGCTCGTCTATGTCCTAATTTTGTATTTATTTGTTTTAGGTTTAAGCCTATGTAATCCATTAATATTTTAAAGTATTCTCTTAGTGGGTGCTTTCCTTCAAAGTCGTGTTTTTGATGCATTTTGCTAAATACAAGTATATCTTCAGTAAAACTTACCATATTTACTTTAACACCTAAAGCGACTGCAAAATTATCCTTTTCCCAAGTGGCTCTATAATTAAAGGGTATGTTTGGTATTGCTTCCGTTATTAATTTAGTTGTGTAAGGTTCTTGACTAAATAAAATCATTTTACCGTTCTTTCTTAATATTCGGTTTGCAATCTCATAAACCTTTTTAGGTTCTATTGATAAATCCCAACCATTAATACCAAGTTTTCTACCACCATCAGTATTCATATTTCCATAAGGTAAATCAGTCAATATTAAATCAACACTACCACTTTCAATTTTATCACTTTCAATTAAGCAATCACCTTTGTATAATTTTATCTTATTGCATACCATCCTCGATTATTTTCTTTTAAATGTATTAATGCCACGTATCTCAAAGCATCCATTAAGTGATCCTGTCCGATAGGTTTTTGTAGACTATTTCCGTTTTTATCTGTTGCCCATTTATACATCCTAAACTCTCTTCTAAGGTTGCTACTATTCACAACATTTATTTTA
>Ga0098060_1000429_pt1 | contig 19444 bp, 31 predicted proteins | sample 21_taG_FD_77063 | JGI IMG/M metagenome (GOLD analysis project Ga0098060, IMG submission 77063) | Marine viral communities from the Subarctic Pacific Ocean - 21_ETSP_OMZ_AT15319 metaG | ecosystem: Environmental > Aquatic > Marine > Oceanic | place: Pacific Ocean | collected 2015-01-19 | reverse complement strand
TTCATTTACAAATTATTTATTCTGCAATACATCGTTGTAAATTGGCACGCTCGGTAGGATTCGAACCTACGACCCACAGCTTAGAAGGCTGTTGCTCTATCCATCTGAGCTACGAACGCATTTGTGTTTAGTCTTACGAGTGTATTTTGTTTTATCACGAACCACTCGCATACGAAACAGACCATTCGGATTCCGAACAGCCTTTTTAAGTTTTGATGTTCTCTTATTCATTTTACCAAACCAAACACATTAGAAAAAATACTAGTACGATACTTATGAATTTAATTTCGGTCACGATTTTCTCGAAAGGTTACAATTTCAATCTCATCTTCTGTAACCCAGCGTGATTTAGAAGAACCCAGGGCCTTAATATCAAATCCTCGCTGACCGTCCAGGCATATAACCTTTTCGCGAATGCCGACCACTTCCCACTCAATAAAACCGTGTTGTTTGCGTAATTGACGCGCACGGTTATTAATCGGCAACAATTCTACAATGTCGCCAATCATAATCTTTCGAAACATCATAACAGATTCCAAGGCTGAACACCTACAAGAGCACAAGCAAAGACAATAGGAAAAACTACATACACAGTCAGATACATAACAGCGGTTTTCATTTCACACTTACTCAAAATTAACCAACACGTATAGTATACAGGAACCCGAACAGAATGTCAACACTTTCGGTCAAACTTTTTTGGTTTACCTCGCATATACTCTATATCTGGGTCACAATGCGATTTCATTTGGTTCGCGCGACCGAGACGTGCATCACGAACAGAATCCGAGACGCTCTGCAAGGTCATAGCAATGATTTCATAAGTTCTCAAATCCTCAATATTCATTTTTCTTATACTTAAACTTTCGCTTTCGCTTGTCAAATGTCAGTGGCACAGAAAACTGGACCCATTTTTCATGATTTGCCCAGTAACCATGAGCCTTTGTTTTGCAGTTCGATAATAAGTATGTATGATTACAATCCCAATCTTCTGTAATTTCTTTGGCTATAATCATAAGTAGCACGCACCTTGAGCGGAGTAGAGCTGAGCGTATGTCCATTCTATATTGTAACTACCATCCAGCACATTACCACGAGCCGCATTACGTGCAGGAGCATTATAACTCGCAGCTTTCAAAATATCACCATACCGAAACTTTTTATCGTGCTCGGTATTCACAATGAAGGCTTTAACTCCGTCTCTTTTCGAGATCACCTTGATGTACTTGCTTCCGTATGTCTCAGTCAAGTTACTCACATAATCATCAAACATTTCTCGCCGTCGTTTCATCAACTGAAACCGAATGAAACCTTGATAGTCAAAAATCATTGCATTCTTCATATGCAGAATACCATCTTCAATCGTTTTCGCGCTTTTTGTCACACGTACAGTCATTATATTAACTCTCCTAATTCGCTTTGAATACCGGCGCGCTCTGCAAACAAGTCTGTACCATCGCGAAGTTTGATATCGCCACTCGGTAACCGAATTGTTACTTGCAGATCCTTACCATACTTGGCTCGCACAGATTCAATAACACCAGTGTATTCTCTGGTGAAGATTCTACGACCTGCCGAAGTCCAAAGACTATTCATATATTCATTTAAAGTTTGCATGTTTACTAATCTACCTTGTAGCCTTTTTCTATAGGAAACTCTTTGCGAATGTCCGGCAGAATATCCATCATCGCCGTTCCACTCATAGTCAAACAGATTTCATATGGGAGACAGATTCAAACCTTATAAATCCTACGGTTTTTATATTCCAGGGAAGGTAAAGCGAAAGCCGCTCAGTTTTGGGGGGTAGTTGGGGGGTAGGGCTTTGTAAATTAACCTACCATTTTATCCACAGTCTCAACCAAGTTTTCTACGAACACATTCTCGACCCTTGCCAGTTCCTTATACTCATACTTCCGAATCTTACCGAAAGTTACATCATATAGGTCATTACCATTCAATTTGATTATGACCTTACCCTTGTTTCTGACTAGACCAGAAGACTTGAACATCAGTCCATCTTCCATACCAACCAAGTCCTTGGCACCCCAAGCACACATGGCCATCTTATCTAATACATTGATTTGGGAGAGAATTGTTTTTGCAATTTCCATTTGAATACCTTGAATATTTGATAGAGACGTTATTGCATTTATAGATTACAAAATGCGATCCAGTTTTGACGGGGTAGGTGCCTGTCAAAATGTCAAAAAAGAGAAGGCTGACTGCCATAGAGATTTACTCAGTTTAGCGTCAGTCAGCTTCATTTGGAAACCTTTTCTTCAGAGACTAGCAGTGCCACTATGGCCTATCGGGTTAATCCCGATCCAGAAGTCTCTGGAGTAAAATGGGTGCCGAGCTTTGATGAGGTCGCATCTCCTGCATTACTCTAGGGCCGGACTTTCCCTAGCGCAGTGTGATTACTCCCCTACGGCACTGCCAACCTTCACACTAGGCGGCCGGATAATGGGGTGACTCTCGTCAGGGCATCAGGGTTTCCTTCTTTGTTCTCTCAACCAACACAGATATTATCTCATATCCTGGGGTAGGAGTCAAGTGTTTGGTCAAACAGATTTCATATACCTCCTCAACCGATTGCATATGCGAAAATCTCTGCATTTGAATCCTCCTCATACAAATCGATTGATTCTGCTGAGAGCTGCCGCCTACCTGACTTGACCAGACTAACCTTGCTGGACCTTGAGTTAGGACGAGCAAACACCAGTATATCACGATGGCGGTTTAGCTTGTTCCAGATCTTACGCCCACCAATCGACTGAGAGGTGCCTGCCTGCATCTGTAACCCGAGTTTTTTCATAAGCAATACATAGACCCTTACTGCTAAGTTGCGTCCCTTGTAGCGACTGTCAGCGCGTGCTATGTCCACATGCCATGCCTTACCCGAAGGGCTCAAATCAATCTCCATTGCAACCCTGGGCAAGCCACGCTTAGTGACACTCCGATCCACCACACTAACAAACTTTGTTATACCACTATGCTCAACCCAGACTTCAAGACCAGCACGAGTACCAATCAGTTCGCCGAGATCGTCTTCATCTTCAATATATCCAAGATTATTGCGTTTTTCCATGTGAATCGGTTCAGGCAATTAGTGAATCTCCCTCATGAGTCGGCCAATATCATCTGATGCATACTTACCAGTGCTTGCATAGTTGCGAAAAGCTTTACATTCTGTTGCTTTTATACCACAGCTGGTAATCATTGCACAGTTCTCACAGGGCTCAACTGGTAATTCAGCCAAAGCCTCAGTCAGCTCCTTGTGCTCTGACTCAACTCCACGACCATTATAGGCCTCAGCGTCAAACCAGACAGAAATATGTCCATAGCGTCTCATTAGCTATAGCTCCTCATCATTCCAGGCTGCAGCAATCTCGTCATAGTTGACGTGATCCAGGCCATCTCGCATCATAACACCGTCTTGCATGTCAGGCGTTCCATCAGGAAACACCTCGCGAACAAACGATTCCACGAGATCAGCAGACCATCCTTTGATCACTTTTCCCGCTCTTTGACGAGCAAAATAATACAGTTCTTCTTTGCCAACCCAGAGCGCAGTGTTCCAGGTCGCGTAGTTAGTCCAACCATTATAAGTGCTCATAAGCAAAACCTCTCAAGTTCTTCAGTTTTAAACATCACCGTGTGATTCAGACCAACCACAGAGCATTCCAGGTAGACATCATCAGTCTGACACTCAATCAGTTGCTTAATACCAACATAATTTTGGTGTCTGACACTATATGCCGTCTTATACAGACTCATTTTGAGGGGGCTGTGTTCAAGACCATCAGCACTCTTATACACTTGCATTCATCTCCTCAGTGACTTTAACGATTGATTTTCTGCAAGACTCAATAATCAATTGAGCATGCCCGGCATCTTTCGCACTCAGAATAGATCCCATGAGTTGCTCCAGGTAGCCAGCTGCATATGCGTGACTCTTATACCGCTCGGTGGCAGCATCAGTGAATTCACCCATAATTTCGTAACCTGATTTTTCCATTTCTGTGTCTCTTTTCTCAGTGTTCATACGTTGTATTTTACAGGAATTTGGTGAGGTTGTCCAATACTTTTTTTGTCTTGGAGGTGAATACTATCGATATATGCACTACAGAATCTATTCATACCCAACCAACATAGTAATGATACAGGATTCTCAGCAGCACGTCAAGGTCTTTTGGTGAAATAATTTGGAATTAGTTAAACTTTTTTTGTCTGGGTAACCTCTCGACTGGACGAGCGATATATGGGAGACTAAGATCACACTACCTCAGCACCTTTTAGCATATCCTCAGCACCTTTTCTACCTTTATCCCACTATTCTCCACTTATCCACACATTTATCCACAGCATAGCTATGTTTTTTTAAACCTTTTTTAAAACTACACACTTTTTCACCAGATTGTTGTTTTCTTACCACAATCGTCCGCAAGCAATCCTTTTACCACTAGCGGGTATAGTCTATGCTCCTCTCGATGAATATTTTCTTTTAAATCATCAAGCGAATCAGTTGGCGAAATGTATACGGGAGCTTGTGCAATGATAGTACCCGTGTCAATTCCTTCATCCACATAGTGAATAGTGACACCAGTGTACTTCACTCCAGCGTCATAGGCTTGTTCTATAGCATTTAATCCCTTAAAGGATGGAAGCAGTGAAGGATGAATGTTGATTATACGATTACGAAATCTATCAACGAATTCTGGTGGCAGTATTCTCATATATCCAGCGAGTAATATTAGTCTTGGCTCTATTGAGAGAAGTTTCCAAAATTCCATGCAGCTCTCTGGTGAGCTCACTGATACACTTACATCATGATGGTGTGCACGTTGAATTGCATATGCGTTTGGATTGTCAGTGATGAGCATGTCAATGGAGATACCTGCATTCATCAGTGCAGCAAAGTTTGATCCGTTACCAGATGCGAAGCAGACTATCATATACCTTTTGCTTTCCTAGTGGTCTGATTATCCCAAGAGGTCACTCTTCTCAGGTTATCGAGGTGATTGTTCGTAGGATCATCATCAATGTGGTCTATTACAACGGTCTTGCTTATGTGGTCATACACAGTAGGCAAGTCTCTGACAATCTTCCATTCTTCCCATACTATGCCCTCTGGTGGATTGTCATATAGTGGCTTCCATGTGTCAATTACCAGTTTATGAGATTTTATCTTACGTTGCCACACATATCCACCCGAATGAAGTCTACCAGAACCATCTCCCCACCAATCTGCTTCATTCACAGTTATGTCATAATAAAGACTCCGAAGTCTTTTACCGTTCCTGTTATGATAATATCCCCGAGATCCCTTCATAAGTTTATTATGCGATATACTCCACACCTTACCACACTTGCTTACCAGCCACTTATCATATTCTTTACCGTGGCATATGGGATGTCTCATCTCGATGTCTTTACCATCTATATTCATGGTGATGACATCACTGTTCATATCAAATAAGTTCATCAGGGTGGACAAAAACAGAGTAGCGTTTTCCAACTACAAACCAGATGCGTCTTCCACGGTCATCTACAGTCTCGTTTAGGTGTAGTTCTACCTTATACCCGATGGCAGTCCATTTGGCATAGTATTCATCTCTGGCCATCTCTATTTCATCTACCGAGGAAAAAGGTCCAAACTTGACATCAACAGGTGTAGTGCTCATGTCATATGGTCCCAGCGAAACTTGTGCTCAGGGTACATGTTGTCAATCGCGTTAATCATTGTGGCTCCTGGTATATGGTAGTTCGATAGAAATGAAATCAGTTCTTCGTACTCACCATATTCTAGCCAGTTCTCGGAGAGGTGACGACTGGTCACCTCACGCATACGTTCATCAATAATCCAGTAACTATCCATTAGAACTTAATATCCTCATCGAGTGAGTTAGGAGTGACGGTGCCTTCTACTATGTCCACACCAGCATCAATCTTGGTGTAAAGGTCAATGAATGATGCCTTGGTGTCTTCATCAAAGCGATTGGTGCACATCTCGATTGCCGTCATACGGTCATTGAAGATGGCGAATGCCTTGGTGATATGGTCCAAGCGGCGAGTAGAAATGATTTCATCGATGCCACCATCATAGAAGGTCTTGCGAATCACTTCAGCCCACATGACCAGTTTGTCAGCGAACTCCGCGTCGATTGCGTTGTACTTCTTCATCGAACCGAGTACAATCTTTTTCTCGACAGTGGCAGTAGGATAGGGTTGTTCCAAAGTGACAGCGAAGCGCTCAAGGAATGCTTCATTGAGAATGTTGGTGCCGATGAAGCGACCATCTTCAGAACCTTTACCTTTAGTGTTGGCAGTGGCCATCACGTTGAATCCAGGTTTAGGAGTAATCCACTTGTTAACCTTCTTAAGAAACACGCCCTTGCCTTCTAGTACAGGCTGAAGTGCGAGCAACTTGTTAGAACCCAGGTCACACTCGTCAAGCAGCAACGTGCAACCACGTTCCATGGCCTCGATAACAGGACCAGGCACAAACTTTGTTTCACCATTCACAAGGCGGAATCCACCAAGCAGGTCATCCTCATCAGTTTCAATGGTGATGTTCACGCGAATCAGTTCTTTGTTGAGTTCTGCGTGAATCTGCTCAATCATCAGTGTCTTACCGTTACCGGACAGACCAGTGACAAAGACAGGATAGAACAGGCCAGACTTGACGATCTTCTTGAGCGGAGTATGGTTACCCCATGCAACGAATCCATCAAAGGTATCAGGCACTAGGTTCTGAACGTCCATGTTGGACGCAATCAGGTTCATAACTGCTGCATCCTGAACAACAGGCGCAGGAGGCAGAGTAGGAACAGAAGCAGGAGCGCTCGTACCATCTACATCAGGCAGTTGATACTGGTTGTAACCAACAGAGCAGTTCTTGCGAAACCAAGTAGGAAACGGGACACCAGCCCGTTCTGCGGCGTCACGAGTCTGCTGCTTGTTGATAACAGTACCGTTTCCGTACATCTCGGAAGCGCACACAACAAACTGAAGTTTCTTAGGAGTCAATTTCATAATATATAACCGTTTTTTCACTCTAATATAGCTATTTTAACACGATTTGGGGACAAAAATCAAGGGCTTAGTCAAACCGATTTTGTATGGGGGGCATACCGGAATGACATGCCCCTTGGGGATGGTTACGCCACCTTGGCGGTGAACTTGTTCAGGAGCACTCGACTGTGAGCACGTTTCCTGGATGCCTTACCGAAGGCGGTTTTCAGTTTTGCCTTGGAGGCACCAACCAGTTCATCGTCCAAACCTGAATCATTTTCGATAGCAAGTTGACGGCCGCCAGGCAGAACATAGTATTCATCGTAACCTTGCACATTAGGAACCACGACAGCACCGTCACGCTTCATAACCTTCTTAGCGTTTTCGATAACAGTGCTAGAGTACGTTCCAAGAATATCTGTCCATGTCTCGTAGCCGATTTTACCAGCGCGACCACGACCAGCGATGAAGAAACCAAGCACGTTCATGTCCAAAACACGATTCTTGAGCGCCTTCAGGAGCAGGATAGTCAGTTCACGACCGCCGTAGAAACTAAACTCATTGCGTGTGGTTATATCGTACTGCTTGTTAGTAACAGGGTCGATAACCAAGTTTTCCTTACCCCAACGGCGGTGACGCAGTTGGTCGGTGCCATTCCAGGAACCGCCACTCGTGTGCTCATATTGTTCCCAGACACCACGATTGCCGTCTGAGTCACCATCAGTCAGAAAGACAGTGTTAAGTTTCTGAACGCCGGTGCGCTTCTTAAACTTAGGTGCATAATCCATCATGGCGATGATAGACTCATTGAGCGGAGTAGAGCTGAGCGTATACTTACGGCAATAAGGCGCTGGGTAACCAGTTATGCTCCATTTTTCAAAGAATGGTCGCGTCATTTCTTTAATGGTCATCCACACATAGTGCATCATCTTTTCTTCATCAGCAGCATTCATGCGACTGGAGAAAAAGTTTAGAAGACGAGTGTCTTCATTAAGGACAATCTCGCCATTCTTAGGTTCAATTATGGCAGGGTCATCATCTGTGTCTAAGAATCCTTTTCCAACGTAGGAATTAGTGAAAGCAAATACTTCAAACGGAACTTGAGTACGACGGCAGAACCATACCAACTGCATCAACTGATGAAAGGTATTGACAAGATTCTCAGACATAGAGCCAGACCAATCAAGCACCATAATCATACCGTGATTAGTGGCACCCGGCAACGTAGTCACTTTCCGAAACAGATCATCGTTGAACTTGTATGTGTGTAGTGCACTCATGTCCAACGTGCCAGTCTTGGAAGTGGCAGCACGAGCATACAGGTCCGCAGCCTTCTTCATCTCGAATTCTTTGACCATGTAAGCAACAGACTTTTTCGAGTCATTTTTGAATGCGCGAATCTCGTCTAGAGAATAATGTATCCAGTTTGTTCTAGGTGAATGGTCATAATGCTCAGACAATTCATCAACGATAGTTTTGTAGTCAACAATCATTTTGTCCGAATCAATCTTAGGAATACGTGCGTAAACCTTCTCAGTGGCATCCAAGTCAGCCAAATCTTTTACGGACTCATTGGCGGCCTTGTCAGTCTTAGACTCTGGATCCTGGTCAACATCAGAATTGCCACCAGAACCATTATTGTCACTGGTAGTGCTGCCAGACTTGTTACCAGATTCACTGGACTCATTACCGGACTCGTCAGATTTGTCACTGGATTCACCAGACTCATCACCAGACTCGCCATCAGATTCATCACCAGACTCGTCACTGGAACCAGACTCATCATTAGACTCGTCACCAGACTCGTCACCAGACTCGTCAGCAGACTCGCCAGTGTCATGATTGTCAGTCATCGATTCTTGCGAACCATCAGAACCATCAGAATCGTCAGACTCATCATCATCCTGCTCGGGATTATCCTTCATGTACTGAGTGATATCCGCAGCAAGATCGAGAACTTCCGCTTCGGTGCGTAGTCCAGCGGTACGTTTCACAAATACTGATTCATCATCAGTGAATGTGACATTGGTCATACCCTTGAAATACAGATTGATGCGGTCAATTAAGTTTTGCTTTTGTGGATCAGTGTCACCAATACCAAAAAAGTCACGGTCCATCAGCGCCGCATACCCTTTGTTGAATAGGTTTACCGAGCCAGGATACTTGCTCTTTACGAACTTCTCAATACGTGCATCTTCAAGAACGTTGACGATGCTTTTGTTGAGCTCGCGAGTGCGAGAATCAATAAGTAGGTCCAAAGAAGTCCAGAGCGCGTGGCCAATCTCATGACAGACCATTAGCTCCTCTTCTTCTTTGGTAATATCATCTTTCCAAACGGGCAAACCCAACTCGCGAGTTTTGACATTGAAGTACGCAGTCTCCATAGGTTTGGAAATTACGTGAATGTCTTCATTCGCGAGCAGTTTTGCAATGGTAGATTTTTTGTTCATCTTGTCTCGTTTTTTGACGTTACAGTAGCCATTCTACAGACATATTGGGCCATTGTCAAGTCATTTTGGAGGTTTAGTCAAACAGATTTCATATGGGGGACATACCATTTCGGTATGGTTGTAAGTCTTTGATTTTACTAGGTGGTTTCTGAGAGAATACTATTTGTCCCAGGACTTGATTGCAGTGAAATTGTTGAATGAAAACTCCATTCTGTCCACCAATTTTACCGCATTACCCGCCACCCTGTCAATAGCAACATAACCTTCTGGGTTTGTCACTTTGAATCCGTTATCTGTCTTGATAAATGTGTCAGTGAGTCCTTTGACGCTGTTCAGTTTCTTGACAATCAGCATCTTGGCCTCAACTAGCAGATTCTGGAATGTGATCACTTGAACCAGATTGCGAGTGTGCTTCTTTACCTCTCGCATATACTCTTTTTGCAGGTTAGTATATTTTTCTTTACCCTTGTCACTTTTGGCTTTGTCAATCTGTTTCTGGATTGAGTCAAATACCCATTGCTCATAACCTTTTGCATGTGCTGCGGGATTCTTGATAATCTCACCAGCACGCACTTTACTGTTGTTATAGGTTTTCAGTGATGCACCCGCTAGTGGACCTGTCATGCTGTCTTGCAGTCTCAGAAATGAGGTCAGTTGGCCAGAGTTGATTTTTTGGAACGTCTTACCAGTATCACTGAGCACGGCAGTTATCTCGGTTGTCTCTTTTTCCGTGAATGTTGCTTTACCTGACACATCCTTGTATGTCGCATCATCCATCCACACTGTGCCAGGTTTCTTCAAACCGCGAATGTCTGCACCAAACGATGCCTGCATGTCCTGTAGCGTCCCACCACTGTACGTTGTGTGCCAAACAATACCAATCTTCGACTTCGATATTGTCTTGCCTAAATCACTGCTCACGGGCACAGCATAGACGATGGTGTTGGGTTGAAAGGTATAGTATTTCTCACCATCGATAGTGGTTGTCTCCACATCGTCAGTGAACATCAGGTCACCCTGCAAAACGTTCTTGATACCCAACTTGGATAGTTCTGCAAGAGCCACTTTGAACTTGGAGTTTAGTGTGCCAGATAGGTCATCGTCTATCTCTGCATTTGTCTTGTAGAGTTTGGGATTGACATTGAATACACTTTTCTTGGCAACAAAGAACTTACCGTCACTTGGGTCTATACCAGCAAACACTGCTGGTGCTCCATCCCATTTGACTGTCATGTTCACGGATGAACGACTTGCACCGGCCATCATGTCTCTGAGTGAACGTAGAAAGTTGATGGCAGCACGACCACCTGTCACACCATAGTTGAGTATTTCATCCTCTAGATGCTCCAAGTGGAGATTCTTGCCACCCTTGTCCTCATTCAATATTTCAAAAAAAGATTTCATTCAAGTATTTATAAATCATAAATATGGTATGGAGAAACCATCATGTTGCACTGGTCTTTGTATGCAACTCATTGCCGCATATAATCAGGCAAGGATGTTTTGTCCCACCACAATGTGTAATCTGACAGAAACATCAGTTTGTCAAGAATGTGACAGAACTACCAAAGAGATTATAATGTCAGACTACACACTAAAACCATCATACCCAAAAGATGATTTATCAAAGACAGGCAGGTCATCATCTTGACCTGAGTCAGCCAAGTCATTCTGTTCATTCTGACTTATATCAAATAGTTTCATCTTTGCTCTGTCTATACCAATCACAAATCGTTTGTTTATGGTCGGGTCATTATACCTATTCTTCAACTGTTTGATTGCAATCTGATTCAACTCTTCTAGTTCTTCATTGGAGATGAGCGCAAACATTAAATCAGCAGTTGCGGGTAGACCAAAACTTTCTGATGTGTCTTCTAGTCCGATATCACTATTGGAATATCCTGATCTGGTTGTTTGTGTGGCAGACATGATAGGCACATTGATTTCAACCGCAAGACCACGCAATTCTTCTGCAATCGCCTTGATATACATGTAAGAGTTGACATTACCATTTGCCTTGAATCGTGATGATGCACAGATATTCAGATAGTCAATAAAAATAATGTCCGGCTTGAAAGACTTCTTGACTGCCAGTTCTTTGATTAGTCCACGAAAATGATTACTATGAGCAGAGGCAGTCGGATACTCTTTGATAACCAAATTTCCTGTTGTGCTCTGTATGATGTTGTCTATCTTGGTATCATACATCTGCTTGGGTAGTTCATGCAAATCATCAATAGAGATGTTCATCAGGTTTGCATCGATACGCTCTGCAATGCGTTCTTCTGCCATCTCTAGTGTGATGTATAGAACACTTTTACCCTGACTCAAACAGTTGGCTGCCATGTGACACATGAACAGAGATTTACCGACACCAGTGCCAGCAAGTGCAATGTTCAGTGTTTTTTGTGGCAAACCACCTTTGGTGATTTTGTTGAAGAACTCCAAATCAAATGGAATCTTCTCCTCTACCTTGTGATAGAACTCATACCGTTCATCAGTGTCAGAAAGGTAATCATGGCCAACCCGATTATCAAAACCAACAGCCAAGGCATCTGTAAGAATACTAGGTATAGCATCTGCGCCTCGTGATTTATCTTTTCCATCAATGATTTTAATGCCGTCAACAATCGCATTATACACCGCCTTATCTTTACAAAACTGCTCAGTTGTTTCCACTAACCAGTCAAAATTTACATCATCGTCTTTCTTTAGACTCTGGACTACTTCTATGACTCTCTTGAAGTCATCTTCATTCAAATCTTTGCGACTGTCCAGCTCAACCTCAATTGAGTTCTTGTTGGGCAGTGCATTATACTTCTCTACAAACTTCTGTATCTCTTCAAACAATATGCGCTCAGTCCTATCAGAGAAATAATCACCTTTGATGAAAGGTAATACTTTACGTGCATATTGTTCATTGTGTATTAGGTTTGCGAGTGCTGTCTGTTCAATTGTTGTCATTCAGTGTCCTTTTTGTCTATGATATCAACCAAAATGTCACCAATCAGATTCTTAAAGTCATCTCTGAAATACTCTTTTTTGTGACCATTACTATCTACTATATCATATTCAAATTGGAAATTCAAGGTGCCGTTAGGATTTTCTTCTTCTGCAACACTCACTCGGCCATAGTTGTATATCACACCTTGATATCGTCCAGCCTCTGGTGTTAGTCCAATGAATGTTTGATCCTCATACTCATTCTCACCAACCTTTCTCATTACGAATTTATACTTTTCACCAATGTCAGATACCATTAATATACCACTCCAAATAATGCTCCTCGTTCAAAATCACATAACCATCTGAATCACCATACGTCTTGATATGGCAATATATTTCTTTGGGGGCGTGTTGATTAACTTTCTCTGCCCACCAGTCAACGGGTTTTCTTGTCACATGAGCATTTGAACCATCACTCAGAATTGCACTGGATTCATTGTTTGCAATACCAAGATACACAAACCGTTCAGCCCGTGAGAATATCTGTTCAATAACCTCTGGCAGTTGTTCTTCGGGTACGTGTTCCAACACATCAGTAGATAGCACGCCGTGAAATGTGCCTGATGGTAACTCTGAATACTCTGGTATAGCAGGGTCATAAAGGGTCGGCATTGGCCAATGCCAATCATTTTCTGTGTAGATTTCTGCTTTGCCGCAACCAAAATCAAGCAGTGTTTCTGCCACTGTGTCTTTAATCAAATCATCTATGTGTAAATGGTGAAACTTCAAAGCGCCACCATTACCGTAATCATTTATATCTCTATGGAATTTTTTATATTCCTCAATCCACCAATTACTCATCTTCTTTACAAATTTCCTCACCTTTAAAAAATCTATGTAATCTACAATCCTTGTCATTTATTGCTGACAGAACATTATCAATAAATCCTTTTCCTGTGGTTACACTGGCAGCAGTATCAGCACCAGTATAAATCATTGTTGCAGTTGTAGAACAGCCACTAACGGCGACTATTAATATACCGGTTAACAGTATTTTCATTTATCAGTTCCGGGTTTCTTTTTACTAGTTCAGTGTAATTATCAAGATGCTTTTGGATTATGGCATCCTTTGACTGTCCATGATAATTGACCGCATAGTTGTTTTCAATTAGAAACTCATTGATAGTTGTTTCTCTATCTTGTTTTGGGTCGAATATGATAAACTTACCAAGAGTTCTACCAAATTTGCCTGCTTTGTCTTTAAGTGTCTCAAGAGTCTGTCTTGAGCCCACTGGTAAAAAACTCTCTACAACTCTTGAGGCCTCTTTACCAAAGACCTTCTCTATATGATCTCTTGTTCTACTCTCTGGTGTATCGACACCATGTAGACGCACACGCTCATTTAGTTTCCAAATATCAAAACCCAAATCAATATCTACATCAACTGTGTCACCATCAACAACTTTTCTGATTATGCAACTATATCGATACACCGTTTTCTCCTAGAATCCTATGCTCTCACCACAGCCACATGTTGTCTTCACATTCGGATTGTTTACCACAAATGATTGCGAAAAGACATCGTTTTTAAAGTCCAAAGTAGAGCCTTCCAAATAAGTCATACTAAAAGGGTCTACCACCACTTTATTTCCTATGTGTATGTCATCTTCTTCAACAGCTGTTATGTCAAAGTTATACTTGAAACCAGTGCAACCGCCGCCTTGTATCTCTATGCGAAATACCGAATCAAAGGTAAGCATATCATCTATTCTTTTTTGTGCAGTTTCTGTTACGTTCATTTTTGTGCCAACTTATAAACAGTAATAGTTATTATATCAAAAAAGGACGTGATTTGTCAATAGATTTCTAGTTTACCCACAACCACCGGCTGAACCACAACCACCACACATTCCACTACCACCAGTGCTCTCAAATACATTATGGAATATGAAAGTGTTGCCAGATGGTTTTATTTCGTAGTCAATCTTAGCACCACGAAGATAATTCAGTGCAAATATGTCGATGTATATATCAAAAGTGTCCTCCGACTTAACCACATCAAATTCTGTGCGACGGTCAGTGAAGGTCATACCATATGTCATACCACCACAACCACCACCAGTGACATAAACTCGCACTGCTTCAATATTTTCATCTTTAACATCTTTCCACACCTCTGCAAATTTTGTTTTTGCTGATGGAGTCAATGCCAGTTCTGAATCAGAAATTTGATATTTGAATTCTGGTGTCATTGGTTAAAACCCTTTTGGTTTTCTTGTGACACCCCTACGTTTCATTTCCATATCAACCCACTGTTTCGCACTGTGGTTTCTGACCTTCTTACCAAGCATCTTACGAACTCTTTTGAAAACAGAAGTCAGCACATCTTCTTCTGCATCGTTGTTATCTACAACGATGAAATTGCCCTTGAAGAAATTTTGAAACTTACCGATATTGTTTTGCACTTCGTTCCAAGACTTGACCACTAATGGCTCAGGAACAGTTCTAGCTCTCTTCTTATTTCTTTCAAGTGCAACATCAAGAGAAGTGTTCACAAATAACATATGTGTGTCATAACCAAGCTCTTGAAGAGACGCAGCTTGTCTTGTGAGTTTTTCATAGTCCTTACCTGTGCCGTCAATGATAAGCCCAATGCGACCTTCTAGGTAATTCTCTTGTCGTGCTTTAGTGATTGATTTTGCTCTGGCCCGAGCAACATCTCTTTCTGCTTCTTCTTCCGGCGGCATCTTCAAAGACAACCCTGCTTTGGTAAGCAGGGATTCAAATGCATCATCGGAGTTTACAGTTTTAAGACCGGAACCACCAAGAGTTTTTCCAGCGACATAAGACTTTCCACTGCCTGGTCCGCCAGCAAGAAAGAACGCTTTAAATATGTCTGGGTCGTTGAGGCCCTCTCGTAGTTCGTGAAATGTTTTCATTACGTGCTCTCCCTATTAACTCTAATTCATATTTATAAGTTTTCGAAATTGGTTCGATTTCCTCTATCCTCCTTTCTTGTTTCTGAAAGTTCTGCATTTTTAAAAGTCGGTTACGTGATTTTTTCATTTTTTCTTCCTTATGAAGTGATAGTTTGTGTTTTGAGTTAATAGGTTTTTTTATGATTTATCTCCTTTATGCTGAATATTTTTTACTAGTGAGGTATTCTTTTAGAGATCCTACGGTGATAGGTCCACCACCAGCAGAACGATATGATTTGTTAATTCTCCATGCTTCTGAACCCACTTTATAAACAACTGTATCATCTGATCTGTGTGCATAACCCGGCGCGGCACCATACACAGATAAAGAGCCAACTCCACCGCCTCTATAGCTGCGTAAATAATCACTGTATACATCAACTTGTTGAGCAGGAGTCATTCTTCCTATTTCCTCTACTGATGTACCAAGACCTTTTGCTGTGCCTCTCGTAAATTGAAACAATCCTACCGTGCCGGAGGCCTTGTTGCGTATCGTATGATCACCACGACTTTCCCCATAAATCACACGATAAAATTCTGCCTTTTCAACTTGTGGACGTTTTGCCTTGAGTCTTTTCCATGCCGCTTGAAACTCAGGATCATTTTCAAACTTCTCAATCATCGCTTTTTGACTTTTAGATGGAGTGCCGGCTACAAAGGTACTACTTCTATTTTCACGTATCTGTGCGGCCGTGCGTGAATCACTAGTGGTTTGTTCAGGATTGCCTTGTCGGACAGACCTAGGCTCTTCATTGACGCCACTAGGCAATGGACTTTCCATAGAGTCCTTCATCACTGTCATTTGCATTTCATGTTTGCTACCAGCAAGTTTAAAGGTGTGTTCTATCTTTGTGACCAGAAAATTTCCCCTAAAATACCGATCTTTAGAATCTCTTTTTGCTTCCCTGTTTATTAATGGGCTTCTAAGATTCACGATAACGATATCACCGGCCCCAACTTTGGTGTTTCCATTGACACGTAAATTCAGACCTATGCCCGAATGAAGATTCACCATAAATGAACGTCTACGTTGCAGCCACTCATTTGTTTTGATTGGTTCATAAGACAAAGAACCATCATCAGGTTGGTGCAAGGTATCTTTTTCATCGCTTGTTGCTGTAAAAGATAGAAAATCTACAGGAACCGAATCTGAAATTCTTTTATTTTCACTGGTTACTTCAGAGTAGATAGGGTTATCTCCCGTTACCTCTTTATCAAAATCATTAATGTGTTTTTCATTCTTTCTGTCATCAAAATAATTATATACGAATGGAGTCTCTGGACCATTACCGCCGTTGAACTGCTTAGTTACAACATCAAAAGTTGTGAGTTCAGATGATAGAGCACCTAATGAAATGTTTACCAATGTGTCTTTCCGATTGACTATAGAGGCTGCCTGAATAGTTGACAATTCTCTTTCTAATCTTTTTCTAGGATTTTCCTGGGCCTTGTCTCCGGTATCAACACCGAAACTAGACTCAAAGTAAGTCATCACTGGCTCTTGCCCATACATTTTTTCCAATGTCTTAAAGTGATATCCTCTAAAGTTTTCAAAAAACACGTATGTAGGACTGTTGGTGGCAGCAGACACAGCCTTTCTTCTAAAAATCTTAATAAGGTCAAATGGATTAGTGTTAGGAAGAACGTATTTTCTCAGGCCTTCCGTTCTCTCTATATCCAAATTTTTTGTGCACTTCAAGTCATTTTTTAACAACGCCCTAACGAATTCATCATATGTCCCTTCTACACTTCTAGATACTACAGCACCTTGATTTCTGACAGCTTCAGAAGTTATGACATTCATCAATATGAGCTCGCCTTTGTTGCCTATTTGAGATACGGTTACATTTGTTACGTGAAGAACGTTTTCTGAAAAATCAATTATGTTTTCTTCATTCGTAAATGTTGGTGTTCTGATTTTGAGTTTCAGATACTCTTGACCAATAATAGGACCACTGTTGGATAGCCCATCTGTATTGGCAAAAGAGACTGTTCCTGTTACGGCAGAAGTATCGATACTTTCATATAGTTGCACCTCAAGTAAAACACCAGAGATGTCCAATTCTATACCACTTGAGAGTATAAGTCTGCAATCATCTACAGTGAAATCACCAGCTCTTTTTATTTCATTAGGTTTAACAACATTAGTCATGTATTACGCAATCCAGTTTTGTGTAGAGAGATGTACTCGGAGACAAATTGACCAACAAAACTTTCTCTCAAGAGTTTTATCTGCCTCAACTCATCTTGTCTATTCTCTTCATATTCATAATTAGTCACAGACGTTGCGGCCGGATGATCCGTATTGTCCTGACCAATATCAATCTTGATTGTGGTATCCCCAGAGGATTGAGTTATTTCATAGTGATGCACAGCGTTAGTGTTCGCATACTTGTCATTTACAAATGCAAGAAACTGATTGTTATTCATGGGCCATTGGTGATATCTGTCATAAATATCATTGGTCAGTAGAATAACCCAGTGCAGCTCTGCATCGTCATAGAGTTCAAACGCAAGATTCTCTGGTGACTCGTTTCCTCTCACTCTATATTTTGTGAAGAAGGTTGCGTTGTTTTTGACTGCTTGTCTGGCGGCTATTCTTTTAAGAATATCCGTAACAGTTTGTTTTTGGCCACCAAGGACATTAGTGTATTGTACTTTTGGGAATGATGTGAAATACATTTTTAAAACCCTAAACGTGCACGTTCTCTTGTTACAATTTCAACTTCAGTAAAAGAGAGAGACACACTTGTATTTTGTGGTGGTGCACCAATTTCGTCTGGTCTATACGCAGTATACCTATCAGAACCATACTTCACTGACATGTCTGTAAGATAACAGGTTGTTATTCTATTTAAGTAATTATTTCTTTTAGCTTGATAGTTTTCATCTAGATGCATGTATTTAATATCAAACAAATCTGGCACAGTCAGTGTTCTATCACTTATCGCATCAGTGAAAAGTCCTGATGTGTACTCAGGTAACATTGCCGATTTGAATTCTTTAATGATCTCATTAACTACTCTGCTTTCGCCTTCACTAGTTGGTATAAAAGTAAACTCATATTGAAATGATCTTCTGCTTACACCTTGAAAGAAGAACTCCATTTTATCAGTCACCACCTTATTGGCTTTCAACTGAGCAACTCCTGCAAGACCACCCATGCCTGGAAGAATACCAGCCACCGAAGTTAAAGCGTCAAGCGCCACAACTGAGGCGGCATTATCAGAGGCCTGCTTCAATTCCGGCATAATTCTTTTACCCTCTGTCATCGCAGCGCTGAGCAGACCTTCTTTTGATTGTGCGTTGTCTTTAATGTTTTTAATAGAATCAGCAAGATTTCCACCTAATTCTGCACCGATGCCAACCGCAGTGTCACTATACTGAGACTTATATCCAACATTGACAGAGGCTGGCATATAAAGAGTGATTTGTGCACTAGTGGTTTTCGTTTTATTCTTCAACGTTATGCTCTTATCGTTTTCCTCCCCCTTACCCGCCGAAAGTTTTATTCTGTCAAAAATAATATGGTGGCCAGGCGCGGCCCTACCAGTCTGCACATTTTGTGGAAACTGTAACAGTCTTTTAGGTAATTTTCTACGAGTTCCAGACTGTGACGCATCGGCCAACGCAGCGTCTTCTATAGACCCGCTCGACTGATAAGAGTTTCGTGCAGATTCCTTTGCTTTTGCTGCAGCATTGCCTTGTGTTCGCTTATCACCTCCAGTTGGGTTATAAACTGTGTATGTTTTAGCTTCATCCGCCATTTTTACTTCCTAAATAAGTTTACTACATATATTTATACACTATGTCATACAAAGGACGATACACACCACGAAATCCCAAGAAATATAGAGGTAATCACAACAACATTGTATACCGTTCCTTGTGGGAACTGAAGTTTATGAAGTATTGTGATAGAAGTGCCTCTATTATTGAATGGGGTAGTGAAGAAATTATCATACCCTATATATCGCCTTGGGATAATAGAGTGCATCGTTATTTTCCTGACTTCTACATCAAGGTTCATCAAGCAGACGGAAAAGTCAAAAAGAT
>Ga0098060_1000415_pt1 | contig 19727 bp, 36 predicted proteins | sample 21_taG_FD_77063 | JGI IMG/M metagenome (GOLD analysis project Ga0098060, IMG submission 77063) | Marine viral communities from the Subarctic Pacific Ocean - 21_ETSP_OMZ_AT15319 metaG | ecosystem: Environmental > Aquatic > Marine > Oceanic | place: Pacific Ocean | collected 2015-01-19 | reverse complement strand
TGAGTTAATGGACGAGTTAACTTCTACTAGAAAACAACAGAGGGGCTTAGAACCAAAACTAAAAGATGCTCGTAAAAATATGACAGCATCAGAAGTTAAAAAAGAGCGAGATGAAATTTTCTCTGGTGGATCTAAAGTTTCTATAAATGTCTGGAAGACAGCAATTCATAACGAAATTATTAAAGCTAAAAAAGAAAATCTAGATGAAATACAATTTCTTATTGCCGATAAACTAATAGAAAGGAACGGACAAAGAGTTACTGAGTTTATGGTTAGATCTCCAGAAATTCAAAAAGCTTATGAAACTATAGTAGTTCCTCTAGTTATTAAGACTGCTAAAAAGATAGGAGCTAAGGTAGAGCGTAAAGGTAAATACCTAGCTTTTGCATTACCCGCCACATTTACTCTACCGCTTTATGCCCAAGAGGAAGAAGACTTATCCGCAGTAGCAACAGACATATCTCTAGGTATGGAACTAGATGAGGCTCTTGTTGTTAATAGAGATAACTTTGCAGAAGGCGGTCTATTAAAAAGATTATTTAATAAGACTCTTGCAGCGGGAGCCGAAGCTCTAGGCTTTGGTGCAGAACAACAACGCGCTCATGAAAAAGAAGTTGTTCAATTAGTAAAAGAATTTGCTACACAGGGTCTAATACCTGAAAGATCTGTAATACCTACTGATGAAGCAGGGTTTGGGAAGTTTGGTACGGGTGCAGATGAAGAAGCATTCAATGCTTTCAATCATGCCTACCTCGTGTACAAGCATGGCTCTGCCCTGAAAGATCCACTGCTTCAAGCAAAGGAAGTAGGTCAAATGTTTTTTAGAGAAAATCCTAATACTGAAAAACTAGACATGGTTAACAATGCCTATGGTGCTAACCTAAGAAGTATAGCAAAAGATGAGGCAGACGCAAAAACTAAAATGGCTTTAGCTTACTACAACACAAGTAAAAAGTTAGCCGAAGGTAAGCCTCTGATATATGGCGAAGATTTAGTATTTAATGTTAATGATTTAGAAAAGGTGGAGCCGCGTAGCTTTAGAGCAATGGGGCCAAGATAATGAAAAAATTACTTTTAATTGTATTAGTTACACTAACCAGTTGTTCTACTGTAGAATACAGAGATCTCCCTATAGAAGTTTCCTTTGAATTTTCTAATAGGGTAAATCAGGGATTATTTCAGCATAATCTAAGAGACTGTCGAGTGCAGCCTCAATGTTCAGTGGATCAATTATTTGATAGGTGGTGATATGAGAAAAACTTTATTAGCTATTTGTTTAGGACTAACCGTTACAGCCCATGCTGATGATACTTATGTAGATGGCGTGGCAGAAATTATAAACGACAACTGTGTTGTATGTCATAGGGCTGGCGGTATTGGGCCAATGTCTTTTGAGTCTTACGAACAGGTACGTCCGTGGAGTCCTTTGATAGCCTACAAGGTAGCTAGTAGAGAGATGCCTCCCTATGCCTACGATCATGGTATAGGTATTCAAACCCTAGAAGGTGATTGGAGACTTCTCCAAGAAGAAGTAGATGCTGTAGTAGATTGGGTAAACTCTGGATCTCCTTATGGCGATCAAGACATTGTAGTAGAAACTCCAGTGCTTCCTAGTCTAGACTCATGGAACTTTGAGCCTCAGTTTGGCGCTCCTGACATGGTTGTCCCATCTTCTCCATATGATATCCCTGCTAATGGGAATGACCTGTGGAGTAAAGAGTTTGTTGATCCTCAGTTAGCAGAATCTAGATGCATCAAAGCTGTACAGGTTAAGCCTAAAGGAGATGCCGCTGCAGTAGTACATCACGCTAACTCAGATATTTATATGTACGATGAGGAAGGCGAACTGCAGCAGTATGGACAGTTAACAGAATATGCTATGGGCAAATGGGGCGAGGTTATGCCCGAAGGTGTATGCCGTACTTTTCCTGCTAACTCTTTAGTGCGTTGGGATATTCACATGTTCCCCGGAGGCGTAGGCGCTACAGCTGAAGGAGACATGATTAAGGATAATGTAGTAGAGATAGGTCTGTGGTTTCATGACGAGGACTACGAAGAAGTCAATGACGTTTACCAACAAGATCTACGACTATACCCCCTACGAGATGGTTATGAGAATGGACATTTAATTATTCCTCCTCATGGCTATGCTATGACTCAAGGGTTTCACAGCTTTGACCATCCTGTACGCATCGACAGTTTCCAGCCACACGGTCATCTCCGTATGAATGCTGCCTCACTAGAGGTATTTAATCCCTTTACAGGGCGTACAAAGCCTGTCAGTCAGATATCTAAATGGAGTGCTACTTGGCACCACAGCCATATATACAGCCCCTCAGAAGCTCCCCTGTTGCTTGCAGGAGAGATATTGGTAGTAAAGCAATGGTACGACAACACTGCTGACAACCCTAACAATCCTGACCCGGACATGTGGGTAGTAGGTGGCAGCCGCACAGGTGATGAGATGTCTCATGCTTGGATTGCTGTTACTCATCTAGACAACAAAGGCTATGAAGATCTTATGAGAGAAAGGCTTTATGGGGCTGATTGATTTACTTGTAAGACACGAGGGCTTAAAGCTTGAGCCTTACCGTTGTACTTCTAATAAGCTAACCATAGGTGTAGGCAGAAATCTGGAAGACTGTGGTATCACCAAAGAAGAGGCAATGTATCTCCTCAAAAACGATATACAGAACTTCCATGAAGAACTGTTAGAAAGGTTCTACTTCTATCAGTATCTAGAAGGTGCTAGGAAAGATGCTATGTTGAATTTGGCATTTAATATGGGAGTCCCTAGACTTGCTAACTTTGTTAAGGCTATAGACTTCATGTCTCAGCGGAAGTATGACAAAGCAGCAGACGAGTTTCTAGATTCTAGATGGGCCGAACAGGTAGGTAACAGGGCCACAGAAGTAGCCCAGATGATCCGCACTAACAAATACCCCGACTAGATTAAAGTAGAGGTAGCTGCTTGTATCTCTTTCTCTAAAGATATAGATGTATCTTTAAATTTCTTGTTCACAAATCTGTGAATAGTCTTTACTAAAGATGCATCGTATTTATCTTTAAATATGTTATCTATTTCTTCAAAGGGCAGCTCAGAGAACTCACAGTAAATATTACCATCAGTACTAATCTGAACTGCCATAGACATTATATTCCCTGTCTTCACGCAAACGTAACCTTTTCTTGATTACCCCTAAGTCCAGCTTTCATATAGGCAGTGGCCCTACCTTCAAAGAAGTTCTGGTGTTCTACACCTAGTACATCATCCAGCCAATCCAGAGGATTATCTTTTATATTGTAGTTAGGTTTTAGCCCCAGCTGCAGTAACCGCCTATCAGCAATATACTTTACATAGTCTGACATTTCTTTACGGGTAAGTCCGGGGATATCTCCCATTTCAAATACAAGATCCAGAAACTTCTGCTCTAGATCTACCATTTCTCTACAGGCTTGATAGATTTCTTTTTTGAAATCATCATCCCACATATCAATGTTCTCTTGAATGAACTCTCTAAACAGCTTGGTCATTGCCTCCACATGTAGAGACTCATCCTTTATACTGTAGCTAACAATCTGTCCCATCCCTTTCATCTTACCAAAGCGCGGGAAGTTTAACAGTATCACAAAGCTACTAAATAATTGTAGCCCCTCTGTAAAGGCGCTGTAGACTGCTAGATTTTTAGCGATAGATCTTTTATCTTTTTGAGATATCTTGAGGCTGTGAATGTATTCGTGTTTATCAGACATCTCTTCGTATTCGGCAAAGGCTTTATACTCTGTCTCAGGCATACCTACAGTATCCAATAAAAGACTGTAAGCATGTTGGTGTATAGATTCCATGTTAGCAAACGAACCCATCATCATACGCGCTTCAGGTTTCTTGAAGATCCGCATATACCTATCTATATACCCCGCACCAACGTCTACATCTGATTGTGTAAACAATCTAAATATCTGAGTGAGTAAGTTCTTCTCCTGATCGGACATATCCTGCCAATCTTTTACATCATTGTGGAGTGGTACATCTTCAGGGAACCAGTGCATCTGATTCTGCTGGAAGTAATAATCAAACATCCAAGGATGATCAAAAGGTTTATAATAATCTCGCGTTGACAATAAGCTCACGGTACTACCTCATATTTATAATATTCCGTAATCATACCTGTGGGTATAACTATCGGTGTGTTGATGTATTTACTATCTTTGTTGTATATATCAGTACAAAGTACTATACAGGAATCGCTTTCGTTTACAAGCCAGCCTACCGTAGTGCGGGAGACAGCCTTTAGCTTCTTTGCTTCGGGTAATTCTAAATCTTGAAAGTCAGTCCATGCATCATCCCATGTTATTTCTACAAGAATTCTATCCTTCACAGCTCAAACACTCCGAATCAGATAAATTAATTCTAGGTATCTTTATGTTCACATTCTCAGCAGACCTAGCTGCATCTGACCTGAGATAGTACATGGATTTAAGATTCTTAGCCCCCGCCCAGTGTACATCATTAACATACTGTAGATAGGCATTGTGTGTTTCCTGATCAGCAGTAGACTTAGGAGGCACAAAGAATAGATTGACGCTCTGGCTTTGACAGATATATTTCTGCCTACCGGAGGCGTGTTCAATAATCCATATCTGATTTAGTTCCGGGGCAGTTTTAAATACCTCCTTTACCTCATCGGACAGCTCTTCTATATGCTGTATAGAACCGTCATATGCCGCAATATCTTTCCAGACCTTCTCACGCTCTTCTTTGGTAGGAAATACAGCCTTGAGTTCTCTCTCTAAGAACTTGTTCTTGACCCTGAATGAACCAGAAAGAGTTTTATGGGTAAATGTATTGGCCCTGAAAGGCTCAATAGAAGGACTTGTAACTCCACAGATAATAGAGCTAGATGCATTGGGAGCAACGGCTAGTAAGTGGGCATTACGTTTACCGCTTCCTAACATATCAGGAGCTTCTCCTCGCTCCTCTGCTAACATACGTGAAGCAGCAGCTGCCCGATCTTTTATAAGTGAAAAAGATTTGTGGTTGAATGATGAAGCGTACATGCTTTCAAAAGCTATATTGTTTTTCTGTAGATAGCTGTGGAATCCCATAGCCCCCAGCCCTAGAGATCTTTCACGATAAGCTGAGTAGGCAGCTTTCGAGTAACCTATCCTGTCCTCTTGGCATATCTCTTTAAACTCAGAATAGTTCAATGCTTTATCTTTCATGTACTCATTACTGTTAGGCCAATTACCAGCTACAGCATGATTTATAAAATGCTGAATAACATTGTCTAGCATAGTAATCAGGTCAGGTATAAATGTATCTACAGTAGACCATTCATCAAAGTATTCTAGGTTTACACTAGACAGACAGCACACAGCTGTACGATCCTCTGAAGTTGCCAAGGTTATCTCAGAGCAGAGATTACTTTGCTTTATGTCTAGACCTAACGCTTTCTGCTCATCAGGAAGACTCTCATTACATCTGTCTATATTTACAATGTATGGCTCTCCTGTCTCTGCTCTAGTGGATATCAGTAACCACCACAGATCTCTAGCTGAGACAGTCTTTATAGCTGTATTTGTTTTGGGATCAATAAGTCTCCAATCGTCATCACATTTAACGGCCTCTAGAAAGGCATCAGTTATATTCACACCATTATGTAAATTTAAACACTTCCTGTTTATATCGCCGCCCGTTGTTTTACGCATGTTTATAAATTCTTCTATCTCTGGGTGAGAGATATTCATATAGGCAGCATAGCTTCCTCTACGGGTAACACCCTGATTGAAAGCTAACATCTGGCTATCAACTACGTGCATAAAGGGGATTGAACCAGTTGACTTACTGCCATTAGAAGTATCCACGCCATTGCTGCGAACATCACCCCAATATCCACCAATGCCTCCACCTCCACTTGCAAGCCATATGTTCTCATCATAGTGAACAGATAAACCAGAACGGGAATCAGGAACATAATTAAGAAAGCAGCTGATAGGAAGCCCACGGCTTGTACCCCCGTTACTAAGTATAGGAGTGCTAAACATAAACCACAGTTTACTAGAATAGTCATAAAGCCGTTGTGCCAAAGCGTAGTCAGTAGTTTCATCATAAGTTGCTCCAAATATTGCTGCCCTAGCAAATGCCTCTTGTGCATGATCTTCGTTTTCCCAAAAGTATCTATCTTTCAGGGTTGCTATTGCGAAATCTCCTAGCGATTCCTCGCGGGAATAATCTATTTTTATTCCTTTGTAATCTTGTATACCAATTTTAGTTGTCATTCTAATGATCCTTTAAATGATCTAGGTAAGATTCCTCTTTTACCTTACATCCTGTTTTTTCTATATACTTTATAAGCCTGTCTTCGTACCACCGCGCTTTATATAAATCTTCTATGCCATTCTTGTAGCGGAAACGCCACCTGTACTTCAGACTGTTACCGCGCAAGTAGCCTATAAACTCTTCTGTTGTAAGCATACTCTCAATGGCTTCAATGCACTCCACACCACCTTTGTTGTAGTGAGAAGGGTTGTTTACATTATCATTCATTCTTGCTCCTTATCTATATCAAAATACTCTTTCTTAAACTGTTCACTCTCCCTATATTTCTTATCGATCCAACCATCGGGAATACTCTCTTCACTAAACCATTTGAATCCATTAGCTCCTGCCCACTCACCGTGGCTACGCTTTGTACCATCTTTACGGCGTTTGGCTTGGGGCATAGGAGCGGCGGGATTGGCAAATAAAAATACTAACTCTACATTAGGAGGTAGCATTTTCTTTATCCAGATATATTTACTATACTCAGCGTAATCCCAGAATCTACCTTTAGCTTCTATGAGGTAAGTTTTCTTACCCATCTTCTTACTAAAGTCTGGATGATATACGTGATTAACTACGTATGGTATTTTCCTATCATGGTGCTTCCATCCCTTCAGGAGGCCATGATGCAGATCATATTCCCATATAGAATCGTAGTTAGTAGGTACATTTTTTTCTACAGGACGAGGTACTCTGCGCTTCCTGTAACCTTTCCTTACGTTATTCTTCTTCAATGTATAGGACTCTCAGATCTGATTACTAATTCATAGTCTGCAAGATCGCAAAGCCTTTCAATAATTTCATAGGGGACTTCAGCTATATCTGCATTCTTTGTAAGCAAGAAGGTGCTGGTTGATATTATTAAATCAGCGAGTTCAATTTTATCTAAATCTTCTATCATTAATATCATCAATACCAGAAGACTTAACTTGCTTAACAAACCATTTATAACTGTTAGGCATAAGCCGCATCTGTCCTTCATTCATTATGTGTGTTTGTTTTGGCATGAAGGACATGAAATTGCTTTCATTAATCTTCTGAGCTTCTTCTTCGCTTACCAAAGTTTTAAGCCAGCCTAGTGCTAATTTTTCTGCAAGCCGCCTAGCTAATTTACTTTTTCTACCGTTCACAATACTTCCTCTACGTTAGGTTCTTTAACTACCTTTGTGAAGTAAGTGATACCTTTTGCGTATCTAAAACCTCTCAGACCGTTACCATCATTAGCATCAGCATGACAGGTAAACTTATGGGGGCAATAAGAGCATCCTCTACTTAGTTTCATGTTTCCTTTTGTACCTTCGGCAACATCAGAATAACATTTCCTTGGAGGCTTCTTAGATTGTAAGGCTTCTCTAAGATAGTTTATTCTATCGTTAGTATCTACTTTATCAAACTCATCGGGGGCAAAGAAAGCAAGCTCCCCTGTCTCTTTATTGATGGCTAAGAAACCTCCTTTAGAGGAACCCTCTGCTTGTTCATAGCCTGATAACTGAGCTATATATCCAAAGGGATCGTCTTCGGGTAGGCCACCATACTTAAACTTTTTGAATGCAAAAGAAGATGCTGTTTTTACATCTACTACCTCACCATCTATCTTACAATCTATGTGGCCTTTGATACCGTTAACAGTTACTTCTTTCTGCTCATCAGAAACTTCATGTCCAGACAAACGAGCTAATACAAGTACTACTTCTTCAAGTATATGCCCATACAGAAACTTAACCATTGTGCTGGGATTAACAGAAGAATCATTACTGCTATTGCTGTCATACCATAACTGTCTTGAAGGCTTACCTACATTAGACATTCTTAATGTAAAGTTAGAATCTCTAGCTGTAGGGTTAGACCAGTTACGTAAAACATTTTTCATGTCTTCACCAAACTTATCTATATCTTCTTCTGTTAAGCCTAGAGACTCTCCCTCACAAAGAGGCTGTATATTCCTGTATATATCTTCTACTATATTATTTAAAGATTTCATTTTCTGTGCCTTACAAAGCGACATTTACGTGTCTCTGAGTTGTAGTGCAGATACTGAACACCTAGCGCCTTTTGTGTCTCTGTTTTACTGGATAACCTACCGTCCTTGTAGGACTTAACATCAATTAAAGTTATCTTTCCTTCAGGGGAGAGAGCAACAATATCAACTGGGCCTGTACAGCCACAGTTTTTAAATACATGATACCCATTATCCCACAACCAAGTGATAGCATAATGTTCAGCTAGATCACCTATCATACTGGAACTATGGTTAGTCTTCATAAGAAAATCTCTCATGATGTGATAGAGTCTCTTCGCCTGACCAAACACATAAGTTGTACACAGGATACTCTTCTTTTTTCTTATCTTTTATAACACAAAAATTTAACTTAACTTTGTTTATGGCGGGATCTTCTAGTGCTTCGTGATAAGCATCTACAGCGTATCTCACACTTTTAGTATTTATAACTTCAACTGGAAACCAGCTATCATCACAGCCATATTCTTCACCCCAAACTGTGTACTCATATTTCCCATATTTTTTAGTGTGTTTCACTCCAATCATCTCCTATCTTATACTCGCCATCTAAAGGGCAGTAAAGCTCTAGGTCTTTACCAGCTTGAACTATAGCAGCAACTCCTGCCTTACCAACTTCCTCGGCATACTGCTCTGGTACTTCTACTTGCCATTCATCATGTATGTTTCCTACAACAACAGCTCCATACTGTTGTATTTTTTCATGAAACAAAATCAATGCTTGCTTCATGACAATAGCACCGCCTCCCTGCAGCAATGCATTTAAGGCACTGTGCTGAGAGCGTACTTTAATCTTGCGACCATCAAGACCTTTTAAGAAACCTTTTTGAGCTGCTCTTGATACCTTTGTGATAAGAGATGCAAATGATGGGAGATTATTGAGGAAAGATTCTCTAAGTCGTTTGCCATCCGCTTGCTTTCCTCCAACCACTGCTCCAATTTTTGCATTTCCTGCTCCGTATATAAGTGCATAGATGAATGTTTTCGCCTGATTTCTTGATTCAAGTCCTGCAAGTCTTTGATTAGCAGTGTGTATGTCTCCATTGAGTATTTCATCTACAAACCCCTCATCTTTCATATAGTGAGCCAGCATTCTTAGCTCTAAGCCACTGGCATCGATACCCACTAGCTTATGTTTAGAAGGAACTACCCAACAGGCTCTACATTCCTTACCGTAAGGAGCGGAACAGTTTGGAACTTGAGCCATGTTGGGGTTCCTGTGAGTCATTCTACCAGTAACAGTACCATTATGGTTAACAAAACCGTGAACTCTACCGTCTTTTCCTAGTTCTTTAAACCATGAATTAACTTGAGCTATACGTTTCTGTAGCATTAGATACCTACCTATTAAGGCAGCTTCCGGTATGTTCTTTACATTAGATAATATCTTTTCATCAACCATTGGCTGGCCTGTAGGAGTAAACTTCTTAGGCTTCCACCCAAACTCCTGTAGATACTCTCCTATTTGTTTACGAGATCCTAAGTTAAACTCTATGCGTTTTTCTCTGACTATAGATCCTCTCTTACATATCTCATCATAGTCATCGGGAGTAAGCCTAATGCCTTTACCTTCTAGGGTTTCTCCCATCTTAGATATAGCACCTGACTTAGTTCTCTTTTTAAATATCTCAAGCTTCTCTACTTTAGGCTTGAACCGTTTCTTTACTTCTTCAGTAGCCTTATCCATTTCTTCTTGAAGCTCTGCAAGTAATAGAGATGCAGTCTTTTGGTCGAGTAGAAAGCCATGCTCTTCTTGTTCTTTCAGGATGTGGGCTACTTTATTTTCAATATCAATTGATTTCTTAGAGAAACCAGCCGCTTCTTTGCGAAGTTCAAAGTATACCTTTTTGTTTAATATAACATCGCTGGTACACCTTGACATCATCTCTGCACTGTATGCTGTGAAATCATCATAGCCACTCTTAGAGAAGCCTACTGACTCGCCCCACTGTTTGAGGCTGTGTCCTCCTTCACGTACAGGATTAAATAATCTAGATATAATCAAGGTATCCACTAGCTTTTTATCGGACAGATCAACGCCACACATCCTTTCGATCCAAGGTATGTCGTAGTTAATAATGTTATGGCCTATTAGTTTATCTGCTTGCTTGAGTAAAGCTACGCCCTCATCGATTTGATCAGGGCCAAACTCATATGTAGCTGAACTATCCAAATCAACAGCAGCTATGCACCAGATAACACTGACATCTGTAACACCATCTGTTTCAATATCAAAGACTAATGATTTCATAATGCTTCCTCGCCATCTCCTAGCTCATCATCATAGTCTGAAAGCTCTGACAATCTGCCTGTATCTTTGTCATATAGTAGGTGTGTAGCCATCCCTACATCCCCAGTATACCTAGATTTTAAAACTCTTACATGGGTAGTGTTGGCTTCATCTTCATTATCGGCTTGTTGGTTACGCTCTAAAGCAATCACACAATCTGATAACTGAGCTATAGATTGAGATCCTCTAAGGTGACTAAGGTTAACTGACACTCCGTTCTCATGTCCCCTGTTACCTTCTATCCTCTTGAGATGAGATACAAGTATCATACCGGCCCCTGTCTCTTCAACAATAGACCGCAGCTTATGCATAATTGAATCTATTGTACGGCGCTCATCACCCTCAGTACTGGCAGATAGGAGCATATGTAGATGGTCTACTACTATCCATTTACAGTCTAGCCCTACAATCATATATCTAATCTTAGAGAAAATCTCATCGATATCATTAGATCCAAAGTCAGAATGTATCCAAACACGATCATGATTGAATATGTCCTGAAGCATAGCATCTAGTTTATCTTTAGAATGTGATTCATATTCCTCTCTAATGTGATCAATATACAGTCTAGCATTGGCCTCAATAGATACAAGACAGTCAGCAGTCTTATAGTAATCCTCTTCAAGGGCAACAATGCCTACCCTGTCATCAGTATTCTTAACAAGAAAATGTTCCAGCTCTCTGGTGATACTGGATTTACCAAGTCCCGTACCTCCAGTTACAGTAACAAGCTCTCCGGTTCTAAGACCATAGAGTTTCTCATTAAGTCCTTCCCAAGGATAAGGTATAGCTTCTTTCTTAGGACGATCATAGTACTTAGATATAATCTCCTTACCGCTCATTATCCCTGAAGGTGTATAGGTCTTAGCGTTCCACCAAGAGTTTGTATATGCTTTATGATTACCACTACGCAGCATATCATTAGCATCTTTAAACTCTTCAGGAAGAATCATTATTAATGCTTTGCCGGGAGTAAATAACCTAGCTACTTTCTTGGCGGCTTCGCGGCCCGGAGTATCACTATCAAAGTTGATAACAATATTTTCAAACTTCTCTAAGAATTCTAAAGAAGCCTTAACATCTCTGACTCCTCCAGCCGCGCCGTTCTTTAGAGAGACAACAGGCCACTTAGAACCTTGCAATTCATAAGCTGCCATCGCATCACACTCACCCTCAGTGATAGTTATATACTTGCCACCACCTTGGAATAACTGCTGTCCGAATAAGCCTGTCCCTGTAGAGGAACCTTGCCAGTGGAATGTCTTGTTTGGATCTCTTAGTTTATAAGCACCTATCTCATTGACGTTGTAGTAAGGATAGATATGAGTGTCTACTTCACCTCTTGAATTTAATATAGATTTAACACCAAACTTCTTAGCGGTATCTAAAGATATACCTCTATCAGTAAGAGCATTAAAGGAACCATCGGAAGTATTCATAGAATTATTCTTGTATGTTTTAAATTCTATGGGGGTTGTTTGAATTGTATTATCTTGATTGCGTATCAACTTATCGCAACTAAAACAATATAGAGAACCGTCTTCGTTTAAAGACGCTGGGTCACTACCTCCACATTCGGGACAAGGTAGATGTGTTTTAACAAATGCCATTTTCGCTCCTTAAAAAAATGGGGAGCCGAAACTCCCCCAATCACCAGCACACAACTAACTCCTAACATAAGCTTCATTTTCAGGAGTGTCGGGATCATCGGCAATAAACTTACCGTCTTCATCCCTAGCTCTTTCATATGTAATCTTTGTATCGTCATTACACTCAGTACCTAGCTGTGCTTTAAACCACTCAAGCGCAGCCTTCTTGGACTCAATATCATCTGACAATGAGTTCATCTCAGTTATAAGTTTCTGAGCTAACACAAAGATATGTTGGTTTTGTGGAGACATCTTGGATACATCAAAGTCTCCGTTGTCAGTTTTGAATACACTCACAACTCATCCTCTTCAACAGCATCCTCTACATCAAACTCATCTCCAGCACCACCACTACGGTAAGGTACTAAATCTAAAACTTGCATGGCTACAAACTCTAGACCTTGGAAATGCTGTTGACCCCTATCCATCTCCCATTCACGATACTGAACCTTAACTTTAGAACCATTCCCAACTTCTACATCGATCTCTTCTTTCATTCGATCATAGAGTTTAGGAGCTTCCCTAGTTCCCTTCGGGCCACCATTCACCTTTCGTTTGATGATCAGGGCTGGCCCCTCATCCATATCTTTAACAGTAAATCCACGCCGCTTGAAGTCCTTTGCAGTCTCTTCTTCGACAACTAGATTAACACTGTACACAGGCTCATAAGTTGTGTTGGGCCTCTTAACACTAGCCCAGTAAGCTGTACCTTCTACAATAGCCATACTATTTATAACTCCTATTAACATTGATTAACGAACACATGATAGCATACAAATTTAATGCTTGTAAAGTCACCTCCTATCACCTATGATTGTAAACTTACCTATATGGATATTTAAAAGAGGCTCTACATCCTGCCAATCATTACGATCATAACGACCCCCGAAACTAATATCAACTTCTTCATCTGGGAGTTCACTTAAAGAAACATAACCACTAGCATCTTTCCATTTAACACATAAGAAAGTCTCAAGATGTAAAGACCTGTATAGTTCTTTAGCCTTTAAAAACTTTGATAAAGATATTATATAAGTAGGATATGTATCCTTACTACAGTACCTATTCTTTAGTTCTGTAAAGAACTTAGGCTTTAAGTTTCTTGGATCTAAAGCTATACAGTCTATACCATATTGTATAGGTAACTTTCTTAATACAACTTTAAAGTATCTTTCAAGGTCTTTACCAAACCCTGATTCAGATGCTAAAGTTTTTTTATTTTCATATGTTTTTCTAGGCATACTGACGCTCCCAGTTTCTAGCTTTACGTTTTTTACCCTGTGAAAGGGCTGCATAGTGTGCATCTACTGAAGCAGCTTTCCAATACATATTCTTTAAAGCCTGTCTGGCACTACGAATACCATGTTTCTTTTTAAAGTAATTACCAAAGATAGGTTTAACAAACATATATTTTCTACCGATACTTATGTCACATATTCGCCAGCCATCTACATAAAACCATGTAGTAGCTTTGTTACCCATCTTTGGTGAAAGTAAAAAGTCTTTTAAGTCTAGATGTTCCTGCATTGGTTTGCTCCTGTGTATGTACTTCATACCATTTCTGAAATGCTTTTTTATTCATGATGTAGTTGTCATACTCTTCGTTTCTATAAACGGGAACCATTTGTAATAGTTGATGTTGCGTATAATTACTAGCCATTAAACCACTCCGGTATAGATCTGTTAGTCCATTTAGCAAAGTGTTTCGTATGGTAATAGTCTCGGTAACATTTAATGTTACAATCCGAAACCTTATTCTCATCAGGCATTGCTAAAGTTGGGGGTGTGAATGCATCAATAGTTATATTATCTGGTGCTTCAAGTAGCAAGTCTTTTAGCTCTGCACACTTATGAACCTTCTCATATCTATACGTATACTCATCAAGTAAATAATTAAATAGATCATCTAACCATATGTAATTACTTACATTTTCTCTACACCACACGGCAGAAGGATGATTCATATGTGTAGCTTGATATAAATCTTTACGCTGATCTTCTAGGTAATATCTTTTTACCATTCTGCCTGTTCTTCTTGAAGGCTCATAGTACATAGTGCCGTCTAAAACTCTGTGAGCTGTAGACAATAGCTGTGCATACTCAAGTATCATTTTGACAACATGTTTATCACAGTGCTGCTCGGCACATATTTTTGGGTCATTGTGTAAATAAAATATATTCATACTGGATGTCCTGTAGAACTATCTATAAAGCTATCAGTATCTTTATTATAAATTACCCCTAGTTGATCTAAGATATGTTCCCAAGCCAAGATCCATTGAATGTCCATTCCGGTTGTTTTGGAATTAAAATAAATTATTTGTAATGAATCATCTGTTGTCATGCTAATCCTCCCAGATTGTAGTATTAGTTTTTACGCTATCAAGTTTTCCCAGTACGCTTCTGATTTTACATAAAGATATTTCCATATCCCTTGCATAGTCTGCTATTTCAGATCGGATCTCTTCATTAGTCATCATCTGTGATATGATTCTATTAGATTCTGAGTGATCAATATTCTTCATGCTAGGCTCCTTACATTTAAATATGTTGTAAATATCTTAGGTAACAGGTCATCTAACTCATCTTTACCACTGACCTGTTCCCACGGCATAGCTGCCCCTCTATCTGATAGGGCTTTACTTGCAAATTCATCTTCTACAAAAGAAAGAAAGCTACGTATGAAGGAAGGGTGAGGAAGGGGTGCATCAATCTTTACAAAGTTATATGCTACCCAATCATCAATCTGGTGATAGAACTTCTGTCTTTCCATTACTTTGCTCCTGTAAGTAATTAATAACATTATCTAAAGAACATACAAAAACTAGATCTGATCTAGAATCTAAAGGACACCCGCTTAGGGCATCCCTTAGTTCTATTAGATCAGCTAGTGTAGACTCACTAACCATCAAGCCACCTTACGAAATAAACGATCATTAGAAATAACCTCAGAGACTTTGTTAGCTCTACGATTCTGTAAAGATATAACAGATGAGCCTTTCCTAGAGGGCTGGCAATGAGTAGCCCAATCGGTCAGAGCATTATAAACTGCCCATAGATTTCCACCTTGACGCGGCACATAAGTATCTCTGTACAACTTCCAAAGCTGTATATAGTTTTTATTATTCCATGTCTTTTCATCAAGAGGATCACCACCAATTGCGGCAGCAAATATAGACTTAATAATTTCTTGAGATGGTACAGTCTTATACCATATCTTCCATAGCTCATTCTGTTGCATCATTACCTCTAGACCTTTACCAACAATCTGAGATCCTTTATGGATATCTAGCTGCCGAGTATGTCTAGACTTATATATAGTAGAGCTACCCTCTGTGAATATCTGACCATTCATACAGGCCGACTGTCTAGCTCCAGCTGACATCATAAAACTAAACAGACCGTCAAAGCTATTAACTCCAAGAAAACTCAGGGCGGCTGTGTCACCATCTGGAGTTTCTAGGAACTGATTGGGTAGAGTATGCTTTACATAACACCTAGCACCGTTACGATCAGTAACAATAGACTCAATAATATCCTTAGTATTGAGATCACTTCGCATAATCATAGCCCTCTGATTAGCTATCATATCTCTGTGATTTACTGGCTTATATTTTGGGCCAACAACTCCAAGACAATGGTTAGTATCAGTGCGAACAATGGCACGTTTATTAACCACAGTCTGGCTGTGTCTGCCGTCTAGTGATTTAGTATTATAATGTAACTGCTTTAAGTCAATGTCAAAGTCGGCATCGCCATAAGGCAGATAAGAAAGATTGTTACTATACAGATCGATTACATTTTCCATAGTTGTTGCTCCTTAGTCTAGTATTTCTACAGGTTGGTTGGTTTCTATCCATACTTTAGCATTAGCCTTTATGTTATGCTGATTAGCATGAATTATTGTTTTCATTTAATATGTCCTCTGCCATTTCATTTGCTATTTCTTCAGCCCTATCCAGACTAGAAGTTGTAATTATTTCTTCATGGAAAGATGAACTAACCTCATAATATGTAAAGGGTCTACCCTCAAACTCATCTCTAACTGGTAGGATATCAATTCTTGGATTCATTAGTGCATTACCTCCTGATCAACATTGTCTAGCTCTTTCGCTATATCAACAGCTTGATTACAACAGGAAGTCATCTCTTCTACAAAAACCGAATCATCTTCATCAATCTCATCTTTGATCTGGTGCAACAAAGTAGCTAAAGCAATCGCCCCTATCTTAGGATCTACTTCATGTTTATCGAATGTTTTAGCTAATGCCACTCTAGCTTCATCAATTAAATCAAATATTTCTTCTGCAAATTCTACTGCTTCAGTATGGTCGGTCATGGTCGGCTCCTTGTAATGTTTTATAAAGGTCTTTCACTACGTTAAAGACCTTTTAAAACTTATTAAAAAACTTTCTATTAATATCTTTTCGCATCTTCACAATCTCAGGTGACATTGGAAGCTTAGTAACTGATTTACCTTTTTTAAAATACTCCTCCATATCTTTATGTAACTGATCTATATACTTATTTTTATCAAACGAATTAGACATTATATTCTCCTATTAGATAAGTGTAATGTAACTCTGATACGTGATAGCCATCTAAGAAATCTTTAGGATACTTGTCAGCTATTAATGAACACCATGCATCCCAAAGTCTTTTAGTTGTATAGATTTCACAGAGTGCTACATACTCTTGAAGCCTTTTCTCATTAGCTTCCTGTCCTTTCTTAGTCTTTACAGTCTTGTTATAAACCAACAGATCAGGCTTAACATTGTATTGTTTTATATTGTGAACATCAATACAACCAACTAAGCCAGCAACTAACTGACAAACAAAGCCAGCCTTAGCCAAACCAAGCCCTTCAATCTGTAGAAATATCTTCATAAGACTGTGCGACTTTGAGGTATCTGATTTATTGGAGTTAATAACAGCCATCATTTGACCGTAAATGAAATGCTTATGAGTACTTATATATTTGTAAGTATTCTTTTTGTTACCCCAGATATACTTAGAATCTAATTTATTTTGTTTCATATCAACCATCATGTCTCCCACTAGCACCCATTTTTGTTGGATGCTAAGGGAAACCATCATGATAACTAGAAACAAATTATCTGGGCTACGCTGTGCGAAATGATTAATCTTCGGATTGTGATTGCTGAACACTTAAATTCTCCTTAATTGCTTTTTCTACAGAATCCCTAAGTCCATGTAGAAACTCATAGATAGTGGTTTCTTTTTCACCCTCACTAAGAAACATAGTAAGCTCAAACTCTTGATCTCTAGTATTTTTAACAACAATTTCTACCCAGTTATGGTCGTAGTTTGGAGTGTTAATTTTTACATCTTTGATTCTATGTAGTGATATTTCTTCAAGCATCATTGGCTCCTGTTACTAATCCAGTTATGGTTTCTTCATATGTATATCTCAAACCTTCTTGAGACTCGTTGAAGTCGGTGTAAATTTTATCTAACAAAGTATCTAGTCTATCTTGTATGTCACAGACAGCATTATTTAACTGTCCACCAAAAGGTATCATGTCCTGCTTATCTCTGTCGTAAATAAAATGATACTGTAATGTAAGACTGATACAGCGTTTCGCCTCGTCTCTGGTCATGGCTGGCCCCTTTTAGATTTATGAAGGTCTTTCACTACGTTAAAGACCTTCTAAATCTTTTTTAAATATTAATTAAACTGTGTTCCTATATGGTAAACACCTATAACCAGATAGAGATTTCTTAGCACCTTTTCTAAATACTTTCTTACCCCTCGGAGTAGAAAGAAATAGCTTTTTAAATAAATGCCTAGTAACCCTAACGGAATGGGTTTTACCGCCTATTTTATATGTATACCTAATCATGACATACACTCCTATAATAAATCTTTTAACTCTACAGGTCGCTGCTCTAACTCAATACCTAACTGTCTAATCCAATAGACTTTTTCAAGTGGTATAGTTTTAGTATTCATAAGATTCACAAGTGACCTAGAAACATCACAGTCTGGATAGATTTTATCTACTCCATAGATATTTTTAATTTTAATATATGCTTTCATATTAAATCTCCTCAAATAATTTAGATGGCTCAAGTATTAGTCCATCATCTACTTCTATCTCATGGTCAATATTATTAGCCCAAGTTTGAATTTCTGCATCAGACATTCTTCCAAACCTGTAGCCAAGCTGACCCATCCAATTCCAGACATAATCACTCTCTCCAAAGTAAGTATGATACTTCTTAGAGATATAATCTTGGTTCTCGAATCTCTTTTTCATTTGCATCTTTTCTTCGTTGCTCAAAAGCATAGCGGCTCCTTTTAGATTTTTAAGACCTCTCACTAACGTAAGAGGTCTTTAAAATCTTTTAAATATTAATTATAACTCTTTACTAAACTGGAACTTCCTGCGGCCCAGAGTTATTCTGACATATCCATGCTGGCAGTATTTCCAGTGAGATAATTTAACTTGACGTTCCCTACGGAAACAAGTGTAGCTTACTAACTCCCAACGGGGATTGAGATAATAATATAAAATATTTAAATAAATCATATAGATACTCCTTAAAACTCTGGAGAGCATAAACTCTCCAGAGCGTTAGTGGCTTTAGCCAAGCTTCAGCTGTGTTACAAGCTGATCAAGTGTAGACTTGATAAGATTTACATCCTCTGACATCTGAGACACCTCACCTTCAAGGAAGGTCATACGTGTCTCTAACTCTGTTGGCTTGGAAGCTGCTTTAGCAGTCGGATTGAGTGCTTTAAATTCCTGCATCGGAAACTTACGTTTCTTCACGGGTGATTTCTTGGCGACCTTCTTCTTGGCAACCTTGGTTGCTGTAGGCTTAGCTGCTTTAGCAGCGACCTTGGTAGTTTTCTTGACTGCTTTGACCTTGACCGGAGCTTTAGCTCCAACCATGTCCTCAGTCTTGACCTGACGAGTCAGGAAAGCCGGGATCTTAGCTGTCTCGAAAAGCTCTTGAGCTTTCCCACGGCTAAGTGATGAAGCTGGAAACTGGGAGTGTAAAACTCCCAAGACTCGCTTCCGAATGATGGAAAATTTAATCTGTGGAATCTCTTGAGATTCACAGAGGAGGTAAGCAAACTTACCTGCTAGGCCAAAGTACTGCTTAGGAGTGGCTTGAATTTCATTCAAAGTTCGTGAAGTTGTCATGGTATATCTCCGATATAAGTTTGTGTTGTGTTGTTGGTGGTGGTGCTAAGGAGCTTTTAAGTCTCTCTCACTACGTAAGAGAGACTAAAAAGTCCTAAGGGTCTAGCTTCGGTCGCCGTCCAGCTTTTTGAACTGAGCAGCTTGTATAAACTCAACGAGTTTATCGTAGTTGGGATCGTATGGATCAATCGTGAGTTTAATCGTGGGCTTTGATTCGGTGACCTCTTTGGCGGTAAACAAGCCGATCTCAAAACCTTTGACTGTGTCAAGTATA
>Ga0098060_1000412_pt1 | contig 19790 bp, 12 predicted proteins | sample 21_taG_FD_77063 | JGI IMG/M metagenome (GOLD analysis project Ga0098060, IMG submission 77063) | Marine viral communities from the Subarctic Pacific Ocean - 21_ETSP_OMZ_AT15319 metaG | ecosystem: Environmental > Aquatic > Marine > Oceanic | place: Pacific Ocean | collected 2015-01-19 | reverse complement strand
TTACATAAATCATCTGCAGGTGTAGAAGTTCCAAGCAATACAGCAAGTGAATCAATAACAGTAGATATGACTACAGATGATACTCCATATAAATTTGCATTTGTTGGAGGACCTAGTGGCAATGATAACCAATTTAGTGCAGGACAAATATTAGCAATATCATTTACCCCTACTGTCAAAGCAAATGATACAGTAGCTACAGTAGAGTTTATTCTTGATAGTAGTGCAGGGTTGTAAATGTAAAAAAATAAATAATTATGAAATTAAATATATATACATTAAATTACAAGAAGTTTTATTCTATATTAAAGGAGGATAGATAGATGGACCCAGGTACAATGTTTTTAATAAGTCAAGGTTTAGGAGTTGCTTCTGACTTTATGCAAAACCAAAGTGAAAATTCAGCAAATAAAGATATGTTAAATACTATTGAAGAGACAGCAGGTCAATTTTTAGAAAAATCAGAAGATATGTTTAGTATTGCTAACTATTTTCAACCAGGAGGCGGAGCTTTTAGAGACGCTAAACAAACTTCAATAGATAATGCTTTTATGGTAGCGCAAAAAGGTTCAGAAGATTTAATGTCTAAAGGAGTTAATATGACTTCTTATGGCATGGGTACTGCTGCTGATATTGTTAAAGATAGTTTTACTAAAAATCTTATGAGTGACTATAAACAACTTTCTTCTATAGGACAAGGTTATGCAGGCCTAGGTATGGATGCATTAAAAAGCTATGGTGATTATATGACTACTGGAGCGCAAGCTAGTTTTATGAATACTTCTGAACAATCAAATCCTTTCAGAAGTTTAGTAGATGTATTTTCAGACCCTGAAGCAATGCCTGCACTAGAAAATATGTTTGGTTAAAGGAGAAATAAATGGCAATAGATTTAAATGCATTAAATAATATGTATGCTAGAAAAGAAGCTAGTAGACAAGACCGAGTTAATAAGATTAAGGAAGGTTTAAGTACTTATCTTGAATCTACTGAAATTGAAGAAAAAAATATACTAGGTTCTGAAGGTAAAGGGGTAGATGCTGCTATTACAAACATTAATGTTAATTCTACACAAGAAGAAATAGATGCTGTTACAGAAAGTAATAACCAGTGGCTAGAACAATCATTATCTATTGCTAAAAATGACAATGAAAAAGTATTGTATAATTCTATATATGAAAACAAACAAACATTAATTAATAATATTGAAGATGATAAAAATAATTTTGATGCATATAATGCTACTTTAGATACTAAACTAGATGAAATTGAAAGTTTACAAACTACTGATAATAAATTTGATTTTACACAAATAACAGAGCTGTTAGATGATTATAGAACAACTGGTGAAAATATTTTAAATTTTAACAAAGACTGGGTTCATAAAAATTCTTACGAAGATAATGTGGAAAATATAGCTGCTTGGATTAAACAAGGTAAAAAATTAGGTGCTCTTGACCAATCGAAAACGGAAACAGGAGTCCAAGTAAAAGGCGCAGAAGAAAGACCTATATATCAACAGTATATGAACGAATCTTATGACCTTTGGTTAGCAGGCTCAGTAGGCCAGTCAAACCTTGCTATTAATGCAGCTATAGGCTCTATTGATGCTATTGCAAGAACAGAAGCTGCAACTGCGCAAGAAAAACTAAAATTACAATTTGAATCTGATAAAGCAAGAGTAGCAACATATGACATAGATGATGCAAGAACTATTAATAACTTTTTAGTTGCAAATAAAGATACTCCTTTTGAAGAAATAGATTTAAGTAAAATAGCACGTAAAGATAGAAATATTGTAGCTAACTATTTAGCTTCAAATGGAGAATATGAAGCCATCTTTAATGAACAATATGAAGAGCTTGAGTCACAAGATTATCTTCAAGATGAGCAAGGAGTTCTTCAAGTTATTCAAGGCATTCAAAGTTATATGGGTGAAGGGTTTAGTCTTACACCTGGAGAAAATTTAAGTGACGAAGAAGAATTGATGAAAAAACTTAAAGACCCAGGAACTTTTTCTGTAGGTAAAGATGTACTTAAAGGTAAACAAACTAGAAGAGAAGTACAAAATATTGCAGCTAATAATATATCAGAAATATTTAATCACTTAGAAGGTGGTGGTCCTATAAATAGAATTGCTTCTATTTTTAGACAGCAATATGCAGGAAGTAAAGATACAGATATTGATAGGTTTGTAAACGGAGATATTGATAAAAATAGCGTTGAATATCTTGAAGTGTTAGATAAAATAGTTAACATTTATTATCCTAAAGATAAGATTACTAAAGTTAGAAAAAGAAGTAGTGATGCAAAAGATATAACTCAAAAACAATTTGCTGGAAATGAAGCAGGTCAATTTAATCTTTTAATGGACCAAATAAAATTATATTCTATGTTAAGAGATATGGATATAGAATTTGGTCAAGATGATACAAACCCAGCAAATCTACCAGACTAAAAATAAAATATGGCTCAAAAATATACACGTACTAAAGACGAACTTTATACATATTTAACAGACCCTTCTTATGGAGCAGAACAAATAGCTCCTTTAGATAATGAATACAATGAAGATGGAACTGTTGATACATTGCAATTTATGGATAGAGTAACAGACCCTAGCTTTTCTTACACAAAAGGTGGTAAAGAAATATTCCCTAGATTTGATTTAGAGTTAAAATCTAACAAACCTGTTGAAAGACCTACTACACAACAACTATTTGACCAAAACTTTTTAAGTGATTCTATTTTAGATGAGACTGGAGATGCTCTTCAAATATTAGCTAAGGTAGCTTTAGATAATTTTTTAGGTTTAGATGAACAAAAGTTAGACCAAGTATCTCAAGATGATTATAAAAAAATGAAAGCAATGGGAGCTTCTGATGAAGAGATATGGCCTCACTTAGCTGAAAGTAAAAATAGAACTTTACGTGATTGGAATAAATATTTTTCTAATAAAGTTAGAGGATTATTTGGGTTTGATTCTGAAGAACAAGGAAATTGGGATTCTTGGAATCCTGCTAATGAAGGCTTTGGACCTAAAGCTTCACAGAAATTAGATGCAAGAGCACAACATTATGCTGCAGGTGGTACAGTAGATGAGTCTGGGTTTTATGTAGACAAGTATGGAAAGAAACTGTCTAACTTTGAAATGAATGAAAAGTATAAATCAGGTGCAGGTGTGTATAGTACTGCTGTAGAGTATAATACTAAAGAGCAGTATGAAAAAAGAAAAAATGTAGGGACAAATTGGAATGACGGATATTTAAATGTAGCTAAACAAAAAGTATTATATGAATTTATTGGAGAAGATTTATTAGAGCCTGCAATTCAAGATGTTTTTGATAAGGCTGTAGAAAAAGCAAATGACCCAGAGTACCAAGCTATTCAAAAATGGTCAGAATCAATTTCTTGGAAGAAAGCGGCTTTTAGTGATTGGGGTGCTTTATCAAGAAAAATAGAAAGCACAATATTTAATGCAGCTAGAAGTCTTGTTCCAGCAATAGTTACTGGAGGTGTAGTTTATGGTGCTACTAAAAATCCAACTTTAGCTAAAAATTCTGCTGCTCTTGTTATGACAGCTTTTGATGCTAAGGGTATGTATGTAGATACTTATAATTATGGTGTAAATGAATTAGGTATGGACCCAATTAATGCTGCAGAGTTTGCTAGGAATTACTATGCAACTTATGCTGCCGCTTCTTATGCATGGGAAAGATTACCTTTGTCTATGGCTTTTACAAGACTAGCTCCTTCTAAAAATATTATGAAGGAAACTTTGTTTAAAAGAACTGCTAAAAAAGTAAAAGAATTTTTTCCTAATGTAGCTAGATTAAGAAAAGCAGGACCAGCTATTGATATGTTTGACAGTAATATATCAAATAAAGTAACTGCTGTTTTAGCTGCAGGATTTGCTGAAGGTTTGACAGAAGTAGGACAATATACTACAGAAATAGCGTTACAAGCAGATTATAATATAGATAAAGATTTTAGTGACTTATGGGATGTGAACCATGCTCTTGATGCTTTTGTAGGAGGTTTTGCTGTAGGTGGTGCATTAGGTACAACAGGTGGAACAAGTGAAGCTAACATAAATAAAAAAGAACAACAAACATTTACCAAAGAAAATACTACTACTAGATTAGATAAAGATAAAAAGGGTGCCAGTCCTATATCTTCTACTAGTGGAATACAAGTCCCTAAAACAGTTCCAGATTATATAGCATTAGTTGCTAATGAACAAATACTTGTAGATAAGGGGTCTTCTCCTAATTTAATTAGTGAATCTCTTGCAAATAAAATTACAGCTACTAATGCTGAAGAGACTGAAGTTACCAAACTTATATTTAATGATTTAAAAAATACTAAGAGTGAAGAAAATCCTATTAGAAAAGTTAAAAATGCTATTATGAAATCTGGAAAAGGTTTAAGCTTAATAGATGAAATTTCTGATAACGTATTATCTCCAGAGAAAAAAGCTCAACTTAAAGATTTAGTTATTCTAAATATAAAAGATTCTGAGAAAAAGATTATAGACCAAAAGAAAAATACAACTGTCAAAGATGATAAGGCTTTAGAAAACATAGAGAATTTAGTTGATGAAAATGTTGTTGATGAGTATTTAAAAGGAAATGTTAAACTAGATAATATTATTTATGATGAACAAGCTAAGACAGTTGCTAAATCTTTAGAAAATCAAAGTGAAAAGTTAGATGATGATGCAATAATTAGTTCTCAAGAGGATAATATATTAAAAGCAATACCTACTAGAAAAGAAATAGAAGCTAAAGGAGCCAAGACAAAACAAGGTACTGTAACTATTCCAAAAACTCCAGAGTCTAAACAAAGAAAAAAATCTGTTGCTAAAGGTAGTAAGTACACTAAAGAATCTCCTGCTGATAAAATTACAAGACAACTTTCAGAGCAACAATCTATATTAAAAACGTATAAAAATCAATTAAAAAAAGCTACAAATAATAATGAGCCTGCAAAGATAAAAAACATACTAAAAGATATTGATAAAGTTGAAGCTAGGATTGAAACTTTAAATAAACAAATGGATGAAGAAGGGTTAAGGCAACAAGAAATAGCTTCTGAATCTAAAGATGAAGGTGCTGATTATTTATTTGAAGGTCTAAAACAAGAAATAGATAAAGAGATTGAAGACTCAGGACAAGAAGATACTATAGCTTCTAAAGAGCCTATTAAAAAAGAAGACAAAAAGAAAAGAATAAAAGAATTAGAAGATGAGATTAAAGACTTTAAAGAAAATGTCCAGAAAGTACCAGGGCTTTTACAAAATGAAGAGAATGATATATTTAATGCATTAGTGTATGAAAAATCTTTATTAGAAAAAGAATTAGAAAGTGGTTTAGATTTAGCTATAACTAAAGCTGGAAAAATAACTTATCCAGATGGTTCTAACATTGTTATTAAAAAGGGTAAAATTCAACCACAGATAAAAGCTAAAAAGAAAAGAATTGAGATTAAACAAAAACCTACTATTGAATTAGATGATGATGCATTACTACAACAATATTTAGAATCTTCAGGACAGGGAGCATCTATTGGAAGAATAGGAGATAGCTCTATTAAAGTAGAAGGTATTACAAAAAAACAAGCTGATAATATTACAGAAAGTATTAAAGATACAAAAGAAGAATTAGATAATATAAACTGTATTAAAGGGGACAGTTAATGGGAGCTAAAAATAATTGCGCTATAACTATAGAACAAGGGTATGAAAATAGTAAACATATATTTGATAAAGTTTATAATGATGCTGTAACTAAGTTTCCTGATTTAAAAGGTACTTCTAAACTTGTTGGTTTTATGCAAAAGGGATATAGTGAAAACTCTCTTATTGGAGAGCTTTTTTCTATGTGGATAACTAATAACTTCTCAGAAGATTTCTTTGCAAATACTACCTTAAGAGCCTCTAAATCAACAAAGAAAGAAGACTCTGATTTATTTCTAGAAGTTAACTCTTTAATTGAAACTCAGTACTTAGATTTGTATGATAATCAAATGATGATAATACAACAAGAATTTGATGATGGTGATAGTACAGATTATAACGGTACTGAAGATGCAAACTCTATTACTGTAAATTTAAAGCATGATGGAGAAGGTTATTTTAAAGGTAGATTATTTAGTGCTATAAATGAAAAAGTTTCTACAGTAGAGCTAGCTAAAATATCTAAAGCTGCTAGAGAAAATAGTTTTGTAGACTTTCTGTATTATATTAAAGATACATACCCTAAAGTTTCAGAAGTTGTAACTGAGCAAGATATTCCTGATGAACTTGTTTCTGATTTAGCATCTCAGTTATTTGGTGAAACTGAACTAGACATTATTCCTAACATGCAAACTTTACAGAAGCTTAGGTATTATCATATATTTAGCAGACCTGAAAATCAAAGAACAAAGCAACAAAAAAAATTCTATGTTATTACAAATTATGACCAAGAAACTAAAACAATATTACCAGAAGGTGAACTAAGATTAATTGACAAACCAGCTATAGATTTAAGAACTAAAAAAAAGTTGTCAGATTTTTATACTGCTAGTTTTCTAGATGTTTCTTCAGCTACGTTACCTAATGGTAAAAAGATTGGACAGATGACTTCCTACATGTCTTTAAATGATTTGGTAACATTAAAAAAAGCTAAAGTTAAACCAGGGCAAGATTCTTTTTGGTATGCTGTATCTGCTAATTTTAAATTTAATGAAGCTCAATTAAATCAATGGCTTAAAATACTATTAAGAGATAAAGGTCTTACTATAGCTACTTTAAGAGGTGGAAATAGTGGAACTATTATGTTAACTAATGTAGACAACTCTTATTATAATATTATTTTTCCTAAAGAACAAATTAAAAAAATAGAAAGTAAACTACCTAAATCTTTTTTAATGACTAAAGATTCTAAGAATAAGCCTGTAAATAGATTAGAAAAATATAACTACAATTTTAATAAAGCATTTTTAGATTATGAAAATAAATTAAAGAATGCGCTTCAGTCTTCAGGTGTTAAAAATTTAGAAGCTTTTGTTTCAGATTATAACCAAATAGAAGACCTTCAAAGAAGAATGGCTGCAATAAATTATTTAAAATATTTAGATGCAGAGTTTGCAAAAGGTAATTTAAGTGAAACTTCATTAAAGAATTTTAAAAACAATATATTTGACCTACCTGTTGAAACTAAAGAAAATGAAACTACAGGAATGATTGAGCCTCATCTATTAATGGGAGAATATTTAGCATCTATTATAGCAAGGCATGAATGGCTAAAGGCTGCAAGAGGAAATAAATACGCTACTAAAGAAAATGTAGAGTATATATTTAATAGAATGCGTATGGGTGCGTCTGAAGGATTAGTAGACAGGAATGCTGAACCTACAAAAGTTTTAATATATAACCAATCAGATGTATACTATAAAAATACTGACACTGGTCAAAGAATTGAGCCTAAAGAAAAAATAGAAGGCATGAAAAATCCTGTAGATAAAGATGATGGTATATTGCATGCTAATAGTGAAGACATAGATAACACTACATATTCTATAGGAAGACAAGCTGTTATGCCTTATGAGCATAATCCTAAAGAAATTAAAACTGTAAGCTACCATTTAAAACAAAACAATGAAATAGGTGAAGATGGTGTACAAAAAGAAGATGATTATATAGAATTAAAATCTATGAAATTTTTAGCAGAACCTAATTTTGCTGTTGTAGATAAGAAAAGTGGTAAAGAAATACTAAGTACTAGTAAAACAATGATTGATGGTAAACCTTTTATTAGTATTATTGCAGGACCATTCACTGATATTCCAGGGCAGAAGATAGATAATTTTGGAAGTTTAAATGTAGCTAAAACATTAGGTGGAAAGTTTGCTATACCTAAAGGAAAGTCTTTTGTTATTGGAACTATACCAGCAGAGTCTACTAGAACAATTATATTACCTGGTACAAAATCACATAGTGAAGCTGCTCTTGGTACTACCTGGGCTAACTCGTTCAACATTGATAGCCCTGTAATAAATAAGCTAAGAGATTTAATTATTAATGAGTTTAAATCAATTTTAGACAGGCATTTAAATACATTACATAATATTAGAACTAGTCCTGAATATGCTAGGAAATGGTTAAGGTATCAAACTAAGGTTAGGAATGATTTAACAGATGAAATAAAAACTTTATATCAAAAGACTGAAGGATTTGGTATACACCACTCTATGTATTGGGATGTATTTAAACAAAGCATATTTAATTCTTTAATACTAGATGGTGGAATGAAAGCAAAAATAGGTATTGACAAAGCTAATCCAGGCAAGATGTCTAAAGGTATGTCTAGTAGTGTTAAAATAAAAGCTGATATGATGGATAGAATAGCTTTAGATTCTGATGGTAATCCTGAAGGTGTTATAGTAGGTGTAAATAATGATAGATTGTTTAACTATATTTCTGATTTGTATTTACAAAAAGTACCTGCTAAAGACCAAGATTCATTTAAACAATTAATGTTGTTAGAAAAATTACCAATTATAAATAACTTTCTTTCTGCAAATGAAATTCTTTTAGGTAACGTAAGACAGCCAGTACAAAGTCCTGGAGGATATGTTTTTAGGAATGTATTAAGTTTTAATGAAGATTTAGGTGATGTAGTATTAATGCATAATAAAGATGTTGCTTACTATTTAATAGCAGATAGTGATGGAGATACTGCAAATATTTCTATTTGGCCTAATCAACCTGTTGTAAAAGAAATAGCTAATTTATTAAAGGATAAGTCATTAAAAGTATTAATGGATACTTCTTCTGATTTAAATATATTTGAACCTTCTGAAAAAACTAACCCTGGTAGTTATAAAGGTTTTACAAAAACTATGCTAAGCTCTATACAAGGCTTTGGTGGAATGGGAATAATAACTAATTTAAAAACAACAGCTGGTGTATTAGAATTAAAACTAGGAGATTCTGTTATTAAGCTAGATAATGGAACAGACTTTACAGTAATAAAAGCATTAGACTATGTTACTATGGATTATGCTCCATTAAAAGATAGTGTTACAGAAAAAGATATACCTTATTTTGCTAAAATTGTAAACAAAGAAGGTGACAAGTATGATGGTGTTGGTAAAAAATATTTACGAACAACAGCATCTCACGAAAGATTAATTCTTTTAAATGCAGCTACTGATAATACTAAAGAACATTTGATTATATCTAAATGGGGTATAAGTTATGACACAGTTTATACAAGGATGTTTAAAAGAGTCGATGGTAAAGAGTTTAATAAACCAGAAATAAAGGTTCTAAAAAAACTTGTAAGTAATTTTAATTATAGTAGTAGAAGAAATGGTCAAACTGCTAAAAAAGATAAGATGGATAATGTAGATTTTTATAGAGTTTCTAAAGAAGTGTACACATTTATAAATCAAAGTGAAGAAGGTAGGAATGACCATACTATAGGAGCAATAAACTTAACTTTCCCTCCATTAAAAGATGTAAGATTAAAAGAAATAAATATATCTGATAAAATTACTGTAGATGAAATGCTTCTCAGTAGACCTTATGAAAAATTCTTAGATGATAAAATTATTGCAGAAAAAAGTACTAAGGTTAAATCTTGGAATGGTGCAGAATCAAATCCTTTAGAGTGGAGTGAAACATTTAAAAAGAATATAAATCTACATGCTTTATATGGCTACGTGTCTCAAGAAGAGTCTAATAATATACCAGGTTTAAATTCTCAAATACAAGATATGATTAATATAAGAAATACATTAAGTAAAAATATAGATGTGAGTAACTATGCAAATGTAAAACAAGCTGTAAAAACTTTTGCTAATGAATTTGACCCTCTATGGAGAAAGGCACTAAGAGAAGCTAAAGGTAATAAAGCTAAGTTTACTAAGTCTCCTACTGTTTTAATCTATGATTATAATGATATTATGAGTAAATTTGTAGATAGTTATAAATCTAAATATAATAATTTAATAGAAAAACATGGTGAGTTGGCTGATATGATGTTAACATGGCATATGCTTGACGGTTTAGGTCAAATAGAAAATGTTCAGTTGTACTATCCAGCAGATTTTATACATCAACAAACAATGACAGCATATATGAAAACTCATGAAAAACTTATGCATGCTTTTGATAACACTACAGGACTAGATTTAATTTCTAGTGATGTTCAAATATCAAAACAAATTAAAAGAAATTATGGTGACCCTTTTGACCCAAGAAATTTCTGTTAGGGAGGCTTATGGCTAAAAATAAAGATAATAATTGTTATATACCTGGTGAAGAAAGTACTGCAGCACAAATAGTTGCATCTAAAAAACTTGAACTTGAAAAAGTTTTAAATGAATATCTTAAAGAAGATTGGGGTATACCTTTTGGTAATGAAGCTGATATTGCTGAATCAAGAATTGCAAAATTTACAAATAGACTTTCAGATTTAAATACAGAATTAAAAAAAGAGCCTGGAGTTAGAAAAAGAAAAAAATTAAGAAATCAAATTGGTTCTTTAAAAACTAAAATCAGAACTGAAAGCCAAGTTAAAAAAGATGCTGCAGCTAAACTAAAGGTTACTACAGAATTAATAGATATGCTTAGAAATAGATTTGATGAAGCTATAAGATTAAGTAATTACGATTTTGATGTTAGAAAAAGTGGTGATGTTTTAAAATGGTTTTTAACTAAGCGTCTTAAAACAGGTTTTAAAACTGTTACAGACCTTCCTTACCTTGATATAAGAGAGATTAAAAATACTTTACAGGGATGGTTTGATGCTCAGGATAAAAGTATAAAAAATGGTAACTTGGGTAAATTTAAGGGTATGGGTAAAACTAATTGGTATGTAAAAGACCCAGCTTATGTTGTTATTGCTCACGATAACTCATTTAAGGCAATGGAGCTTGAGAAAGCTATTTTACAGAATACTGATAAAAAATCTACAGATAAAGTTAAGTATAAAGATAGGTATGAATTAAACAGAACAGCATTAAATCAATTTATATATAAAAATGATATTAAATATTTTCCAGACCCTAACAATCAACCTGCAGATATAAATTCTTTAATTGTAGAAGAACGTGCTGATAATATAAAAAATATATACGACTTAGAAGCTGATATATTAAGAGGTAGAACTAAGTATATAAAACCTATGTCTTTAGAACCTCTTGTTTATGATTACAAAAAAGATAAAAATGTTCAAGAAATTGTTAAAAAATATAATCAAATAATCAAATATGCTAATGATAGTGGATTTCATATAAGTAAAGATATACACTCACAGCCTGGAGGTGGAGATACAGTTTATTATTATGTAACTTTAAAAAATGTTGACAAAAATGGTGTAGAAACATATGATGCTTATTTAGCTCCTCATTATAAAGACAAAAATAATAGAGTAAGATTTTATTATCCTTTAACCAAAGATAATAATCAAAATGGTTCTTGGAATAGAGCTGCTAAATCTTCTATGAAAGCTAAAGAAGATATTGCAGATGTTATGACTGAAGGGTTTAGAGAAGCTCAGTCAGAAAAAGTATTTACAGGTTATAATAAAAATAATGATGAAATATCTACAAAGGGTTATGCTGATTATAAAAAAATAGATTTAAATTTAGAACATCCTTTATTTAATCGTGGAAGAATATTTCCAGGAACTAGTCAAACTAAAACTGTAAGTTTATTTGATTCTATAAAAGAAGTTAGAAAAATTCTAGCAGATGTTTTTGAAGATAATCAACTTTCTTCAGTTAAAACTTATAAGAGATTACAAAAATCTATGTCTAAGTTAGCTAGTTTAAAAACAAATCTTATGAAGCAGCATAATTTAACAGAAGAAGCTGCTGACAATCATATAGCTAGATTAAAAGATATGATTAATTTAGACGATATATTGTATGAAGATAAAAATGGTGATGTTAAAATAGTTTCTACAAGAAATATAAATTTAACTAAAGGTATAAAAGATAATTATTATCCTGCAATGTATACTGACAATAATAATTTAGTTGATAGATTAAAATTTCTTAAGTTTGCTAAAGGTGAAATGGAACGTATTAAAGACCAGATACAGCAACAACAGGTTCTTGCAGAAAATGAACCAGATAGAGTTAAAAAGAATGAGATATTTAAAAAACTTATAAGATTAAAGAAAAGACTTTTAAGATATGAAGGTGATAAGAAAAATGATATTCCAGGACTTTATCAATTAGAGTTTTCAAGATTAGAAGCAATGCTTTTTATAATAGAGCCTGAAGATGTTATTAAGGTACCTACTCAACAAATGGGTAATTATGTTAAGCATAGAAAACTTTACACAAATACTTTAAAAGACCCTAATCCTGAAATTATATTTGGAGGAGCAAGAACAGATGCAAATGTTATTCCAGATTATATAGATAGTATGATTGAAAATAAATACTCAAATGAATTAAATGCTTTAGCTATTGAAGTAATACCATCAGTAAACCCTGCAATAGGTAACTATTTAATAGAAGAAGTAAAAACTGCACTTGGTAGATTTGATGTAGCTGCTGGATTTTATTTTGACTACTCTAACAAAAGAACTTTAGAGTTAGTTAGAAAAATTTTTCCTGGCTACTCTTCTCAACGATTGCAGGAAATGACTAGTAATATAAACACGCTTATATCAGCTGCTAGTTTAGGAATAAAAGCTTCTTCTAAAAATAATTTACAAAGTATTATGGGTAACATGACTTTACTAGGCTATCAAACCGAAGGCCAAGTTATGAGACTTTTAGATAATCCAACTTTAGTTGAAGAAATAGTAAGTAGGACTGGTGTTACTGATACTGTTCAAGCTGTTGCTGATATTTGGGTTAGTGGTATTGGAGGTTCTATTGATTTAGCTGATGGATTCCATAGTAAAAAAGATATACTTTTATTTAAACTTGCAAAAAGAGAATTTGTTAAAAAGAATAAAAGACTTTATAATTCTATTATGGAAAAAGTAAAAGATAGAGATTATGCTCAAGGAGATTTACAAACTGTAGTTGAAACTATGATGAATGGTACTTGGGAGTTTGTTAATGGTTTAGCTAAAGGTCAAGTTAGTGATAAATGGATGAAAGCTATAGAATCTAAAATGTATGGAGAAATTACAAGAGGACAAATTAGAATATACGCAAATTGGGGATTAAACGCATTTGGTATTGACCAAAGTATAGCTGAGGCTAAAGGAATTGTACCATATATTTCTATGGTTCAAGGTGAAAGGCGTATGAGAAAATTAGAAGCTTTAAGAGCTACTGTATTTTATTGTGATTCTGTTAGGCCTGATTTAAAAGGGCAGTATACACATCCTGATGCAATAGAACATGCAAGAAAACACGTTGCTTGTACTATGTTTCAATTTAGTATGGAGCATTATTCTAAAATGATGAGAGGCTCTGTAGGAGCTTCATTATGGAAGTTTAAACCTTATTTCTTTGCTCAAGGTCATCAAGAAGCTGAATATTTTATGAACTTTTATAATAGAATAAAAGGACTGCCTCCTAAAAGACAAATAGCTGAAATGAAAAAAGTTTTTGCTCCAACTAACGATGCATTTTATGGTAGATTATTAGGTGTATCTGGAGAAGATATTCAAAGTTCTAGAATAATGAAAGGTATTTTTCCTTGGATGAGAAAGGAAAATTATGAATCAGGGCCTTTAACAGGCTCAGCTTTAATCTTAAATAGATATTTTCATGGTAGACTTATGGCATCTTTTTGGACTGTGATGATGGAAAAAACTACAGCAGGTAAAATATTTAGAAAATTTACAAAAAGAGCAGGTATAGGAGATGTTAATAGTTATGCTCCTGGTGCTGAGTCTGTTCTTGCAACTCCTGCTTTTAGAGTACTTCAATTAGGACTAATAGCTGCTAACTTTGCATCTAGAGAAGAAGATGATAAATGGTATGAATGGACTCAACTTACTAGAATATTTTTTCCATTATGGTTAAATGTATCACTTGAGATGTATCTTAGAAAAGAGTATTTATCTCCAGGAAGGTTATTTGGTAGTTGGACTTGGTTTGGATTAAAAGAGTTATTCGACTCACAAGGCTGGACAAAAGATTAATTAACTTAGTTTATAGCGTCTGTATCAAGTTCTTTAATAACCTCTTGTAACCTCTCTTTAATTGAAAGTAACTCTTGTAGTATGTTTTCTTTTTTTTCTTCTTCCAATTAAACCTCCTAGTCTTTAATAGTTTTAAGCCATTCAGAGAACTCAATAGCTACATATGTTTTTGAATGATTACGTTTAAACACTACTATAGGTGTTCTACCATCACAGTTACTATCTGCCTGCTCTAATGCACTCCAGATATTCAGTTTTTCTACATTTTTACATTCAAAACTAAAAGGTATTAATTTCTTTGCAGCAGGAGACAATACAATATCCTCTCCACACATTCCCATAGTTTGAGATTTAATATCATCTTCTTCTAGCGTAGGCAACTTCTTCCATTTTTCTATAAATACATATCTTAATGCATCTCTTACAAAATTTTGAAGTCTTCTTCCCTTGGCCTTGCTAGACTTAGCTGACATTATAGACCCATTCTTTCTTCTACTTTTTTAAGTCTTAGTTCTAACTCAGCTAATTTTTCTGCTGATTCATTTTGAACAGTTTTTTTTACAACAGTTTTTACAACTTTTTTTTCTTCTACTGGCGTATTGTTTTTGTTTTCTTTCTTGGATGCATTCATTGCATTCCTCCCTTGTTAGTTTATATGTTGGAAAGTTTTCATGGTATCTAGTTTTATAATACCTAGTATGTCTTAATGGTTTTTCCCAGACTCTATTACATTTTTTACAAAGTCTACAAGGAAAATAATCTGTCTTAGGTTTAAATCTACTTTCAAATAATTTATTTACTTTTGGAATCCACCAAATGTCTTTTTTGTTTTGATGCTGGCACATAATATAATTTAACCCTTTTTTGTATTTATTCAAAGATATTTTCTGTAATAGGAAGGGTAAGAAAGGCAAATTAAAAACCCTTCCATATTACAATCATACTAAATTACATTAAGAAATTGCGACTAGTTCTTTGTGTAACTTAATATGGCTACCCATCATACGGGTAGGAGAACAAGTTTTAAGAGCTTCAGTACCTGCATTATACAGAGACCATAGACTCTTAGGTTTAAAGTCATCATGAGATGGATTCTTCCATTCTTTTCTCATAATGCTTATCTGAGGTGTATTGATTATACCTTTTCCAAATAATACGCCCATAGTAGACCAAGCGTCTTGATTAGATATATCAACAGTTTTCATTGATTCTTTGTCTTCCTGTAGTGTAGAAAATTTATCTTCACTATTGTACAAGACATTAAATATTAATGAGTTTAGCTCTTCAAGTATATTACCTGTATGTTTTCTCATGAATGTAACTTCACCAGTCATCATTAGATTTTCACATACAAATACTTTAGCACCTACACATACACCAATAGACATAGACTTATCATAACTATTTCTAAAGCCAATAGATAGACCAATCTCATCTTCTGGATTCTTATATGTAAATGTACCAAACATATGCTGACCTTTTCTAGCTATACCAAACTTCTTAGAATGTAATTCTTTATCTATTACACGCTCTCCTATAGAGCCTACATTCATTGCTAAGTCATAGTGACTAACAGGAACATAAGTCTTAGTTGGGTTAGGCATATCTATGCTTTGTAGGTCATTCATTTCAACTTCATTAGATGTTATTAGAGTAGCACTCATTATTTAATCCCCCTTACGTATTGTTTTTTATTTAGTTTAACGCCTGGTATCTCTTTACCAGATTTTAAGTCTTCAAGAATAACTTTCTTTCTTAAGACTGTTTCTGTTTTCTCATACCAATATACTGCAGGTATTAATGATTCATCTAGAACTTCTACTGAACCACCTGACTCAGATACTTTTATTGGATTTAATGCACTGTGTTTAGGCAGCTCTCCAGTATTAGAATACATATCTATAGTATATTGTTTAAGATTCTCTTGTTGGCGTTTCATAAACTTTACGTATTTAGTCGCCTTCTCTATTTGTTTTTTGAATAGCACTATTTCTGCATCAATATCTTGATAAAAAAAATATATACCATCTTCTTTTTTACTTCTTTCTGCAACAAGTTCATCAATTTTAGCTTGTAAATCATCATCATTAAAGATTTCATATTCATTAGTTGCTAAAACTAAGTCTCTTGTTATATCGCTTAGCTTCCTAGCCATGTTGTTCTCCTTTTTATGGTATAGTTACACTACCTTGTTCGGTAGGAACTAATTTACATCCTTTTGGATATAAGTTTAAGTGTAATGATTCTTTCTCACGATTAGCTGTTGTTTCTATTTTAATCTTTGAAATTAAACCATCTTGTGTTTTAGTTGGTGAAACAGATATTATCTTGTTAGCATTATAAGCAACTCTAAAAGAACCTCTGCTAGATGATATATCCATACCTTCTCGCATTGCTGTCTTACTAATCTCACTAACAGCAAACACAATTACGTTTTGTTGTATAGCAAGTTCCATTAAAGCCTGAGATACTTCTTCTAGTTTAACATTATTATCGCTTTGGTTAGACGAGAATAGACCCATATGGTCAACAATAACAATCTCTGGTTTAACAGGACACATCTGTATTTTCTTAGCTAATTCCTTAGAATTACAAGGATTATAATCTACAGTTAGCCATTCAAATTTCTTTGACATACCTGTAAGTTCACCCCTTTTATGCATTTCTCTAATCTCTTCATCTTCTTTTTCTAAATGAATAGATAAGAATCTAGACCATATCTGTCTTGGTGACATCTCTAGTTCTAGAAAGTATGTAGGTTTAGCAAGTTCATACATCCAATTCTGAAGTAGCATAGTCTTCATAGATTTAGGTGGTGCTTGTATAATAACAACCTCACCTGGATATATAGGAAAGTCTTTTCCATAAGGTTTACCTAAGTTTACACCTGCATCATCCATTTCATAAAAGTTAAATAACTCTTTTTCCATAGCTTCAGCAGACATAGTTCCAACTGACTTCTTAGATTTATACAACTTACAAGTACTTTTACAGAAATTATCCATAACTTGGTCTTTGCAGCCATATCTATTACCTTTACCTCCATGAGCTTGGTAGGCAGAGTTTATAATACCATCTAATTCTTTCTGTGTGAAAGGTTTTTCTGGTAAATCAACTTTCTTACGCCATACTTCCATTAACGCTCTAACAGAATCTTCTGGATAAAGCCATCTTAACCACGCAGACAAACGCAAAGCTACAGCATGTCTATTACCATAACCTGTACCTTTAAGCATTTCTGATATACAAGGATAGTTAGTAGGGTCTGGATTTCTACCATAATCTTTAGTAATCATATTGTCATAAGCCTTTATTTTACGTGACTTTACATCAAATGGAGGATTCATAGTTTCGTAATCTTCTAGCTGGTCTTCAAACTTACAAGAAGTCTTAGCATATTTAAGGATACCTTCTATTTCACCATGTAAATGATGAGGCATAAGTTGTACCTTCCATAAACCAGACTTGTTATTTCTTGTATTAAGACATCTAATAATACGTGTCTTATCTGTTACAGAAGGGTCAGCTATTTTATAGATACCTTTTTCTGTTAACTCGTCTTTGACTTTAAGATGAAGGTCTGCACAAGGCTCCCAGATAAAATTCTTACCTGATATACCTACATGAAAACCAGTGCCGCTAAAATATATATTTACTTTTTCTACACCCATATCGTCTAGTAATTGTATTAAACCTATTGTTTTTTGTCTTGCTCTTTCTGGATTTTTACCATCAATGTCAAGTAAAAACTCGTCAGGCATATAAATCTTACCATCATATCCTGATAAAGTCTTTTTAGTGTTAACATATTCTACAACATCTTTATCATATTCCCATAAAGAATGAAATGTATCTTTAGCAATATTTTGCCACTTGCCTATGTCAGTGCTATCCATAAAGTGATGCCTATTGGCTAAACCAAAAGCAAATTCTCTAATCATATTGTTCTCCTTTTCTTAAAATATATATCGTATTGTTTGCCAAGGTAACGTCTTTTTGTGTAATTTTTCAAATCTATGTATGTAATTTCTTTTCAAATGCCTATCGTATCTAATGTTATCTCCACCGTAGTGAGACAATTTATTTTCCTGTATCTCTGGTTTCCACAAATATTCTTCACCTTCTACTTCGTTATCTACATTATATTTATGCAGATGTTTGTTGTGTACTAAAAATATACACTCTGATTTTACTGTATGTTTTATTTCTTTATCTACTATTGCATCAACTAATTCAAATAAATTGTTATAAGATTGTTGCCAACCCTTAAACATAATTATAGGAGAGTAGTTTAAGTGTACATCATAACCTGCTTCATAAAAATTGTTAACAGCTTTAATTCTGTCTATAATTTTACTTGTACCAGGCTCTAATACATCAGATAAATGTTGAGGCATAATACTAAATCTAATTCTTATCTTTCTATTAGCATCATACTTGAGTAATTTATTATTAACATATTTTGTAGCAGCTGTACCCATTGCTTTAGGTTCATTTTTAAAGTAATCAAATAACTTTTCCCATTCATGAAATCTTGCATGTAATACATAGTCTTCGTTACAACTAAAATCGTATGTATAATATTCTTCGTGAGTTTGGTTAGGTTTCTTAGGCCAATCTAATAGCCATAAATGACTAGCAATAGCATCTATAATCTGATTTGTATTCTTAGCAATAGTAAGTCCGTTAGGTAAATGTCTTCTCATATAACAATAACTACATTTATATAAGCAGCCATAACCAAAGCTAGGTGTTATAAAGTCGCTACTCCTTCCAGAGTCTCGTATAATCATAGCTTGTCTATTTACTTTTTTTACTTTCATTTTCCCTCCCTAATACAGAGAGCCTCACATATTCCTTTGCCTTAACCGAGTCTGAACTTGGAATCTTTACAAGGACTTATTCACCCAAAGATTGTGGTGTTTATTTCAACATACTGCACAGGGTCTTTGGAGGACCAGTTATTGGCTCTCTATATTTGGTTTTTTTAGTGAGTTCTAGAGGAACTCTCCTTTGGTTAACTTGTCAGGTTATTTAGAATGGTACACCATCTGTTTTTTCAGCAGAAGGACTATCTATATTAGGTAATATCCATTGTTTATAGTAATCTACTGCTCTACCTTTCCAGTATTCTACATCATTTTCTGTAAATGTGTCAAGAGTACCAGAAAATTCAACAGGTGCAGTCTTTGCTAAAACTCTATAATATCCATCAGAGTTTTTATAAAGATATACATTAAATGTTGTACCTACTAAATTTTCAGCTGAATCATCTATTGATACAATAAAACTACCATCATCTTGAGTTTCTGTAGCAGATTGAATACCAGCATTAGCAAATCTAAATAAGTTAGCAATAGCAAACTCTTCACCAGCTTTAGACATTTTAGCATACATTCTCATATTAAAACTATCTGGAAATCCATCAAACCAAGCATCAATAAATCTTGCTCCGTTATCTAATGTTCCATATTTAGCTTTAGTTACAGTGACTGTTTGCCATCCTGCTTTAAAGTTTCCTCCACCATTACCTTTTTTTACTGTCATTGTTATAGGCATTATTTACTTCCTTCCTTGTTTATCGTTTTTAGACTTAGTGTTTTACCGCTACCAGGGTCACCTATACATAATACTTTAGCATTACCCCAGCCTTTTTCTTTGACTACATCAAAAATCTTA
>Ga0098060_1000411_pt1 | contig 19799 bp, 25 predicted proteins | sample 21_taG_FD_77063 | JGI IMG/M metagenome (GOLD analysis project Ga0098060, IMG submission 77063) | Marine viral communities from the Subarctic Pacific Ocean - 21_ETSP_OMZ_AT15319 metaG | ecosystem: Environmental > Aquatic > Marine > Oceanic | place: Pacific Ocean | collected 2015-01-19 | reverse complement strand
ACGAATTGTAATTGGCTTACCTTGAACCTTGTACCGATAATAAACATCACAGTGGTTAGAACGCTTTTTATAATATAGATTGGTTAGTTTTAATTTCTTCATATCGCTGTTCCTTTTATTAGTTTATTAATTAATTATCTTCTAAAAAGTATTGACCTAATTCCACTGGTTTATTTAGTTCTACAAATTCAACCCATACTCTTCTATGCTTCCAGGCTAAACACCCTTTAACACCACGAGTACTTTGCAAGTCAAAGTCACCTTTGTAAATGTCCTTTTCAATTTGTCCTAATGACTTCACTGGAATATCATTTAAAAAAGATTGTGCAATTATTCTTGCTAATCTTAAGTCATTAAAAACTCCTAGGACCTCACCTTCATTTTTTTTATTTATTGCATGTAGTAAAAACATATCGCTGTTCCTTTTCTTGATTGATTATTTATTATTAAAGTAATTATCTCTTTTAAGCCTTGCTTCATCTAAGCTGTTTGCAATGCATGAGAATAATTCGCCAGTGTAGTTTCTGTAATCGTACTGGACCTTTTGTTTAGCTTTACGACCTCTACCACTTGTGAAGTGTTCAAAGCGTTCTTCTCCATTAGTCTGACAATTACTAACACCATTAGTATTCATATATGTTTTCAAAATGAACTCCTTTTCTTGTTTTGTTATTAGTTTCCATAGACCCAGGGGTTTCGGCCAGGGAACTACCCTGGCCATCATCAGTATGGAGATTAATTCTTCTGCTGGTACTCAGCAACGTACTCTAAGAATGTATGCCAGACTTCCTCTTCAGTGACACCATTAGACCATAAACGCCACGGGTTAGAATCCATCAGTTTACAACCCTCGACATGACCCCATCCTAAACCATGCACAATCTCATGCCAGATTACTAGGCGCTGTTTAGCTGTTTGATAATTGACAGCAGATTCAGTGATGTGTATAATTTTATTACCAGTGTAAGCCATACCAGCATAGTCAGCTGACTTAACAATCCTGACCTCAATTCTAGGAAGCCGCGACATTCCTAATGCTTGTAATTTTCTGTTGGTGTCATAGATTACATCAATGACTTTACGTCTAAGAGAATATCTTAAGTCACCTTCTGATTTATCATGTAATGTGACGTTATATTTTTCTGGGTATCTGTTTGCTAATTTCATATCGCTGTTCCTTATTTTATTTTTGGTTACCATAGACACTTAGTGTTTCGGCCCAGGAACCACCTGGGCCATCATCAGTATGGATATTACTCTTCTTCAGATAACTCTTTAGCAACCCTTCTACGTCTAGCTTCAATCGATTTTTCTCTGTCCTCTTCAGAAACTTCGAGTGCTTTTCTGACACCATCGCCTAACTCATAATCTTTTGGTTCTTCCTCAGTGAAGACTACGATTGTATTTTCAAGTTCCTTGCTGTAATTGACTTGAGTAACAATGGGCCAGTCACCTGATTTTCTGCTGTATGCATCTGGGTGACTGTAATCAACTAGTCTAAGTGTACCCATCCAGTTCCAGATAGCTAGTTGTTCTGGGTTCTCAGCTACTTTGTAATTATGGATAAATTTGGCATCGAACCTGAATATGCCCTGGTCGATAGTTTTTAAGACATCATGGTCAATAGACTTCTTAATGAACTTCTTCCAGGACTCGGTTGTTATGTTGGTTTCTACTTTATAATCTGATACGTAAAACATATAATCTCCTTGTTTTGTTTTGTTTGACATGTCGAGTGTAGCACTGTAGCATATTATAATGCAAGTAAAATATTAATAATCTGTATTTCACTAATAGTTTGATGCTATTACCCACATATATAGACTCTGGCAATTAACAATGTCAAAACAATAACATATGCCGTTTAAAAAAGGACAATCAGGTAATTTAGCTGGAAGGCCAAAGACAAGTGTCAGTGACTTGGTCAAACTGCACCCACAAAGGAATGAACTAGTACAAAAGCTATTTGATGTAGCAATGAATGATACAGATAAGCGCCAAGTATCAGCCTGGCGTATCCTACTGCCAAAGATGGTCCCAGATTTAAAAGCAATGCAAATGGAAGTAGAACAAAAGAGCGTGACTGGTGTTATTGTATTACCTCAGAAAGTTCCTTTAGACAACCCCAAAGTAAGTACGATTGGGCAGAGTGAGAGCGAAACTATTTTAGTTGATGACGTTGACCAGGGAACTGTCAAGTCCCCGACAAGGGAAGCCAAAAGTAAGCCAAATGATAGTCCTACCGAGGAGAAAGACACGCTAACTTAATGTGCTGGGTCAGTCTGCCTCGTGAAAATATTTATAATGTGTATCGACACCGATTAAATTATTTGCGAGAGGGGGTCACCCCATTGGTCGGGTCCCATCGGTCCGAATATCATGTAGGAGTCCCAGACAGAATATGAAAAAACTTTTTATAGTCGTAAAGACAACCAGTAAAACCAAGGGAAGAATATGTTTGATGTATGCCCGAAGATAGGCCGTACTTGCGCTTTTGCTACTAAATCTAGCTACAACATTCATACTGGTGTAGTTGACAAAGATACATACACATATTGCGGTTTAGCTACTGGATGTGACAATCGTGCAGAGTATCTCCCTAAATGTTGGAAAGATATGACGAAGTACGAACAATCCAAGTACAGAAAAAGTACATACTGGGGGGTGCCATAATGCAAATACATTGGGAACCTCACCCAAAACAAGCATTTGCCCTTGCTAGGAGCGAGTTTGAAATAGCTTTTGGTGGTAGTCGTGGTGGTGGTAAATCCAGCTGTTTAATGGCCTGGATGGTAGACCCTGAATATCTTAATAATCCACTTTATAGAGGCCTTATTATCCGTAGAAACTACGATGACTTACGAGATTATATAGATAGGGCTACACAAATGTATAAGCACTTAGAGGTGGAAGTAGTTGGTAACCCAGCAGAATTTAGATTTCCCACTGGTGCAATTATAAGAACTGGCCACCTTATGGATAAACAAGCATATCAAAAATATCAGGGCCACGAGTATCATAAGATGGGGATAGAAGAAGCTACATTGATAGCTGATGAAGAAGATTATTTAAAATTAATTAGTAGTTGCAGAAGTACGATAGGTTTACCGCCCCAAATATTTTTGACATGTAATCCTGGTGGCCCAGGTCATAACTGGTTTAAAGAAAGATTTGTTAATAATGAGCGTGAGAAAACATATTACGACCCAGTGACTAGTAGGACCCGAATATTTATTCCTAGTAAGATACATGATAATCCTACCTTAATGGAAGAAGACCCTGGATATATGGAAATGTTGAAAGGTTTACCTGAAGAATTAAGAAGGGCCTGGTTAGATGGTGATTGGGATGTTTACTACGGCCAATATTTTAGTCAATGGCGTTATGATGTGCATGTTGTTGAGCCTTTTAAAATACCAAGTACATGGTATAAATATCGTGGAATTGATTATGGGTATAAAGCTCCTTTTGCTACTGCTTTTTTAGCTGTAAGTCCTAAAGGCGATGTTTATTTGTATAGAGAATATTATGTTGCTGAAATGGAATTATCGGGCCATATAGAAGCATTAACAGCTTTAAGTAAAGGTGAAGATTTTAGAGCTACGCTAGGTGACCCAAGTATGTGGATTCGTAACCCCATAAACTCAAATCGCTCTGATGCTGTTGCTGGTTCGCACATGGCTATAGCAGATTTATTGAGGAAGGGTGGAATAAATGCAATAAAAGCCAATAATAACCGCTTGAGTGGTTGGAACCTTTTACGAGAGTATTTAAAATGGGATGAAGAAACACCGCCTAAGTTATTTGTGTTTAAAACTTGTCGGAAGTTTATCGATACAATTCCGATGTTGGTACACGACCTTAGACGGCCTGAAGATTTAGATACGAAGGGGCCTGACCATTTATTGGATGCCACAAGATATGCCATGATGGCTATCGGAAAACCTGAGGAAGAAGACACTAAACCATGGATTCAAAAGCTGATGCAAAAGTTCGAAGCAAACAAAACAGAAGTACCAGGGTTAAGAGGGTAATTGAAAGATTTGATTTTGAAAATGGAACCTGGCATAGAATGGAATTATACGATGATGATGAAATCGTGGAGATGTCTCCTGAATTACGAGATGCATATATTGATATTGTTACCAGTATCAGTGATATGATGGCTGTAGGATATAATTATAACGAAAGTAATTAAATGTCAGAAAAGTATCAACCTAAACACGAAGAAAAAGAATTAATTAAAAGAATTAATAACATGATGGATTCCGCTAAAAGAGCTAGGAGAAAAACTAGTCAAATGTGGCGTGAGTCTGAAAAGTTATATATGGGTGAACATTGGGAAGGTTTATCCATGCCTGAATATAAAAACCAGTTAACCTTAGACATGATAGCGAATGTTATTGATACCCAAATACCGATTATGTCATCTCAGCCTCCAAAGATAGATGTAATTCCAGTGGGTGCCACTGATGAATCAAAATTCGTTGCCAAAACTTTACAAGCTCAAATAGATGATTTATGGTATATGCGAGATATGGCTACGTTAGTTCCTGAGTGGTTAACAGACTATCTTGTCTATGGGACTGGTATTGTAAAACTTAATTGGAATATGCATGATGATTTACCTGATTGTGATATTGTGGACCCATTTAGTTTTTATATAAACCCTAGTGCAACAAAATTAGAAAATGCACAATGGATTATTCATATGGCTCCAAGGCCATTATATGAAATAAAAGAACTTTTTCCTGAGAAGGGGCACTTAGTCAAGTCTATGGGGAAAATGACTGAATACGAAGCATTAAAAATTACTGAAACAAAACAAGGTGGTAAAGAACTTATCCAGGTAACTGATTCTCATGGGACAGATACTAACTACTTTGAAGGTGAAACTGAGGCTATGCAGAACTTGGAAGAACGAGCCCTCCTGGTTGAAGTGTATATGAGAGATGGAAGTCTTGATTATACAGATGAAGAGTCTGACAAAGGCAAGGTTGGCAAACCAAGATATCCAGGTGGAATACGAAAGATTTGTATGGCAAACGACATCATATTATACGATGGGCCTAGTCGGTATCAGTTCCTGGATAAAATGAATAGATGTCCTTATCCATTTCCCTTCATTGTAATGAAGAATGGTGGCTCCGCACATTCGTTTTGGGGTAAACCCGAACCGAAAAGACTAAAGAGTATAAATCTTGCCCTGGACCGAATTGCATCTCAGGTTATGGATAATGTACATCTAATTGCTAATCCTATGTTTGTTGTTGATGAAACAGCAGATGTTCAGGACCAAATAAATAATAAACCTGGTTCTGTAATTAGAAAGCGTGGACCTGGTCAAGTAACTATGTTACAACCAGCTTCAATTCCTGGGTATGTTTTCAACTTTTACCAACTACTGGTAGATATGTTTGAAACTGTATCAGGCGTAAATAAAGCCACAATGGGTAAGCAAGAACCAAATGTAACTAGCGGAGTACAAGCTCAGGTATACAGAACAGCATCAACTAGTAAAATAGATTTTAAAGCTAGGCAACTAGATAGCGCAATGCAGATACTTGGTCAAATGTGGATAGCAATGATTAAAAATATGGGCTCTGACACTCATTTTTTATCCATGAAAGATGATGAGGGTAATCCAGCTGAAGTTGTTTATCAAGGTATGGAGTTTGCTGAAGTGGACCAAATGGTAAGAGCTAGAGTTGGAAGTATGTTACCTGATAATAGAAATTATGTTGAGGAAAAAATATTATCCTTAGCTCAGGCTGGATTAATTCAGGACCCTGAATACATTTTAGAAAATATGCAATTACCTGGTATTGAAAGATTAATAAATCAAATGCGGGAATCTAAACAGAACCAACAAGCTGGTGCTGAACAATTTGAAGGTATGAGCGAAGATGAAATATTTAAACAGTTACAAGCCAATCCGCAATTAGCACAGCAAATGGGTGGAGCTCCAAATGAGCCAAGCGTGGACTAAAAAAGAGGGCCAATCTAAGTCAGGCGGCTTAAATGCTAAGGGTCGTGCTAGTTACAATCGTGCCACTGGGGGGAACCTAAAAGCACCAGTAACTAAGAAGAATCCTAAAGGTAAGGCTAAGTCTAGGCGTAAAAGTTTTTGTGCTAGGATGTGCGGAATGAAAAAAAGATTAACATCTGCTAAAACGGCTAAGGACCCAAATAGCAGAATAAATAAAGCATTAAGAAAATGGAGGTGTAAGTGTGGCTAAAAAACCAGGTTTATGGGCAAACATACATGCTAAGAGAAAAAGAATAAAAGCTGGTAGTGGCGAGAAAATGAGAAAGCCTGGTAGTGAAGGTGCACCAAGTACTAAAGCTTTGAAAGATTCGCAAACTAGTAAAAAAGAAAAGTATATAGCATCTATGAAAAAGAAGAAGAAAAAGAAGAATTATGCATAATAAAGAAAAGTACATGGATATGCTAAAAAAGCATAGGAAGCATCATACTCCTAAGCATATGAAAGTGATGAAAGCATTAATTAATCGTGGTATGTCATTTGACAAAGCACATAAAACTGCAATGAAGCAAGTGGGTAAATGATGAGTAAGAAAAGTTATTTAAAAAAATTAAAAGAAAAACGTAAAAAGAAAACTGATGCCAGTTACAGGGAGGTTGGCGACAGTACAATAATGTCTAGTAAGCGTAAAGGTAAAGTAATTGATGTTAGCAGAAATGTTGTCACTAGAAAAGATGGTGCAAAAGGTGCAACAAAGCAAGTCAATGTTAAAAATCCTATCACTGGAAAAACTGTATATATGAAGGCTACGTCTTACTCTACATCTGAAAAAGATGAAAAAGGTAAGAAAAAAGTACTACGAATCAAAAAGGGTAAAGGCGCAAAGCAAGATGAGAAAAAGATAAAAAAAGCTAGGGCGAAAAGAAGAATTAAAAAGATAGAAAAGAAAGTTCGTAAATCACTTGCAAGGAAATATAATTAATGAAAAAGAAAAAACGTAAAACGACAGTTGGTGTAATAGAACTTTCAAGAATGGACAAAAAAACAGTTAAAGTAAAAAAGCTTAAAAAGAAGGCTAAAGTAAAATTAAAGAAAAAACCTTCTAAATCATCATATTAATGGTTTGATACTTTTACAAACAAAACAAAAATTTTAATCACAAAATAGGAGAATCTATGTCAGACGAATACTTAACTAGTTATTCAGGTGTTACTTTAAATAGTGATGAATTATCTAGTTTAAATACTGATGAGTCACCTATTGAGCAAGGGGAATCGGTACAATCCCCAACTGATGATGTCAATGTGGACCAATCACAGCAGTTAGAAGATGTATCAAGCGAAGGTCAGGATGAAAATGACGAAGTGGAAATTGAGAGTTTAGAACTTGATGGTAATGAATATGATATTGATACTATTAGTGAAGCTCTTGAGGCGTATAATAATAAGAACGAATGGCAAAAATCGAATACTGAGAAAGCACAACAGATAAGTGCTGAACGTAAAGCTTTTGATAATGAAAGCAAAGTTTGGCGTGATTTACAGAACGATGAAAATGCATTAGAAGCTCTTCGTGAAGTATTAGATGCTGACCACCCCATTTTTAATCCTGGTAAAGCGGAAGAGTCACAAACTCAGGACACAGCGGAACCCGATAGGGTCCAGGAGTTAGAAGATAAGTTAAACGAGTTTCAAAAAGAGCGACAAGAGGAACTTGAAGTCATGGAAGCCGACAAGCAAGTTACTCAGGACCTTTCTGAACTCAGGCAAAAACATCCCGAACTAGAAGACCAAAATTTAATGGATGAAGTTATTACTACAGCCATTGAAAAAGGCTTTACTGGTATTGATGGTTTAGAGGATGCATTTGTTTTAGCATATCATACATCAGCTGAAGATAGTGCTTTTAAAACCGCAGTAAATAGGGCTAGAAATGCAAAAGCTATGAAAAGCATACCTGAACCTAAGGGCGCAGTAAAAGGAATCCATGAGGAGCCTATATCTAAACCTAAAGGTTACAAGGATGCCAGAGCTGATGCACTAAAGAACTATAACTTTTTTGATTAATTAGAATAAAAGGAAAATGATATGTCACTTTCAATAGATAGTTTAACAGCTGTCACTCGTGATAAATTTATTCCAGTTCTTGTTGACAACATTTTTAATTCAAATATTTTGACTTTTAAAATGCTGTCACAATCTGAACCAACTGCTAGTGGTAACAAAGTACTTCAGCCTATTGAATATGCGAAGTCAGGTGCTAAAGGTTTTTACAATGGTTATGATGTATTAGATACAACTCCTCAAGAGTTGTTTACTGATGCTTCTTACGATTGGGTTCAGTGTCATGCTTCTATTACTTACTCAGGTAGGGAAGAAGCTTTGAACTCAGGTAGTGAACGAGTGGTAGACCTTATTTCTGCAAAGGTTAAAAATGCAGAAAAATCCCTTAAAGACCTTTTTGGTACTCAGTTATATGGTACTGAAGATGGTTCAGGAAGCGGATTTCTTGGATTACAACACATCATCAAAGTTGACCGCTCTTTAGGTGGTATTGATAGTACTACTTATACATGGTGGGATGGTCAGGTTCAGAATGAAACTTCAGGTTCAGGCGATGGTAATGCTTGGACATGGGCTGAACTTGCTGGTGGTCAAATTCAAGACCTTATTCGTGAGATGTATGGTAAGTGTTCAATTGATAACGACAAGCCTGATTTAATCGTTACTTCACAAAATGTTTTTGATGCATATGAAGATTCTCTTCAGTCTCAAAAGCGTTTTGGTGCAAGTTCTGATTCTTTGGCTGATGCTGGATTTAATAACCTTCTTTACAGAGGTACTCCAATCGTTGTTGATGATAATTGTCCAGCTGGTGAAATGTATTTTTTAAATACTAAGTATTTAAAATTTAGACACCACGCTTCTCGTAATTTTGCATTCCAAGGCTTTAATAAGCCAGTAAATCAAGATGCTTCTGTAGCACATATTTATTGGTTAGGAGCTTTGACTTGCAGTAACCCTAGAATGTTAGGCCGTATTCATGGCTTACCAACTGGATATTAAGGGGAGAAATTATGGCAATAGCACAAGATAGTGCCGATAAGAAGTCTGTAGGTAGTATATCTAAAGATGTTGGTGGTGTTTCAGTTTTCTCAATGGGTGGCGTTGATTTCGCTACTGGAGCTGGAGCCCCAACTACTGGAGCATCAGGTGATATGAAAGCGAGTCCAAAAGGCTCACTTTATATTGATGCAACTGCTGGTAAACCTTACATCAAGACATCTGCATCAGGAGCAAGTGTAACTTGGGTCCTGGTCGGTACGATTGAATCATAATATAGTATAAAAGAGATAGAGTTAATCCCTGGTTCTTACGGACCAGGGAACTCTTGAAAGATATGACAAGAGCACAAATGCATACAAAGTTAGGTCTTCGATTAGAAGATACTGGCGAAAACAATTTTAATACAGCTACTAAAGATAGTGCATTAAATAGTGCACAGAGAATGGTAGCAAATTTTTTACATGAAGCTTATTTAACTGAGCTAGAATTTAAAGATTCAATAACAATTAGTGGTACTGGTGGATTAATTACTTTAGATGGCGGTAGTGCAACTAATAAAACTAGTCAAATACCTATTCGTAATTCAATTCGTGCAGTACAGCTTGGTACAAAGTATGCGATTAGAATACCTTTTTCAGATGTAAAGAAACTTGAAAATGAATATTTAGGTGCTGATTCTACAAACCCAGTGTATTGGGTGTTTGGTAATAATGTAAACATTAGGCCAAATGCAACTGTAGGTAGCTTTACAAATGCAGTTTTATATTATTTAAAAACTCCTACAGATATAGCTAATAATGTAGAGCCAATCCTTAATTCTGCATTGCATGATATTATGATTGATTTAGCAGAAGCAGAATTGTGGAGAATGGATAATAAGTCTGATAGGTCCCAAATAGCAAAAGCTTCCGCAATGGAGCAAATAAAAATGTTAAATGATAGATATGCTATCGAACAACCGACTGGAGTAGGCCAATGACATGGGATAAATTAATAGCAAGAGCTTTGGTCCCATTTGAAGGTAGAATGGGGCAACTAGATAAGAGAGCTGGATTATATATAGATGAAGCCCAGGAAGATTTTTCTTATTACACAAAATGTTTTGTAAAGAAAACAAATATATATGTTTATCAGGAGAAATCTTATGTTTATTTACCTAAAGATTTTGTAGAATTATGTGACCAGCCAATATTTAGGGCTAATCCTTTAAGGAAAGCCATTAGCAATAGTCTTGATTACACAAGATATTCTACTACAAACTTGGTAAGGGTATCAGAGCCCTGTGAATATTATATTGAAAGTGATAGGCTCTATCTAATGCCTAGGCCAGTTCAAAGTGGTACGTTAACAATATCATATGTTGCAGTACCTACAAGTCTTAGAACTTTTTCTAATTTAAAACAAGTTCGATTTGATAATGTTGTATCTGAATATTTTGATGTTGGTAAAGTTGTAAAATCAAGAATTGGGGAATCAAATAGTACCACTACAACAGCAACAATTAGAAGAGTAGAATACGAAGATGCATTGTCAGGAGTTTTAACATTATCTGACATAACAAATGGCTTTACAAATAATAATGAAAACTTTTATGAGGCTAGTGATGAGTCGGCTCAATATGAATTAGACTATGGAACTGCTTGGAACAGCTTTATTAATACTTGGAATGTATTAGGCTTAGGTGGGTTAGCTCAAACAAATGGTGTTCAATTTGATTTTGCAGATGTAAGCCCTGAGATATCTGATGTTTATCATAATTACTTAGTTGATTATGTAAAGGCTATGATACATCAAGATATTGGCAACGGCCAAGAATATCAAAATCATTTTTCTTTATATATTGCAAATCGAGAAAAAGCTAGAAGTACAGTAGCTAACAAGGACCAGGGTGGTATGAGTTTTGTTGCTGATAGGATGAACCCTGGTAGTTATTAATGATAATAGAGGTTAAAGAATTTAAAGGTTTAGCCACGAATGCAGACCCAAGTGATATTGGATTGGAATTCTCTCGTGTAAATGAGAATTTTAGATTAGATACTCCTGGTACATTAACAAAGCAAAAAGGCCGAGGAGGTAATACTGATATTGCTAGTACAAGACTTACTCAATTACAATATTGGTCACCATCAAATTTAACTACGGCTAATGCAGTTATACCTAGTATATGGGTAGGATTTGATGATGTAAATAATAAAATAAAAAAAGTAGATAGTGATTTTACAAATCCTAAAGATTTAGGGACCGCAATAGCAGATGTTTCATCTGTCGATTTAAATGACCATGGTCAAGATTTTAGAATATCTCCTGACAACCTGACTCATTCAACTAAAATACTACAACATATTAGTAGAAAGTTTTTTGAAGGTGATGATACTTTAGATGAATACGTTGTACAAGATGCTACACCTTCATATCCATCAACAGCAGAATTAGATTTTCAATTATTAACAGCAGTTAGCTTAGGTGCTAATACTGGATTAACATTAGCCGATAACACTTACAATTATAAACTAAATCCAATATTTGATGGTTCTCAAGAACTGCCATTACAATCTACATTTAGAACTGTTAATACTGGGGATGCAAATAAATGCAATAAAATTTCTATAAGATTTCCTAATCAATCAGGCAGTGGTACTGCGCCCAATAAAACGTATGCTTTCAATCCTAGAATTACCAGTGTAAAAATATATAGGGAAACTGGCAATGATGATAATTACTATCAAGTTGGTGAGGTCCCTATAAATACATCTAATGACACTGATAATATTGTAGTTAAAAATAAGCATGTATATGAAGGTCCTAGTCACTTATTTAGTAATACGTTTATAGATAGTTATAGTAGTCTTTCATCTAATACTGGTGTATTTAGTATGCCTGATGTTACAACTACAATCCCCTATAATAATCTCAGAGTATCTTGGTATGTTTTAATGGTAGATAGTAATGGAGTCTTAGATTCCTTTCAAGGACCAGGTCAAAGCCCAGTAATATATGGAGGAACTACTGCAATTGATGGTACTAATTCTAGTGGTAATACTTGGACATTCAATGCAAGTGATGGCCCATTAAATAGTTCAGCATTTTTAGCGTTACTTCAAAAAGGTATTGTTGCTGTGCAAACTCAACCAAGTAACCCTGATTATAATTTTAATCAAACATGTAAAATACATAGAGTTTATTTTGGAGAAAGAAGTTCAAATAACCTTCCGCAGTTTACTGGAGAGACTCCAGCAAGTAATGCATCATTTGAAGTATTTAATACTGTATGGCATGACAAAGCTTTAATATATGATATGCCTGATGCAGACCGCTTTGGTATAAATGGGGCAAATGGATATATAGCTGTAGATGCAAGTAATGGTCAAAAAGTGGTATTAGAATCTGTTGGTAAAGCTTTAAGAGTTGATAATGTTAGTGCTTATGCCGATGGTCAACTTGTAAGTGTTTATAAAGATTATGTTCTTGCACGAGATAATACACATACAGTTGCACATTTTTATGACATCGGATATACAAATAGTTTTTTAGCACCATTTTTAGGCACAGATGCTACTGTAGATACAAGATATAAATACAGTCAGATGATTGGGGATATGCATTTTGTTGGCAATGTTAAGCTAGACCCAAATGGTAATTCTGAGGACCATCCTGATTTTGTTATGTTTAGTGAACCTGGCCAACCTGATATTATACCGACTACTAACTTTATTCGAATCCTGGACCAACAAGGTGGTTTTATTAATGGATTAAATAGAATTTTAAATAACCTGGTTGTATTTATGACTAGAGGTGTTTTTAGGTTAGATGTATCATCGGGTGACCCTTCTTTATTTACATTGCTTGAAGTAAATACTAGTGTTGGATGTGTAGCTTCTCAAAGCATAGTAAATGCAAAAGATAATTTATTTTTTTGCTCAAAAGATAATATGTATCAGATAAGACCTGATTTTACTTTTATAGCAATATCAAAACCTATAGAAGATGTTTACCAGGGTGTAAGTACGATTGCATCATCTAAAGTAATGTATGACGTAAAAAGAGATAGGCTTATTTGTCGATTTGGCAATGATGCCTTAAATATTTATTGCTATGATTTATTAACTCAAGATTGGACCAAGATGGTATTTAATGATGGAAGTGTTGAACAAGCAGATTTTTTTACAGCTAATGATGACTTAGACCTTTATAGTGTTCGAGTCTATGACCCAAATCCGAGTCCATAATGGCATTTGTTTCACAAGTAAGAGAAATGCACAATAGTAGTAGTAGTGAGACTGTAAAAGGTCGCTACCAAACTGGGATTATTGACATTAGTGGTAAATACGATAAAGCGAATATCGTTAGAAGAATTAATTTGCATTATGACAGTGCATCTGTCATTACTTGTAAAGCTTTTGCAGATGGTGAATTAACTGGTACAGCTTTGTTTACAATTACGTTTCCAGCAAATAATAGTAGCGGTAGTAAGATAGTAAGTAGAAGACCGACAGCTGGAGGAAGAGCAAAAGCAATTACAATATTATTAGAAACAGCAACAGATAATAATGTTGCAGTGATTAGAAAAATGGAGATAGAAATCGATGGCTAGAATAAAATTTGCCGATGAGAAAACTGATAAAGGTGTACAGCAAGTTACACAAACTAGAAAGAAGGCTACGAAGACCAGGGTAACTACTGGTGAAGTAAAGTCAAATGATATAAAGACAAATCAGTTTGTTTTCACAACAATTAAAAGAGGTCAGATTGGACCAAATGAACCAACAGCTGACCAATCAAGAATTTATTTTAAAGATAGTGAGGGTAATACCTTCATGTTTACTGGAACAAAGGTAGGTTAATTATGGACCCATATACAAGAGCTTTACTAATGGCGGCTCCCAGTCTTATAAAAGCTGGGCAGTCACTATTTTCAAAAGCGCCACAAAGAAAAGTAAGTAGTGATACTACAGCATTATTAAATAAAACAAGGAAAATTAGTAAAGATGGCTTATATGGAAACAATATAAAAAATGATGTTGCTACAGATATTAAACAGTCTCAAAAAGAAACTAATCAGAATATAAGAAATTTAGCTATTAAACAAGGACTGGAAAACAGTGCTATTCCAGCTGAACAAATGTTAAAACAAGGCGGTAAAACAACTTTAGAACTTGCTAGAATGGCAAAAGAAATAGCATTAGCTAATGAAGATTCTAAAATGAATGCTTTAAAAAGCGCCGCAGAGATTAGCCAGGGAATAAGTGATATTGATTATAATAATGCTTTAGCCAGAATGCAACGTAGAGATAATATCATTGGTTCTTTTGGTGATGCATTAAGCACTGGGGTTAGCGCTTATGGTAGTCAAAAAAGACAAAATGAATTAGATGATTTTTTATTTGGCACTGACAGCACAAAATCTAACAGAAGTGCATTTTTAGATTGGGTAGAGAAAAACCGAGATAAGTTAAGCCAGGGAGAGGATGGAAATTAAAATGACAGCACCAAGCGAATCATACTTTAAAAGTTTATTAGGCCAAAAAGGTAAGGTAAAACAAATGCCTAGCCAGGATAATGTAACAACTAACATTGGCCAATCTCAGAATAATGCCGCACAAGATAATATGTATCTTGAACAATGGAAAAGAATGGATGCAACAACCAGGGCAAAGATTCTTGACATGTCAGATAAAAGAGCGCTAAAACAAAAGAAAGATTTTGAAGAAGGTTTTGGAGAACAGCAAAGACGTAATAAAGAAAATACACTTGCAAAGCAAAAATTAGACCTTAAGATTGAAGAGGATGCAAAGAAAGAAGTAGAAAAAGCGCAGAAAGCAGAACAAAAAGAAAAAGATAAAGTAAAGAAAAACGAAGACACTGAAACCAAAAGAAAATCTAAGATTAAACTAGACTTCATTACTTACAAGCAAAAGAGAGAAGAATTACGTTTGGAAAAAGTAGAGATAGAACAGAAAAGAAAAGATATAGAGGCAAAATACGAGAGAAAGAAAAGAAAGGTTTATAAAGATAGACCCAAACAATTAACTGTTTCAGATAATAAAAAGAAAGAAGCAGAATTAGAAACTATTGTAATTGAAGAAAGAAAATTACAACAGAAAATTTCATTATCTAGATTTGAAATACAAAGGCTAGTTCGAGATGCTTTAGACAAATACGATAGAAATCTAAACTTGGTTGAAGAAGAGTTTATTAAGGCAAATTTAAAACCAGAATATGATGCATATATACAATCACTAAACCCAGAAAATAGTAAGTAGTATGTCAGAGTTTGAAGACTATTTAAGAAGTCAGTATTTTAAATCTAGTCCTGACACATCAAAGCAAGACACTGCAAAGCAAGAATCTATGGTTAATCAAATCTTGCAATTGGGCGATGACCCTAATTTTGCTGTCGAGCCAGAGGACAAGTTTAAAACACCTAAAGAACTAAATCAGATACAAAAACTTCGCAAAGATGGTTTTGACAATAAAAGAATCTTTGATGCGATGGAAGCGCAAAAAGAAGAACAGAAGAAGCCAGTATCTACAAAACCAGATTTAGGTATTATTGGTACATTTAAGAAGTCATTTAAGAGGTCCAGAAAAGCCGCAGATTTTGATGTAGCTTTTTATGACTCATTTCATAATGTGCCTGGAAGCCAAGATTTTGAAGATTTAAAAAAAGCATATAATCAATATGAAGCGATAGCGCAAAACGACCCAATTGAAGCTGATAACTTTTTAGAGTATGTAGCTAGGGCATCTGGTCAATTAGCTGGTTCTATGTCAAAAGGATTTGAAGCTGGTATACCAGGAGCGGCGGCTGGTATGACTGGCGCGGCAGTAGTTGGAAATTTATCACCATTAGCATTAGTACCAGAAGAGGCTGTAACAGTTCCTATTTCTGGCGCTACTGGATTTGCTGTAGGTAGTACTTATTATTTTTCCAGGCAAGGTGCTGGAAATATGCTTAAAAATATGTTAGATAGGGATGTGGACCCAAGAACAGCTAGTTTACTTGCTAATACTGGTGGATTATTTTATGGCTTAGTAGAGCAAGCGCAAATAGGTAAAGCAATACCCAAGTCTATACAAAAGAAAGCCAATGATGTTATAGCAAAATCTACTAGTGATTTGATAGGAAAATGGGTACAGCAATATGGAAAAGATTGGGCAACACAAATAGCGGAGGAAGAATTACAGTTAGGTATAGAATTTCTTACAACAGAAGTCGGTGCTGTATTAGAAGGTGTACCTACAAGGACCTGGCAAAGTATGGTAGATGAAGCATGGGAAACAGCAAAGCAAACAGCCGCTGGTTTACTACCAATACAAGGTGGAAGAATGGCAGTAGATGTTACTGCTGAATATGGACCAGCTACAGCGCAGAGCGTAGTGAATGGTATCATGGCCACAAATGAAGATATGAATCCAGGAGATGATGAAGTAAATGCTGAAGTGCAACAAAGAGATGCGATAACAGTAGAAACAACAGCAAAAGAAATAAATGATGATGAAGCAAACCCATTAAAAATAAAATATGATGCAGATGATAATGGGGATAGAGTTTTTTCAGAAAGTAAAATAAGGGAGTTAGGTTATGACCCAGAAAGTAATGGATTCACAGAAGTCGAATCCAAAAATGGAGAAAAACAATTCGCAGTCATTGCAAGAGGCGCGAACAATATTCAAGGCGATATATCGCTCACCAGCAGAGCGGATAGAAGCACACTTCTTGAAGAGTCCGTTGAAGCAAGACTCAAACAGCTTAGAAACTCAAAAAATGCCGAAGAAAAAGCCTTAGCGGACAAAATTGAAATTTGGGCAATGTCTGTGCGAAAAAAGGCTTCAGAAATGGGCTTAAATCTTCGATTTACCGAGGAAGGCGATGGTAACCTTGAGTTATTTTCCGATGCGATTTTATACACCATAGGAGGCTTTAAAACGATATCAAAAGAATTTCAAGATGCAATTTACATTCCAGAGGATATTTCTAGTGAATTTATCGAAAAAATGGGCCAAATGAGCGATGGAACGCTAGTTTTTGATAAAATGCGCGGACCAACTGAAGGTATTGAAGTAAATCAGAAATTTGCTACAGCTGTTGATGAGGATATATTTTTGTATGGTGAAGAGTATTTGGAACAATTTCAAAACCCACCACCTAAAACAAATAATCCCAAAGCCCCAAAATCCTATCAGCTACTAGATAGGTTGGATGATGACCCCAATTACCAAAATTGGCATAGCACTCGCAATAAAGAACCTCAAACAAATATAGACACACCAGAATTTCGTAACTGGTTTAAAGAATCTAAGATAACCAGGGATGATGATACTGGCGCACCATTAAGAATGTTTCATGGTACAACAAGAGATTTTCAACAATTTGATATAGCTGAGTCATGGCACGAATCTGACTTTGGTAGTGGATTTTATTTCTCTAGCAATGTAAATGATGTCAATCGTAGTTATGCAACAGAAGGCAGTCCAGATTTACTTATTAAAAGTCAAAAATCTGCACAAGACTTTTTTGGAGAAAAATATGGTAGGTCAGCCAGGCAAGACCAAAAATATGACGAATTTATGATGGATAGATTTATGGAGAATGAAGGCAACATTATGCCAGTGTATTTATCCATACAAAATCCATTTGTATTAGGTTCAAAAGATGGTGATATGACACCAGATACATATTTAGAGTATGAATATGAATTAGATGAAGAGACTGGAGAGGTAATAGATGAAACTGGTCCAGTAATAGATATGATAGATGCAGTACCAGACATATACGCTGATTTAAATTATAGATACGATGAAGATTCTGTTCGTGAAATACAAACTTTAATTTTTGAAAAAGCGGCAGATATGGCATTGACTGGGTCAGAATTTATAAAAATAATGAAAGAGTCTGTTTTAGTAACCGATATTGAAAATGAAGATGGTAAGCTAATGGGTAATGAGTTTATTAGAAGAGTTATTGAAGCGGCTGGATTTGATGGCATAGTATTAAACAATGCACAAGAAAGATACACTGGCATGTTTAGTCCTATTATGGGTCCAGCAATGCATGTAATTGCTTTTGAACCTAATCAAATAAAATCACAATTTAACAGAGGAACATTTGACCCTAGAAACAATGATATAACATTTCAATTAGAGTCATCTATTGTTGAAAAAGCTGTTGGTTTATATCCTGATGTTGTTGGTGATGAAGATAAGGCTAATAGAGTATCTAAGACTAAAAAGAGAGCTAAGGGTATAGGTCAACAAACCAATAAGAGAGTAGAAGTAAAACTTAAAAATGGTGGTGTAATGATTTTGGGTAGAAACAAAACCCCAGAGGATTGGATACGTCAAGTAGAAAGCACATTGAATGATGAAGAAGTAATGAAAGCCGCTGTATGGTATGAAGAAGCATATCCGAGTTTTGTTGAAGAATTTGGTGAAAAGGATGCAGTTAATTATATGGTTGCCTGGTTACTTGGCAATGTCCAAGCTAGTCCATTACAAGCATTATCTAATACATTCCTAGCTGGAGAACAATTAAAAGCCGCATTACCATCATTTAAAACACCTGGTACCGAATCTGTAGCTATAAATATAAAATCAGCTTTAAAAGGTAAGAGAGTAGTAAAGGGTGCTGGGGCAAAACTATATGATTTTTTAGATAGTGCATTGGGCAAATCTACAAGAACTGTAATGATGGATGACCCATTTGGGTTAGCACCAGTTGCTGTTGATAGGCACACATTCAGAGATGCTGGTTTTATAGACGGAAAGCTAATGAATATTTTAAAGAGACTAGCTGTAAATAAAAATGATATAAAGGGATTAGTTATTGACCAGGAAGGTGCTGGTCCTTCAGAAACTCAGTATGAATATGCTAGTCGTTATATGAATGAGTTGACAGATAAATTAAATGAAATGGGATATTTAGGTGGCAACTTAAAGCCACATCAAGTCCAGGCTATTGGTTGGACAGCTATAGCTAGAATGTCAGAAACTTCTGATGGGCAGTCAATACCAGATGCAATGGAATTAATAAAGCCGCAAATATCTTTTAAGCTAGACATGGACAAGAATAGTCCTTTGTATAGGCAGTATGGTGATGCATTTGAAAGACTTAGACCAAGACAAAAAGAATCATTAAATAAGAAGATATTAAATGGCCCAATTAAAAAATTGGCTAAAGAGATGGGCTTAAAAGTTATTAAAACAGATGGCAGAAATATTAAAGTTCGTGGCAGTTCTCAAGCTGTAAAAGGGTTAATGCATTCTATTGGGCTTCTTACACAAAAAGAAAACGTAGCATATACTAGGCCAAATGCAAATAGTAATAAAGTGGGTATAAGAATTACTCATTCTAAATTAAATACACAAGCAAATAAAGATGCTGTCATATCAATTTTAATGGAAGAATTACCAAAAAAATTTATGCCATCAATATACTTTGATGATGGCGCTCTGATGATACCTACTAGTGTTATGCAAAGAGAGCTAAATGATTATAGTACACAGCTTAACACAGCAATGAAAAGAGTTATGAAATCTCAGCAAGTGGTTATTAATAATTTAGCAGGAAAAGGTTTATTAGAAAAGAAAGATAACATTTTAAAGTTTAAGGATTTTGGACTATAACAAATTACTTGGTAGAGATCCTATATCCACAGATCTTAATACAATCCAAGATTACATAAAAGGAAAAAGAATACTTGTAACCGGTGGTGCAGGTTCTATAGGTAGTGAAATAGTAAGGCAGCTT
>Ga0098060_1000410_pt1 | contig 19800 bp, 15 predicted proteins | sample 21_taG_FD_77063 | JGI IMG/M metagenome (GOLD analysis project Ga0098060, IMG submission 77063) | Marine viral communities from the Subarctic Pacific Ocean - 21_ETSP_OMZ_AT15319 metaG | ecosystem: Environmental > Aquatic > Marine > Oceanic | place: Pacific Ocean | collected 2015-01-19 | reverse complement strand
ACTAAGATTACTAGCATTAATATTCGCTGCATTAGCTTCACTCGCTGCTGCTGCTGCTGCACTGCTTGCAGCGGATGTTGCACTACTAGAAGCTTCACTCGCTTTAGTAGTTGCTGTACTAGCACTTGCTGCTGCCTCATTAGCTTTAGTCGTTGCTGTGTTTACAAGTACAGTATTATTCGGAATAACAGCATCTACATACTCTTTCGTAACAGCATCTTTATTACTTGTAGGTGTACCTACTTGAGTAATTCTAGCATTATTTAGGTTCAATCCTCCAACGATACCGGATTCAAAGTAACCGGTTTTAGCTTCTTGTATTGCATTAAGTAATTGTTGATGAGCATCATTTAACCTATCTTCATCAATTATCTGACCATCTTCAAAAATAACTGCTAAGCTATCTATATTTGTTTTTCTTTCTATGTATAGAATTTGTCCAGAAGGTACTGCAGAGGCTAACCTAATATTTCCTGTATCTAGCCAAGTAAAAAGTCTGAAAGCTTTATTCCCAGCAGAATCTGTTTCACCTTGAACATACACTTTTACATCAGCCTGGTTTATATACCCACCCGTGAAATTCACAACATAATCAGTTGTGCTCCCATCTCCTATGTATGTTAATAATGTTATTGCCATTATATTTTCCTTTATTTTCTTTTATTTTTTTTTATTCCTTGTTAAATAAGCTTGCTGTTAAATCAATAAATGCTCTCAGAGGAGGTAAATTCATTAACGGTATAGATTTAAGTGCAGAAGCTCTTTCATCAACAGAACTGTCACCTAGTAATTTGCCAGGGGCTTTTACTATTCTTTCAAGAACAGATACGGATGGTAGTGAGCTTAATACAGGTATTTCACCTCTACCAGATGTATACCTACCAGATTCTGGAGAGTACTCATTAGGTAAAAGACCAACACCATTAAAGAAAGAAGCTATATTACCCATAAATGGTAACATAGGAGAGTAGTTAATACCACCCCATAGTACATTATTTGTAGTTAATCTTTTTTCTCTGTATTCTGCCGGATCTTCTTTAGATAAAGAATCTAAGTACACTTTGTTCATGTACATAAAGCTAGCAAAGGCTGTTGTTGTCATTAAGTTCATCACTGCTTTAGTATCACCTCTAGCTATATTATAACCTAGTTGTTTATTAATAGCAGTTATAGGAAAACTAAGAGTTTGCCCTAATATTGCTCCTAATGTACTTCCAAACTGAGGTGTACTTTCACCAACTAATGATCTTTGAATAGCTCTGTTAGCACCTCTAGATACAGCCATCTCGAATTCCCAAGCTGTCTTTGCATCCCACTTATATGTTCTAACATCAGTTACTACACCTTTATGATTATAAGCAGGTGGGTGTCGCTCTAACTCAGATATAATTCTTTGTTCTAAGTCAGCATCTATACCATAGAAAAGGATATCTTTATCTCCTTTTTTACCTAGTTTATCTAGTATATTAGCTATAGTAGCATTCAAAGCTACATGTCTTGATGCAGAGTTAACAGAATAAAATCCACTCGCTACACCTAAGAATTCTTGTGCTTTAGCAAGATTCTGATCTATTTTAATTTCTAAAGCATCATCTGCACCTATAGCATCTATCTCTCGTCTAATTCTTGATGTAACTAAATGAGGTTTAATATCTACAGCCGTTAAGTACTTCATATGTGTTATAGCACTCTCTGGTACTGTACCAGACCTTACTTCTGATAGAAAGCTTCTTAATTCAGGAATAGCCTTAATTGTGTTCATAAAACCAGCTTGAGCTACAATATTACTGAACTCAATTGCAGAAGTCCATCCTAAGTTAGCATATAAAGCTAAACTAGTTGTATCTAATACTCTTCTAGCTTTTTTATTCACACCACCTCTAGTAGGTCTTCCCATAAAGCCATTTCTGATATCATCAAAAGCATTCATAACTTTATTAGGATCTTTACCCTTAGAAACTTCTTCTTCAATTGCCATCTGTTTAAGTTTATTCCAATCAGATATAGTATCTACACCTATTTGTTTTAAAGCTAAAGCACCAGACATTTCTTCTGCATATCTATTTCCTAGTTTATAAACATCTGTATCTACAATATCTGTTACAGATAAACCATTAACTTCTACATCAAAAGCTTTTGCAATATTAGCCATTGTATTTGAAGATAAATCTTTAGTACTTCCTTCAGGTAATCTTTTAATAATAGCATTAATTTCTTTATCTGAGAGCTTACTTTCTTGTAAGATACCTTTTAAATGCTCTTTACCTGAGCTTCCCATTAACTCTTGTATAGAGGCTCTTAACCCTAAATCGGAATCAATGGTTCTTGTAATACTTGTTCTGGCTAATTTTCGAGCAGTTTTTTTATCTAGTTTATTTAATCCTTGTATATACATTTCTGAAAGCAAATCTACTACAGTATCTTTTTTACCAGATTGAATTAGTAATCTCAGTTTAGATCCATCTAATACATGAGGAATATAAGTAATGTCCTCTGGTAAAGAATGACCAAGTTCTTTAGCTAGATCTCTAGAAGTCTTTGTAAGCTTCTCCCAATCTTTAAGAGCTCCTGCAACAAAATCATCTAAAGGCTCTTGAGTACCTTTAACAGCTTTAAACACATCATCAAAGAACTCTTCTCTAGTTAAATTAGGCATAACCTTTCTTGCTTTTCTGTACCACTGTTCACCAGTATTATGTTGTAAAATAACAGATCTTCCTCTGTCTTTTACCTCAGAGGCTGTCCAGACACCTGGCTTTAAAGATCCAGATAAAGTATAATGAGATACAGCATTCAGTACATTGTTTTTAGTTCCCATAGCTTGGTTGTATAAACTTGCTCCTGATTTATTAAATCTTTGTTGCAGTTTACTGTAAGTGTTTTCAAGGAAAGTAGGATCTGTTTGAACAATACTTTCTATATTAACTAAAGTCTTTTTAGCTGAAAAAGTACCATCTGTATCTTTTATAACAACTCTTTTGTCATCAAATACACTTACTGGTTCTTCTACATTGTCTTTAGTCTTTTTACTCTTTTTCTTCTTAACAGTCTTTTTAGGTGCAGGTTTATTTACTTTTTCATACAGCTTTGTATCTTCTACTTCTAGAAGCTCAGCTTGTACTTTATTAGCTTGTTTACCTAGAGTGCCTAAAAAACCCAGTAAAGTACCACCAGCTATTGCACTGTATACTACATCCTCACTTGTGTAAGTGTAATTCATGGCATTCAAACCAGCAACATAAGCACCAGCTTCAGCTGATCCTACAAGACCGTATTTTACAGCATTCTGAACTCTTTCAGACGAAGATATTAATCTTGCAACAGTGTTAGTAGCTTTAGCTGCTTTAAAAGCAATAGCACCAGAACCCCAAGCTACAGGATCAAGTAAAGTAGCTCCCATTTCTAGAGCTGTACCAGTTAAACCCAGAGAAGCAACATCTTGTTTCCACTCCATTTCAGCTTGAGCATCTTGTAGAGCAAAAACAACATTATCTTCAGAGTAAACCTTATCAGCTATATCACCTAGTATTTCAACAGGTATATTCATTCCTGCAGATTCTTTTCTAATTCTTGCTTCAATATCTTTTCTATCAGTAGAGCCAGAATTGGGTAAAGTAACTCTGTCACTTGCCCAATCCATAGCACCACCTATAATAGTTCCGTACTTAATACCACCTGTAAAGACATCCATTTTACTAGCAGGTTCAGGTAAAGCTAGTCTATTTATATGTGCATTACCTGCACTAAAGTTATAGCTTACCTCAATATCACTGTCTGTAATATCCTGTAATTCTATTTGTTTTTCATCTTTTGTAATGAATGCCATAGTTTTTTCCTTTACTATTTAATACCTTTAATAATCCTAGATAGCTTTTTAGCTCTTGTAGGTGTCTGTTTAGCCCAATCAGAGTCAAGCATTTCTTTACTTGCTAGGTCATACGAGCCTTCTTTGATGTACTGTAGAGTCTTTTTGAACTTAGATGTACCTGTGTACCCTAGTTGGAATACCATCTCTGTTACAACACTTAAAACAGCTGGATGAGCATCCTTCCCTATAAGTTTAGTAGCACCTTCTTCTGCTTTATTCAGATCTTCTTGATATACTTTATCCCAGTATTCTTTAGTGTAACCACCTTTAGGAGGTTTTTCTCCTTTACGGATTTTATGCCCATAACCACCTGTTAAAAACCCAAGATGATCTTTGTAAGGCTTTTCTCTGTAACCTTCATGCTTAGTAATTCTGGTCATTGTAGCTTCTCTAGAATAATCTTGGTTTTCTTCACCTACTAATGCTATTTCCACTGGTCTATTATATCCTTTACTTTTATATCTGTTATAAATCCAATTACTTTGACTTTCACTGATATTGTACTTAAAGTTCACTTCAGAATCTTTATCTTTTGTTGGAGAAAACATATCTTTAAGACTTGTTATCATTCTTTTTGTCCCACCGGGAATAAAGCCAACACCTATAGATTCTTCCATGTAAGCTTTACCTTTAGAATAAAAGTGATTTAAAGCTTCTGGAGAAATTATATTATCATCTCCAATTTCTAACACTCTTTGTGCAGAGCTAAGTATTTCTGATATAGAAGGTTTATATGTACCATCTGAATTAACACCAGATGTACCAATAGGTATTGGAACAAAGTCTATGGGTACACCAGAACTTGTTTTATTCGTAGGAACTAACAATAAGTTAGAGCCAGGAATAAATATAGGAGCACCTAAGTCGTCTCTACCTAAAGAAGCTTGTACTTTCTTAGCTCCTTCAGAATTACCTAAAGCATAGAACTTTATTAACTCTTCAGCTGGAAACTTATCTGCAGAAAGACCTGTAATCTCTTGGTAACTTTTACCACTTGTGTACACAATTTTATTGTTAACAAGCATTGTTGTATTTCTCATCTCTTCTGTTGCAAGTTTTCTAGCTTGTGTAATACCATGTCCTTGTTGTAGATGATAATTAACTTGACTTTTTAGAAAAGCTTCTGCTTCAGGAGTCCAAGAGGGTTCATTAAAAGTTATCCAAGAACGGTCTAAGTCTTCTGAAACTTCTTCTTTTAAGCTATCCCATTCTTCATTGTCTACTTTAAATCTTTTAAAAGTTGCAGATGCATCTTTAGTAGCTTGTATTAACTTATCTGTTTCATTCAAATCCATAACAGCAGACTTTAAGTCAAGACCACCTGCCACTAATCTAGTTAAGTCTTTTAGTCTTACTTTTTCTTCAGTAGTTAAACTAGAATTACTAATTAATGCAGGATACTGTGTATTTATTGCATTAATGTATTCTATTGTGGCAGAATCTTCTGCAGAAACATTATCAGTAGTTGCAGAATAAGTTTTAATAGATCTTAAAAGAGTTCTTAACTTACCTTCATTTACCTTAGAGATCTGTCCTAATTTAGCTTCATACTGTACCAGAACTTCTGGAGGAAAGAATGGTGCTAAATTATCTAGTGCTTTTTTACTTTCTTTTGAAGAATAAAAACTAGAAGACTTTAAAGAAACATCTAATACCGTCTTAGAATTATACAGTTGAGTGTATTCATTACTCGGTTTAATACTATCTACTATTGCATCTGCTTGTCCAGCAGTATACAGACTTTCTCTAAGAGATTTAGATCTGTCTTTTGGAGTAACTCCGTTCATTAGATCTTTAAGCATATTCTTTTTATCTGAATAGGTACTTAAAAGATCAGAGTTCTTTTCTAGCTCACATTGTTTAACACCTTCTTGTATTATTTGATATGACTCTGTATCAGAAAATCCAGGAATACCTTCTTGTTTTAAAGCTTCTAAAATACCTGCATTACCTGTTTTAGCTATATCTTTTACCGTCTGTACAGATTCTTTTGTATCATTCTCTTTACGATACTTACTATAAGCTTTACCTTGCATTAAGTACACTTTTTTACCGTACTCATTCATAAATAAGTTAGCAATCTCAGGTGTCTGTTGAACACTAGGATCGTTATTAATAAGCTTAGCTAATGATTGTTGGTATTCATCCGGGTTTAACTGATAAGAACCTGCATCTAGATCATTCTGAACTTTAGTAAATAACTGAGCTGTTTTTTGTAACATTTGAGTACCTGCAAAAGCATCTTTTACAATAGGCATATTCACACCTTCTAAAGCTTCATTTTGTAAACCCATTCTTGTTGCATTATTCACATCCTCTGTTACTTCATCAGTTACTTTTTTTTGAACCATAGAATTAACCAGATTATTTATTCCAGTTGTAATTGATGTCATAACAGACCTCCTTTAAAGAAATTAAGCGGATTCTCTACTAACCCTTGTGTGATACCTGTACTGTATGTATTAAGTAATCCACCTAAGACATTGTTGTACTTATTAGGAGCAGGTTGAGTAGCTTGTCTATAATGCTGTCTTTGTTGCATATACACATCTTGTTTACCTTCAAAGATATCATTAGCGAGTCTTTGCCTAGTATAAACAGTATCTCTATGTACCTGATCTGCATGCACTTTAGCTGCTTGAAGCACTGAAACTGGATTAGTATTGTTAGCCGCAGCTATTGCTAAAGCAGTCTCTTTCTGTGAAGCTATCTTTAGATTTTTAGCAGATTCTACACGAAGTAGATCCGTAGACTTCCCTATGAACATACTATTAATGTTAGCCAAAGACTGTCTGTACTTATCTGTTGTAAGCACATTCTGATACTTTCTCTGAGACTCCTGCATATTATAGTTATCTTGTTCAACAGAAGTCTCTAGTAGAGATGAGAAAACAGAAGCACCAAGTAAATCGTTAAAATCTGCTGTGTTTGTTTTATAAGCAGTCATAGTTACCTCCCCATGCTTCTGTGTCTTTGATATAATTTACCTTGATATGACAGAGCTGTCATTTCAAATGGTTGATGTGTAGATATGGAAATAGTTAATGAGCTATCATCAACAGTTCCATAACCATGTAGTTTAAGAGATCCTGTGTATAAATTCTTTTCCCCTACTTTATCTTTACCGATATGTATATCATACGAATGAGTTTCGTCAGAATAACCGTCTCTTTTTATAGTAGTTTGTACATCCCCGGTTCTATTTAACCTAGCATAGAATCCAGTTACAGAGAATCTGTTGCCAGTGGCCACTCCTTCAGCATCTACATGATAAGGATAAGTAGGTACATAAGATGAAGTCATTTTATTACCTACAAGAGCAGATGTATCAAAGTTTTGTATCACTCCATTGTTAACTGTAAGTCTACTGTTACTGTACTCACTATCTGACCCTGATATAATGTACTGTTTAGTACTATCAAAGTTACTAGGTGCTGAATTTGTTTGTAAAACCTTTTGGTTATCAATGTACACAGCTTCTGAACTGTACTGCAAATCTATTTTGCCTAAATTATAGTCAATAGAAGAACCTGTACCTGTTGTATAAACAACATACACTACTGAGTCTACTATATTTAAGTACTTAATGTTTAAGGCAGTAAACATCCATTTACTCCAAGAATGAAGTACTCTCTGAGCACCTTGCCAGAACCATTCATAAACAAATAAAGTACTTTCAGAGTTTGTTTGAACCAGAGCTATATTGTCATCAGAAGATGATATAACATTCTTTAAAGTACCAGTTATATATCCTGTTACATGCTTACTGATGTTCTGGACATCTAAGTTTCCAAACTGGTCTTGAACAGTTAGTTCTCGTACTGTAGGGTTATTTTCAGAAACAGATCCGAATAATACAGTTGTTCCTGAAGAACTAGGTGATCCAACAGTTCTGAAAGTTGATACAGACTGTAATGAAGTTGTTGATGGAGCAATCATATCCTTATATTGTAATACAAATTGTCCTGTAGTTGAGAAAAAGTATATTTTACTATTCATGTATACTTGATCAATAATACTGTCATTACCATTAGTTATAGGAGTGGTGAGGTGTACAGGATCAGTGTCTTGCACATCTAGAGTTGTATTCCTGAAAAAATTATGCAAGTCATCTGTCCTAGACATAGCAACTGAATAATCACTTGTGAGTACTAATCTGTTATGTATTAAGCCTATACTTGTAATTTTACTTCCAACAAACTCCGGCAGTGGGTTATTGTCTTGGTCACCAGCTAATCTTTTATCCCAAGATAAAGACACGAGTTCATAAGTACCATCTGCTTTTAGATTAATGCGATGAGGCATTGTAGAGCTGTCTAGTGATCTATCTTGAAATACATCTGAGGTTTCTTCCCATTTGTTACCTTTACTAGCATTAGTCGGAGTAAAGAACACTGCATTACCTGTTTTAGAATCCACAGGAAGTCCTATAAAAGGTCTAGGGAAGTAATTAGGTAAATCTTCTACACCAGCTACTGAGTTATTAATTATAGTGCCTACAGAGCTTGCATTAGAGGTTTCTAGGGACACATTAACTTCAGGTCTACTAGAAGGTACTGTACCTGCTTTGTACTTCATAGTTATATGAATAACATTATTTGTTGAGCCTACATTAAATTGATATGTAGTACCATTTACGGTTATATCAGAAATAGTCCCTAAGTTTGTAGATAACTGGGTAGCTATATTTCCAGGTTGTACACTACTTGAGGTATTACTTGGTGTAAATGATGTAGAATAATTTGTACCATCTACTCGTAAAGTAAGACTGTACTCTCTCCCAGGTATCCCTGATAGAACAGAGTATGCCCATAGACCATAGATAACTGTTGAGTTATTAAGTGTATCTTTAGAAGAAGTGATAACTTTACTTGTATTAAGTACATACACTGTATTACCTATATTTTTGTATTTAAGCACACCTGAAATTATGTACGAATTATTTAAAGATCCTGTAATAGCCGATTTAGTACCTGTTAGTACATTGTACATAACTAAAGAGTTATTCTCTCTTAAAATCATATTATAATTTTCTGCTGATAGTCTGTATATATAAGGGCTATCTGTGCTGAGTAAACTTTTTAGATGTATTAAAGGTTGTCGACGAACTAGTCCTTTAACTGGATTAGATCGTAAGTTAATCTGCTCACTACATTGACCCGTGGATCTTAATCTAGAATCCTGTGTTGATACACCTTGCAGTATGCTGGCATAATTACCTAATCTTTTCATATTTAATCCTAACTTATAATTTAGATCTTATAGTTTGTATTTCTTGAATATTTAATAGGGTGATATTACTGTTCTTTATTTCTTCGCTATTCAAAGCTAATCTAGATTCTTTTATAGCTTGTTGAGTGAGAGATATTGCTGTTGGATCTCCGTCTAATGCATCTAGTGCTTTTAGAGAAACTAGATCACTTATATAGTAATAAGCAACAGAGGGCATATCAGAGTAAGATATATCTAAAATCAGAGTTAATGTAACATTTTCTGTGAATTCATAAGTATTACCAACTTTATTGTACAGTTTACCAGATTTTTTTATATACTGTCCACTGTTTATTGCTAAAGTATTTTGAGGTAATATAATTTCTTTACTCACAGAAGGAGTTAATGTTATAGATTCTGTGTTGAACCAATAACCTCTGCTTAGTACCTGCTTAGTAATTCGTTCTAGAAAACCTTTGATAGTAGATATTGTGTGATTGGTGCCTACATTCTCTAATGAAGGTAATGTAGGTTCGTTAAGGGATGCTAATATCCCATTAATAAGTTCTAATTTTGATTGCATATTAATTCCCTTAATTTAAATTAGTTAAAAAAAAAGAGTACCCTTAAATTTCTTCAAGAGTACTCTAAAAACAACTTATGTTTATTTTTTTAAGATCCGGGTTTAACCCGAGCTTTTACAAGAGTGCTATACTCTTAACCCCTCAAGGCTTAGCCAGACTATTTCATCTTCTATGTCTTTATGTACTTCTAACTTAAGCTTTGTAGATAGCACCTGCTTTTGATTGATCTCGTACACCAATTGTAATAGCAGTATGTAAATCCATGTATGTATTCTTGTTTCTAGGGTCTACATGCAATTCTGGCTTTAATGGAATTGATTGGATTGCAATTAAAGCATCTGGGTGCAACATTAAAGCACATATTTTAGCTTGTGCTGCTGTAACATTAAAGGCATTATTATTACCAGTTGTAGATAACGGATGAGATGTCACTGCAGTAGTAGGTAAGTTATTTGTTTCTACGATTTCTACACCAGCTACTTCTAATACTTGTGCTCGAGCAAAGTCACCATTACTTGCCGAGTAGTCTTTACTCATTACTTTCTCATGTTTTCTGATAACTTTAACTTGTGAAGGAGGCATAAAGAGCTTCATTTCACCATCAATAAAGGAGTTTTTCTCTTTCATTGAAACAACTAAGTCTTCAATTGCATCTACGAATTTGTCTGCATCTTTTTCATCATTAGCAGCAGCTAGTGTCTTTACTGTTCCTCCAACTCGTGCTGGGTTTGTCTGAGCAGCTGTATTAGCAGCTTTCATACCCTGTATAGCAATAGCTTTATCTATCATCTCTGCAAAAGCAGCACCTTGTCCTTTACCTATTTCTACAGGTAAGTCGAAATCGTTTTGTACATTTACTAAAGCATCAAAAGTTGCACATGTCTCTAATAGAACCTCAACCGTCCATGATTTTTTATTAAAAGTAGTGTTTTGTAAAGCAAAGTCCTGACCAGGTGTTACAGCATTTACTGTAAACCCACCCATGTACTTATCAGATAATTGATGTGTTCCTGTTAAAGTTCTGAACGGTATGAATGGAGTAAATTTTGTTTTAGCTCTTAGTGAGATCCAAATCGTTCCAGTCCATAAATCGTTCCATAAGTCTGTGTTCCCTGTATTAGTACCCTGTTTACCTGGGTATAATTGACTGCTTGCGGCTACATTAACCATATTTTATTTCCTTTTTATTATTATTATATATTTACACCCTGCTCACGAGCATAATTTATTACTTCTTGTTCTTTCATTTGTTTTGCCATCGCTTTTTCGTACTGCATAGATTCTAGTCTAGATTGTTTTAACTCTTCTTGCTTTATAATTTCATTATTCTGTCTAGCCAATTCCCATTGCTTTGCAGCATCTGTTTGCGATATGTAGTTTTCAGGTTTTGTTAATCCTTGCTTAGTCATTCTTCTGTCTCCTTCTAAAGGTTTTCCTTGAGTTGTAGTTGTATGGGGTGAGCTTATATAAAGAGCCCTCAAAGCTTCTGCTGCTGTAACAGCTTCACTGCCACCTTTAGCTAGTTGTTTTTTATAAACATTCAGCTTATCTTCTCCTAACTCTTCATTAGCGAACACTCGTATTTTGTCCCATTCTTCTTTACTACATACTTTTTCATATATATCTGATAGAATAGATTTATTATAAGCTTCTTGTTCTGCTTGAGCTTTAGGAATAGCGGCTTGTATCTTTATTAAACCTTCTTCTCCAAAATGAGCTACTATAAGGTCTTCTGGTAAATCTTTTATATCACCAGATTTCATAAAGTCTTCAAAATGACTTTTATCTTCATCTGTATCGAAAGTTTCTGCTAACTTTGATACAATGTCCGTAGGTTTATCTTCGTCTGAGAATTTATAAACTTCTGGAGAACTTTCTTCTTGTTCTTCAGAAGTACTTACTTCTTTCTCTTCAGTTACTGTTTCCTCCGGATTTATTTCAGGAGATTCATCTACCTTAGGTTCTTCTGTAATATTTTCAGAATTTTCTAAGATAGTGTCCTGATTTATTATATTATCCATTTTAGTTCCTTTCTATTTTTCTGCACTCTTAAGTGCTGAGTCAGTTACTTTATTTACTAACTCTTGGTTCTGAGCCTGTTCTTGTTCTTGTTGGATTGTTTCTACACTTTTCAGTACAGATTTACCCAAAACATTCCTAGATCTAGCTAGTGAGTTTATTACACCATTTAGATCTAATTGCTGTAATAATTCTGGGGCTATACTATTGAACATTGTTAAATCGTTCAGAAAACCCAGCAAGTTATTATGATCATTAGTTCTTGCTAGAGCATCAAGACCTGCAACAACCGTTAATTCTAGGTTAGTAGTTCCTCCGATTGTAATATCAGTTTCAGACAACAACAGTTTAGCATAAGGTAGCTGTAAATTAGTTGATAAAGAAGAGTAAATACCACCAAAGTTAGCTTCCAAATCTTGGACTTGCTGTCTAATTTCTTCAGCAGTCACTCGTTCAGCATCTCTTGTAGTTAAACTAGATAGCATAAATACTCGTGCAAGTCTAAGAACCTTTTCTTGTACATACTTTTCCACGAACTGGAAGTCACTTACTTTTTGTCCTGTAGTAAGTAGAGATACATCTCTTTCATCACCAGGTACTATTAATGTGTTTTCACCTCCAGTTTCGGAAGTGCCCTTAACAAGCTCTACAGGATCAGTCATACCTGATGGACTCACCAAGACTCTCACCCAAGTACATATACTTACAAAATCTTGTATAGATAAATTTAAGGTGTCGATAGCTTGAAAATCACTGTAGTAATTCTCCACTAAGCCTCGACCGTAATGCTCTTGTGGAGCCAACGACCATACAGGGGCTATATAAGGGGGTTGGTCTTCTGGGAAAGTTCCTTTGTATTTTAGAGGCATCTCTTCTAAAGCTTGTATTACTTTATATTTTTTTAATTCTCTGTCCCAAAACATTCCAGTGTATATATCAACAGTACCAGAAGAATCTTCTTGTTCTTGTTTTGATAATAATTTAAACTGATCGTCTTCTAGATTAGAAATGCTCTTAACATCCTTTACAATAAGCTTTAATACTTTACCTGATGCAGATCTTTCAATAACATAATTAGATAAATTATATACTCGGAATGAATTATCAGGATCTTTGTACAACAAAGCATTACCTGTTATAATAAGTTTTTCAATACATTGTTGTAATAAAGGTCTACAGTTCTTAGATTCCCCAAGAGAAATCATAGCACTCTCGCCCATAGCTAATGCATTTTCTAATTCTGTAAGAGACTGTCCAGAAGCCTCAGCTGTTCTTTTGAATTCAGGAGATACTTCTAGTGTAAAGAAAGGTCTGTTCGGTGGGAACAGTGCATTCATTACTTTAGAAGCTAGATTATTTACAAGTTCTGCACCTATATTTGTAGATGAGTACGAAAACTTTGTTGCTGTTGTAAAGTTATCTTCAGGCTCTATTTTAGGAAGTGTTAGTTTAGAATACTCTCTTGCTGCATCTAAAGTATCTGCCCTGTCTTTTTCGAGTTTTTTATACTCTGTCTGTAATTCTTCAGGTAACATCATAGAATGCCTCTTCCGTTAATTCCTAATACTGACTGTGACCTGCGAAGATTGTAAACAGTATTTTTTTCCTTCTGATTCTTTTTCTTATTTGTACCAAGAAGCACATCTGTTTCAGGTGCTTCTACAGGTGTAATAAGTTCTTTTATAGGCTCTTTTTCCGGAGCTTTTAATTGAAAAGGGGTCTGATCTCTAAGACTATCTGATAAGATAGAGGATCCTACCGCTAATGCTACTTGTGCTGCCATAATATTACCCCGCTCTTTTTCTAGCTTTTAAATCATACATGTAATCTTGTAGACTTGTATCTTTATTTTCTTGTAAGTATTTTTTATAAATATGATGAATAACTTTTTGTTGTCCAGCATTGTATGCTATTGTTGATAAAGAATCTCCTTCTTTATAAGTATACTCTGGATAAGCTTGGAGTAATTCATCGTATATGTATGTGTTGTAGGAATTCGGAGGAACATATGCTGTACCTATATATAATTTCTTATAAATGGATAATAATACACCATTATAGTATTTAATTACTTTATTCTTTATATTAGTTATCATATTATTCCTCCTGTATTATTCCTATAGAGCCCTTTTTCATACAAGGTACTTTATTAGTTAAAAAAGTAATAAGAATCTGGTACTTTATTTATATCAAAAGATCCTCTTTTTGGTAAATCTTCTGTTGGTAAAGAGAGGTCTTTACAGAAATTTAGTAATAAGTCTTGCTTGTACATATTTACAAAAGTAGATCTTAGTACTGCATGTAAATCAGACACATCTGATGCATGTGTGCCAAAAGAATCATGCACACAAGATATAGAAGTCATACCAGTTGCTCCACTAAAGCAAGTATTAACAGTTTTAACTAAATGAGAAGCATCTAAGCTGTGGATATAATTAGGAGCGACCGAGTTAAGACATCTCTGTACATCTACATTACCTGTTTCTAAAGTAGTATATGGTCGGTAGCGTACTCCATTTATCTCATAAGATAATCGTACAGTCTTGTATTTAAGTCTATGTACTTTTACAGGAAAACCTGATGGAGATACCCACATCAATCTACCCTCTTTTAAAGGTAGTCTAGAGTGCTCTCTTATGTAGTCTAGTACCTGTACTGCTGAACCTACAGTTTTACTCATGCAAGACCATATTACTTTACCTAGATAGAAACAGGCTTTAAAAGAATCTTTTATTTCTATTTTATTATCTTTCAAGTACTCATACACATGATCAGATACCGTTTGAGATCTAACACCATAGGGCAGGGTCATCACAGACCTTTTACATACTTTTCTATTAATACCTATCTTTAACCATTGCTGAGCTAAAGGATTATCAGAATCTTTTTGTAACTCGTCTGTAACTTTATCTGCTACTACTTGATAGATATCAGCTGGTTTAGATGCATTAATTAAATTAGTATGTTTAGCTCCCACTTCATCTCTTAATAGAGCAGAGAAGTGCTGTAACCCATTACAAGTGCCGTCTATTGCTACAGGTATATGAGATACCAGAGAACCTGTTTTACAATATTCAGCCCACTCTAAACAGAAAGCCAGGAATACCCAAGTACTATCTGCATCCATCCATCCAGTATTACTGTAGGGATCTTCTGCATACAATATAATATCTTTCTGAATAGAATTAATGAACCTAATTCTGTCCTCGTAATTAATTTTATCTTCTCCGTAAGCATTAGCTCCATGTATAGCTAACCATTTAGCACTCTCTTCATCAATAGCTTTACCTTGTTTAAAGGATAAAAGAGCTTTATTCATACAAGAACCTTGAGGAGATAAAGCGGTACTCCTTGGATACACTCTTCCCCTGTAATCAGAATACCACACAAACCATAATGTAGGATACTTCTGCATTCTATTAGCAACTTGTAGTGTACTAGATAAAGCAAGTACTTTTGAAAGTCTTATCTTTTCTTTTGTATAAACTGAAGAGGCTTGTTTTTTCCAAACTTTTAGTTGAGCCTGTTGCTCTTTTGTCATATCCTCTTTCTTTAAATCATCAGAGAAAGGATAAGGAGGGACTTTTAGAGGTTCTCTTGAAGGAAATACAGAAGTATTATTAGAAGCCCATAAAGTACTTGCTATAGTTAATAAGTCTTTATTTACACACCATTCTGTTTTTTGTATAGTATTAATAGCTTCTAGATGCTCAGAGATGTCTCTACCTTCAAAATTCTTATGATACCTGTAATCAAGTAAAGGTGAGCAGTGTTTGCTCTCAATACTTTTATACCCTCCATCTCTTAAATTAGTCCAATCATCTGGTGGAACTATACAGGGTTGGTGTACAGTTAAATTACCAGATATAGACTCTATGACTTGATCTAACCAATCTTTACATGCCGGAGAAATTCTTAGCATACCTCTCTTACTTGTTTCAAAAATATCTGAATTATCGAGTAAGTTTTTCACTAAAAAGTGCCCTACACTACCTCTTAGAGAAGTACTCCATCTATTTAGATCTAAATGATGTAAAGCACTTCTTATTAATACTGTTCTTCTATGCCTATCTTCTTTTACAGCTTTAGATTTAAGTTCCTGTAAAATTGATTTGTACAGGACATTCTTTTCTTCTTTTAGCTGAGAGCATATTATTAAATGCTCTACTGCTAAACCGACGATGTACTGTAAAGAAGCAACCTTATGCTTTTTTTTATGATTAGTAAGATAAGTAAGAGTTTCTTTCAAAGTAATATAAGCTAGTTGCTCATATGAACATCCTTTAAGTGCTTTTTTAATACTTACACCAAAACCTACTTTATAGGCAGATACACTCTCTAAATGTGCTTTAAGGATATTAGCTAGCTCTTCTAAGCAGACAGAAAGAAGTCTTTTATATGCAGGATTAGCTTCTATATCCTGTCTATCTTCTGCTTCTTTTATGCTATTCTTTAATCTAGTTACACCTTGTTCACGACATTCTTTTTCTAATTCTAGTTGCTCTTTAAGCATACTACTTTCCTTTCTGATTAATGTGGTCTAATTGAATACAAAAAGTCTCAAATAATGTACTTCTTTCATCGTGTCTAGGAACATGACTGAACATTACCTGCATTGCTTTATTACAGAATCCTGCGATGGAGCTGTATTCAGATCCTGTTTTATCAGTGCTGAAAAATGCTCCATTAACACATAAGTCTCCACCTTTGAATAAAGTAACGGTATGTTTATCACCTATTCTTAGCATACTATAATGTTTTCCTACCTGATAAGATCTATCAGCCATTCTTTTGAATAAAGTACTTTCAGATACAGAAACACCTACACCATGTTCATAAAGTACATTACTACCGTATATAGATGTATCAGCATGCATACCAGCAGGTATAGTCCAAGATATATGTTTATAACCTGAAACAGCTGTTAGCTTTTCTAAGGCTTTATACAAAGGATAAGATAAATGATTATATCCAGGTTTAAACATGTTTAATCCGTGATCATCATGATCATGGTTACCTGTTATAGCTATTATATCTATCTTAGTATTCAAAGCACCTAAAGGTTTAATTACCAATTCATAAATACTTTCAATAGCATCTGCTATCTGCTCAGCTGTACCTGTATCAGTAGCTCTAGCAGAATTAGAGTGCTTTTTGTCAGACTCTATTATATCGCCTAAGAATACTAAAACAATTCTTTCTATGTTATAATGTATAGAGTACTGTTCTAGCTTCATCAGGACAACGGATGTCCATTCCTGTATACGAGCTTTTGCTATATCAGTGTTATAATTATCTCCTAGTTTACCTATTTGTAAATCTGAGAAAAGAAGCTCTATAGTCATAGGTATTTTCTTTTTAGATTTATTTAGATTTATACGAGGATAAGGTTTAGTTTTATTCAATCGCTTAGCTAACAGATTTAAACTCTGATCAAAAGTATCTTTACTCTTAATAAGAGCCTGCATATCTCTAACATCTTTATTAGCTTTATTCACTCTTAACTGAGCATTTCTAGCTTTGTTTAGATTACTTGCATCTTTTACTGCAGTTAATTTCTCAGTATTTATATTACTGATCCAGTACTGAAAAGTTCTAGGTGAAACATTAATCTCTTTGGCGGCTTTTGATGCATTAGCACCGTGCTTTGTGTACAAAGCGATTATTTTTTCTTCTGATGGTTTTTTTCTACTCATTTATTTTTCCTTTCTTAATTTTATCTATCTCTTCATCTATGTATTGGAGTTGTTTCTTACACATATACTCTCTAGCTTCTAATTCAATACGACCAAGATCTGCTCTTCTCTTTCCAAAAAAAACCTGCTCTCGTTTTTCTTTTCTTTTGCTTAGTTCATATTCATCAGCCTTCCAAATAGAGTGGCAAATTTCAAACCATTTTTTTTCTGCTTCAAGAACTTCTAGTCTGTTTAACATATGCTTGTTTATTTCTTTTACTTTTTTAAGCTCTTCTTGAGCTATCTTATCTCTACTCAGTATATCGTCGTCTATAAAATAGATACCCTCGGCATGGTAGCCGCCTAGTTTATAGCCTAGATATAATGACTCACCCACTAATTCTATTTCTTGTCTTACACTATTCATCTTATTTTCCTTTCTTTCTACCTCTCTTCTTAGGAGGTGTATGTTTAGGGTGAACATACCCGTGTACATTCTTAGTATGTCGTCTCCAATAGTCTAGTAATCTGAGTACAAAAGCAAAGGAATCTTTACCTCTACGAGCTCTGATTACGAGATTATATATACGACCTTCTATGCCATTGCAGTTACGACACAAAACATCTCGTACAGCACCAGCTGCTTCACCTGTTTTAGCATGATTATGATCTAAAGTAGCTTGCCCAGGCTGTATCTCTGTTGAGCAAAGAGGGCATACACCCTCCTGCTGTTTGAGTAAAGTATCTCTTACTAGAGGTATATCCTTATGCTTAAGCTTTACATTCTCTACATTTTCTTGCTGTAATCCATCCATGACGGTATTCCTTTATGTAATCCTTCAGGGTCTAAAGCTAATAATTTATACTGCTCTATAAAAACATCATGCCATTTTTCCTTATAGCCCTTTTTATATACTGACAGTACTATATCCATAGCTTCTAGATTCGTTTTAACATCTTTAAGTAAATCATAAGCTTTAACAGCACCAATCCTAACAGCTCCAGGTATATTATCAGCTGTATCTCCAGTTAGCATCTGCGACCAGAATAAAAGCCAACCAGTACCTTTTATAGCAGTATAACTAGGCTTTCTCAGCAGTTCTAAAGTACCCATTTCATTCTCAGGTATATATACTTCTGCAGTAGATCTTAGATCATAATGCCAGCCCGGAGCTTGCAGTAGATCTTTATCAGATGTACAGATGATAGGTTTGTACTTATCTTTAAGTGAAGTGTACAGTTTTATTAAAACATCATCCGCTTCTCCAGAAAACTTTTTATCAGGAGAACCGGTGGTTGTTAAAATACCTATTCTGTTTTCAGATTTTACACTGGTACTTAAGTAGTCCTTAGCATCTTGTAAAAACTCTGGTGGTTCAGCACCCTTACGATTACCCTTATAAGGTTTAGTTACCGCAATGGACACTCTACCACCTTTTGTTTTATCTCCTGTGATAATAACACACAATCGTGCTCGTGTATTATCCATTATATCATATAATAATTGCTCAAGCACTTCAACTGTAGCCTCTTTGCTAGTGGCAAGTTTGCTACCACTAGCATAGTAGGCTAGAATATCACCGTCGATTAGAGCAACTTTACCAGGTATTACCTCTGGTTTTTTTGTCATATCTATAGGCATATATCCTCCTAGTCTTCTAGAGCAGATAAAGGATCTTTACCCAAATTACTGTTCTCTGAAGTACTTGTAGGTACAGCTAAGTCTTCTATATCCGATTGCTTAGGAGCAGGAGTACTTTCCGGTACTGGGCTAGCAGTAGTATCTTCAGATTGCAATAGCTTCTCTAAAGCAGATCCTGGGTAATTTGTAGCACTCTTTACTTTAGCCTGTATCCAGTTCTTAGTTTCACCGTTCTCGTATGTACCTTCTATAAACAGATCATTCCAAACCTCCGCGGATGGGTTATGGAAATCAAACACCTTAGATTTATTAATTTGTGGGTGTACTTTTATATCCTGAGTATCTCCTGTCAGAACATCCTGTTGTACAGGTGCATAAGCTACATGATCAAAATCAAAAGCAGCATACTTATCCTTGGTTCCATCTTTATTCGCAGTCTGTTTTTCCCTGTGCTGAATATTAATAATACACGGTACTCCGATCATTTGGTCAAAGCCTGTAATACGTTTATCTTGCTTATAATTCAATCCTCTGAATACCTTCATTGCACCTGATGTATGAAATCTGGAAGCCTTGAACGGGAAAGTCCTGAATATAGGGGCTCTTTTCTCTCCCTCATGTTCATATATATCCCCGGAAGAGAGTAGCTCAAAACCTAGTATAATACTGTCCTTTTGTGCACCAAATTTAGGATGAACATGATCTCCTACTTCAATGTACTCAACGAGCCTAGCTAGATGCTTTCCCTCTTTTGGTAAACTTTTTTCAAATTTTTGTTCTTGTGTCATATTTATTGCCATT